>Ga0182034_10000452_pt1 | contig 18766 bp, 14 predicted proteins | sample flu12Cox44000172_FD_125972 | JGI IMG/M metagenome (GOLD analysis project Ga0182034, IMG submission 125972) | Lab enrichment of tropical soil microbial communities from Luquillo Experimental Forest, Puerto Rico - flux4day.12C.oxic.44.000.172 | ecosystem: Environmental > Terrestrial > Soil >... | reverse complement strand
TGGTGCAGTTCTTGTAAAGGATTGGCGCGACGTCCTTGTTGAACGTCACGGAAGCCGGTGCTGACGCTGACCGCGTGAGGCTGGCGCTCGACGCCTGCGCCGCCAACTGAATTGCGCCCAACGCGCACAAGGAAACCACCGCAAGGGTGTGCCGAATCGTCATGCCGGATACTCCTCTGATTGAAGCGAAGGGGCGGGAGCCGACGAACAGTATGGCATGCTACGGACCCCAGCCGTCGAGGTCAAGCGGCTCTGACTCGGCGGGAATGGCCGCGTCGGGACCGCGCAACTCGACGGAAGCTGGAGGAGGTCGCTTGGAGGTGCTCATGCCTACGCTGCTGATGGGCGCGCTGCTGGTTGGTTTGACGCCGGCCGCGCCAAACTTGTTCCTGGCCGGCTCGACGGAGGCGACGCTGACACCGGAACGTCCGGGGCACGAGTTCGTGACCCTGGCCCGTTACCCGGATCGCCACCCCAGCGCGGCTGCCGCGCCGGGGACCCCGGATCGCCACTCGGAGCTTTCGACCGCCCAGACGAAGCGCGTCCAAGAAGCTGCGCAAGTGCTGAAAGACATCCACGCCGCGCCTGACAAGGACATTCCCCAGGACCTGTGGGAGAAGGCCTCTTGCGTTCTCGTCGTTCCGTCGCTGAAAAAAGCGGCGTTCATCTTTGGCGGCGAGTACGGAAAGGGCCTTATGAGTTGCCGACGGAATGGCGAATGGAGTGCGCCCGTCTTCATGTTGGTGGGCAAGGGCAGCTGGGGGCTTCAAATCGGCGCCGAGGCGATCGATCTGGTCCTGCTTGTCATGAACGATGGCGGGATGGAGAAACTCTTGAAGAACAAGGTGTCGCTTGGCGGCGAGGCGTCTGTCGCCGCTGGTCCGGTAGGCCGCGACGCGCGTGCGGCCACCGACGCGCAGATGACGGCGGAAATCCTCTCTTACTCGAGGACTCACGGGCTGTTCGCGGGCATCAACCTTTCGGGCGGCGTCATCAAGCCAGATGATGATGACAACCATGATCTCTATGGCGCCAAGATGAACGCCGCGAGCGTGGTCAAGGACACCACCATGACCCCTCCGGCCGCCACCGATCCGTTCATGGCCGCGCTAAAGCGAAGCATGTAGCGGACGTCGCCGCGGAGGTCATCAGTCGATTGGCTGAGGCATCTCGGATTTCATCATTTGAACCGGATGCCCACACCGAATTGAAGCCGCAGGGTGTTGATGCCGGTGTCGTTTTCGATCACGCTCGTCCTCGCCAGGACGTGTCCGTACCGCAGGCTGCCGTCCGCGAAGTAGCGCGTGGCGAAAGCGTAGGTGGCGCCCCCGCCGAACATGATGAACCCCTTCCCGACGGTGCCGCTGAGATCCTCTCCCAGCTGGACCCCTAAGGATTCCGGCGGAACGACCGTGCCATTGACCGCGAACGTTGTCTGCGCCGTGACGGTGGCACCGCCGAACCCCAGCTCGAGGTACGGTTCGAACATGTTTCGAAACAGGATTTGCGGGTTGTAGCGAACTCCCCCATCGTAGTAACTGATCTTGTAGGACGCGCTCGTCGTGGCCCCGACGGCGTTGCCGATGGTCTGCGCGCGCGCGTCCAGATCGCTCGAGCCGACCGTGAACATGTGCCCTGCCTCGAAGAACACCTGCCAAGGACCTTTGATGCGATAGCCGCCTTCCGCGCCCAGAGTGCCGGAGGAGGTATGGCCGAAGTTTGCGCCACCGGTGAACTCCGCGTAAAAGCGCGAAGTGTCCAAGACGGGCGCTGCCTGCGCCTGAACTCGAGCCGCCACGGCGAGCAGGCCGATGACTGCATATGACAGAACACGAGCGAATCGAACCATCTATGCGCCTCCGTACATTGGGATGTTACGGATACTCCCGATACTCTCGATACCGCTTGACCGGGGCACCCTGTCGCGGAAAGCTGGGAACCTGCCGCAGCGCGAGGAAGGGCCAAAGTATAGCACCTCCGTGGTATTCTGGGTTTGCATCAGCATGAGCGACAGCGACACCTTGGCCGCCACCGTCGACACTCGGTTCGAAACGCCGGATTTCCAATCGGACCTCCACCCCAGCGCTGGTCCAGCGTTGGGGGCCGCAGACCTCCCAGTTCCAACGTCCGCTGCCCTGCTTCCCTCATCAGAGGCCGCACAGTCAGCATCGGACGTTCCGCTGGCCGCGCCCGTAGCTGCCACAGGGATTGCAGATGTTCTCGTTCAGCCCGTGGATCACGCCCCAGCGCTGCCTCAGGCGACGCGGGAAAGCGCGTGGACAAAGATGGGCCGTGAGCTGATGTCGGGTGTTCAGACACTCGTCTCGGCGGCCGTGTATGCCACATTGATCGTGACCTTCGGTTTCCAGGTTGCGCGCGTCGATGGCTTGAGCATGGCTCCAACACTCGAGGACCACGACCGCTTGATCGTGAACAAGCTCGTGTATGAGCTCGGCGACCCACGACCGGGCGACATCGTCATGCTCTACTACCCGCTCAATCCGGAAAAGATGTTCGTCAAGCGGGTCATCGCCAAAGAGGGCGATACCGTTCGAATTGTAGACGGACGCGTCTACGTCAACGACATCCCGTTGCACGATGATTACGTGCCCGCGGAATTCCGCAGCCACGACGATTGGGGGCCCCAAGTCGTCCAGCAGGGCTATTACTTCGTGATGGGCGACCACCGCAACAACAGCTCCGACAGCCGGCATTGGGGGCCCGTGCCGAAGAAATACATCGTCGGGAAAGTCAAAGTGCGCTGGTGGCCTCTTCAGGACGCCAGGATCTTCTGAGCGGGATCTTCCGAGAGGATGACGGTTACTTGAGAGCTCGCTGGTTCGTCGTGCTGAGCAGCCGCTCGTGCTCCTCGCGAAGCTTGTATTTTTGAATCTTTCCTGACGCGGTCATCGGGAAGAGCGGCACGAAACGCACGTGCGCCGGAACTTTGAATTTGGCGAGCTCCTCGGCGCAGAAGGCCCTCAGCTCCTCGGCCAGCTCATCATCTTTGTCCGGAATCTCGTCGCGTTTGCGGACGGCAGCCGCCACGACCTCGCCGAAGAACCCATCCGCCACGCCGTAAACATACGCATCCGCAACGGCCCGATGCTCCCGGAGACGATCCTCGATCTCCTTCGGCGCGATGTTCTCGCCGCCCCGAATGATTAGATCTTTTATGCGCCCGGTGATGCGCACGTACCCGTCCGCATCAATGCTGGCCTCGTCACCGGTGTGAAGCCAGCCGTCATCGTCTATCGCCGCTCTCGTTGCCTCGGGATTGTTGTAGTACCCCTTCATCACGTTGTAGCCCCGGCAACAGAGCTCTCCCCTGCCGTCAGCAGGGACAGGCACTCCCGTCGCAGGATCCACGATCTTCACCTCGAGCTCCGGCAGGACCGTGCCGACGGTCCCCGACCGCTGCGCGACGGTGCAGTCGCGCGGGGTCATCGTGATTCCGGGCGACGATTCGGTCATGCCGTAAGCAATCGTGATCTCGGGAAGGTGCATCTCGCTCATCACACGGCGCATTAGCCGCTCGGGACAGAGCGACCCGGCCATCACCCCGGTTCTGAGCGACGTCAGATCGAAGGTGCTGAAGTCAGGACACTCCAGCTCCGCGATGAACATCGTCGGCACGCCGTAAAGGGCAGTGCACCGCTCGCGATGTATGGTCTCGAGCACGCGGCGCGGTTCGAACGCTTCGATCGCACACAGGCACGCGCCGCACGTGTAGGCGCCCAACACGCCGATGACGCACCCGAAGCAGTGGAAGAGCGGCACGCACAGGCAAAGCCGGTCGGCCGGCGTGTACCCGAGCAAGGAACCGAGCGCGCAGCCGTTGTTGACGATGTTGCGGCTCGATAGCATCACGCCTTTCGGAAATCCCGTCGTGCCCGACGTGTACTGCATGTTGATCACGTCGTCCACGCCGACCGCGGCGCGCCTTGCCTCCAATTGCGAATCGGGCACGGCGTCGGCAAGCGTTCTCAAATGGTCGTATGGCAGCAGTCCAGGCGGCGCGTCCGAACCAATAAAGAAAACGCGCTTCAAAGCCGGAAGGTGCCCGGCTGTCATCGCCCCCGCGTGCTCGAGCTCCGCGATATAGTCAAGGTCGCGGAAGCCCGCGATGGTAAAGAGCGTGGCGGCCTCGCTTTGTCGTAGCGCGTACTCGATGTCCCTGGCCCGAAGAGACGTATTCGCGGTCACCAGGATCGCGCCAATCTTTGCAAGCGCGAACTGGAGCACGACCCACTCGGGGACGTTCGTCGCCCAGACGACGACGCGCTCCCCCTGCTGGACGCCGGCTGCGATCAACCCGCGCGCGATTGTGCGCGCTTCGCGCTCGAGCGCTTCGAACGTGTAACGGGGACCGCCTTGATAGACGAGCGCGTCGTTGCGCGGGAGCGCGCACGCCAGCTCCCTCAGCAGGTCGCCGACCGTCACGTCGCGATAGGGCGGCTGATTCACGAGCTACCCAATCTGCCCCACCTGCCTCACCTCGAGTTTGGCGTCTCTGACGATCGTGTCGTCGCGCTCGGACCCGGTGGATACGATCGCGGCCCGCACGCCTGACACCTCCTCGAGGCGCGCGATGTAGTCTCGCGCGGCTTGAGGAAGAGCCTCGAAACGCCGGATGCCCTTCGTCGGCGCCGCCCAGCCCGGTAGCGATTCGTAGACGGGCTCGCATTGCGCCAGCTGCCCGACATCCGACGGAAACTCCGTCAAGGTACGGGTGCCGGAGCGATAGGCCGTGCAGATGTCGATACGGTCGAGCCCATCGAGGACGTCGAGCTTCGTCAGCGCCAGCCCGTCAAGGCCGTTGATCCGAGCCGCGTAGCGCACGGCGACCGCGTCGTACCAGCCACAGCGGCGAGGGCGCCCGGTTACCGCTCCGTACTCGCTACCGGTCTCGCGCAGGCGGTTGCCCATCTCGCCGAAGAGCTCCGTCGGAAACGGCCCCTCCCCGACCCGCGTGGTGTATGCCTTGGCGACGCCCAGGACATGTCCGATCGCCTTGGGCGGAATGCCCAGGCCCGTGCAGACGCCGCCGATCGACGCGTTCGACGACGTGACGAACGGATACGTGCCGTGGTCGATATCGAGCAGGGTCCCCTGCGCGCCTTCAAACAGGATGGCGGCCCGGGCCCTGGTCGCTTCGTTCAGCAGGACCGATACGTCGCGAATCATCGGGCGCATGCGTTCGGCGTACTTGAGCAACTGCGCCAGCACCGGCTTCCAGTCCATCGTGCTGTCCTGGACCAGCCGGTTGCGCGCCGTGACGTTGTCGCGCACGTTCTCCTCGAGGCCCTTCGGGTCGATGAGATCGCCAACGCGGATGCCTCGCCGGGCGATCTTGTCTTCGTACGCGGGGCCGATGCCGCGCGAGGTCGTCCCGATCTTTCGTTCTCCCCGCCGCGCTTCCGACAACAGATCCAGATCGCGGTGATAGGGGAGAATGAGATGCGCCTTGTCGCTGACGACGATGCGGCCTCGGGTCGCGATCCCGTTCCTTGCCAGTTCATCGAGCTCCGCAAAGAGCGCTTCCGGGTCGACGACCACGCCGTTACCGATGACGCACGTGACGCCGGGATGGAGAATGCCTGAGGGAACCAGACGCAGGATGAACTTTGCTCCGTTGATGTAAATCGTGTGGCCCGCGTTGTGGCCGCCCTGAAACCGCGCGACGATGGAAAAGCCAGGCGTCAGGAGGTCGACTATCTTTCCTTTGCCTTCATCGCCCCACTGCGCACCCAGAACAGCTAGATTCATTTCGGCTAAGATTCTACTTCGAGGTGCGCAACTTCGCTCGGAAGCATGATTGTCCTTGACGGTTCCTCCCTGACCATCGAGCAGCTGGTCGCGATCGCCGACGAGCGCGAACGCGTTCAGCTCTCGTCAAGCGCCCGCGCCCGCGTCGCTGCCTCGCGCGCCGTCGTCGAGCGCCGCGCGCGCGGCGCCGAGCCTGCGTACGGCATCAACACGGGCTTCGGGTCATTCGCCGATGTCACGATTGCGCCCGACGCGCTCGAGGCGCTTCAACTCAATCTCCTCCGCAGCCACGCGGCCGGCGTCGGCGCGCCGCTTTCGGCGCGCGCGGTGCGCGCCACGATGGCGCTGCGCGCCAACGTGCTGGCGAAAGGCTTCTCCGGCGTGCGCGTCGACACGCTCGAGGCGCTCATCGCGCTCATCAACGCCGCGGTTCATCCCTTCGTGCCGTCGCGCGGGTCGGTGGGGGCGAGCGGCGACCTGGCACCGCTCGCACACCTGGCGCTTGTCTTGATTGGCGAGGGTGAGGTGCTCGTCGACGATCGCGAGGCGGCCGAACGGAGCGTTCAGGCCAGCGGCGTCTCGGCAGGGTTCGTCCCGGCTCGTTACGGCCTGGCGCGCGCGGGCTTGACGCCGATCACGCTTGGACCGAAAGAAGGGCTGGCCCTCATCAACGGCACGCAGCCATCTACCGCCGTCCTGGCCCTCGCGCTCGCCGATGTCGAAACGCTGGCGCGGGCCGCCGACATCGTCGCGGCGCTTTCGATCGACGCGCTCCGCGGATCGATCCACCCCTTCGAGGCGCGGATTCACGAGGCTCGCCCGTTCGCAGGCCAGCTGGCGTCCGCGTCGAACATCGCGGCGCTCATCCACGGCAGCGGCATCAACAAATCCCACGAGTTCTGCGGACGGATCCAGGACGCCTACTCGCTCAGGTGCGCCGCGCAGGTCCACGGCGCCGTTCGGGAAGCGCTCCGCTTCGTCCGGGAGACCGTCGCCGTGGAAGCGAACAGCGCGACCGACAACCCGATGGTCTTTGCCGACACAGGCGATATCGTCTCCTGCGGCAACTTCCACGGGGCGCCGATCGCGATCGCCGCCGACCTCCTGGCGTCGGCAACCGTGCCGTTGGCGACGATCAGCGAGCGAAGGACCGATCGGCTCGTCGATCCGTCGCTCAGCGGGCTGCCGGCGTTTCTCACGCGAGAGGGCGGCGTCAATTCCGGTTTCATGATGGCGCACGTGACCGCCGCCGCCGTGACGTCCGAGCTCAAATCGCTCGCGCATCCCGCTGGCGTGGACACGATCCCGACCTCGGCGAACAAGGAGGACCATGTCAGCATGAGCATGGCGGCCGCTTTGAAGGCCGCCTGTGCCGTCGAGCGCGCGCGCGAGGTGATTGCCATCGAGCTCTTATGTGCGTGCCAGGCGATCGACTTGTTGGCGCCGCTGACGACGTCGGCTCCGCTCAGGCAGGTCCACGCGCTGGTACGGTCGCGCGTGCCGACACTCGAGGCGGACCGCGCGCCGGCGCCCGATATCGTGGCGACGACGGAGCTCATCGCCTCGCATGCGGTGGAGAACGCATGCGGCATCAGAGTCAAGTAAAAAATTCTTCGTTTTTCAAATTGACAACGTTCGCGCCGCTTCTTAAGGTTCTACTCGTTCCCTGATGGCCACCGTCACTCGCATCGTTCGAGCGCCGCGAGGCACCTCCCTCACCTGCAAGGGCTGGCCGCAGGAGGCCGCCCTGCGCATGTTGATGAACAATCTCGACCCGGAGGTGGCCGAGCGGCCCGACGACCTCGTCGTCTACGGTGGAACGGGAAAGGCGGCCCGTAATTGGGCCGCATTCGATGCCATCGTGCGCTCGCTCACGGCGCTCGAGCATGACGAGACGCTGCTCGTCCAATCCGGCAAGCCGGTCGGCATCTTTCCGACGCACCCGGGGGCGCCGCGGGTCCTCATCGTCAACGCGATGCTCGTGCCCGCGTGGGCCTCATGGGACACGTTCCGGGAGCTCGAGCACCGCGGGTTGACGATGTACGGGCAGATGACCGCCGGAAGCTGGATCTACATCGGCAGCCAAGGGATCGTGCAGGGGACTTACGAGACGCTCGCCGCCGTTGCGAAGCGACACTTCGGCGGCTCGCTGTCGGGCAAGGTGGTCGTCACCGCCGGCCTCGGGGGCATGGGCGGCGCCCAACCGCTCGCCGCGACCATGAACGGCGCTGCCGCCCTCGTTGTCGAAGTGGATCCGGGCCGCATCGCGCGGCGACTCGCGACGGGCTATCTTGACGAAGCCACCGACAGTGTCGACGAAGCGTTGAACCGCGTACGCCGGTGGGCCGCCGAGGGCACGGCGCGGTCCGTCGGGTTGCAGGCGAATGCCGCAGACGTGCTGCCGGCGCTGCTCGCGCGTGGGGTCACTCCGGACGTGCTCACCGATCAGACAGCCGCGCACGACGCGCTGAACGGATACGTGCCCAACGGTCTGCGCCTGGAGGACGCGCTGCGCCTCCGCGAGCGCGACCCCAAGGATTACATCGCGCGGTCAATGGCCGCGATGGCAGCGCATGTCCGCGCCATGCTCGCGCTCCGACAGCGCGGCGCCGTCGCGTTCGACTACGGCAACAACATCCGAACGCAGGCGCAGCAGGCGGGCGTCCGGAACGCGTTCGACATTCCAGGGTTCGTTCCAGAGTACATCCGGCCGCTGTTCTGCGAGGGCAAGGGGCCGTTCAGGTGGGCGGCGCTCTCAGGCGATCCTGAGGACATTCGTGTGACCGATGAAGCGGCGCTCGAAATGTTCGGGCATGACGAACCGTTGGCGCGCTGGCTGCGTCTGGCTCGGACACGCGTGCGGTTTCAGGGCCTGCCCGCGCGCATCTTGTGGCTGGGGTACGGCGCGCGCGCACGCTTCGGGCTGCGCATCAACGAGCTGGTCCGGGAAGGGCGTATCAAGGCGCCGATCGTGATCGGACGCGACCACCTCGATACGGGATCGGTCGCCTCACCAACGCGTGAGACGGAAGGCATGCGCGACGGCAGCGATGCGATCGCCGATTGGCCGATTCTGAACGCCCTCCTGAACGCGTCCAGCGGCGCGACCTGGGTATCGGTCCATCACGGCGGCGGCGTCGGCATCGGCTACTCCCTGCACGCGGGCATGGTCATTGTTGCCGACGGCACCAGCGACGCAGACGAAAGGCTCGAGCGCGTGCTCTCGTGCGATCCTGGCATCGGCGTCATCAGGCACGCCGACGCCGGCTATCCTTTGGCGATCGCGACAGCGGATCGCGAGGGCTTGCGAATCCCGATGCGTGAGGCGGACGAATGCTGACCCCGCGAACGACGCTTGCGCGCCGCGTGACCGCCGCGCTCGATGCGTCTCCCTCCCGGATTCCCGTACTGCTCGGTGGATGTGGCAGCGGACGCACGACCCTCCTGCAACAGCTGCGCGAGCGACTGGGGCGCACATCCGCGCAGTACATCGACGTCGAGCGCACGGCGACCACGCCCGAGCGCTGGCTGCGGGCGATCGTCTCGGCCTCGCCGTTCCCCGTGCAGGATCAGACGCGACTGCTCGCGCCCGGCGCGCGTGCGTCGTTCGACGCCGCCCTCGAGTTTCTCTCGCGCGTGCGAACGCCGGCCAGCGAGCCGGCGACGTTTCTCATTGACGAGTTCCTCGAGTTGCGCACGTTCGAGAGCTTTCCGGGGCTGCGAAGGGTCCTCCACGACTTCATCGAGTGTCTCGCGGCCTCTGGAAATCGCTTCGTGTTGACGAGCCGCTACGTCGCCCGGTCGCTCCGGCTGTTGCGCGACCGCCCGGCGCGCTTCGAGGTGATTCACATGCCGGCGCTCAACACCGAAGATACGCTCGACATCCTCGGTTCGTCAGCCTCAGGCAGTGACGCGCACGAGGCCGACTACCTCGCGCGGTCGGTCCAGAACCTCGCCGACGGCCGTCCCGCTTACGTCGCCGCGCTGGCCGACGAGCTGATGACCATGCGCGAGCACAGCCGATCCGGCGACGCCGCGATCGGCGACCCGATAAGCGCCCTGGCGGCCCTCATGGCGCCGCGCGGTACATTGTCCAGGCAGTGTGGCTTCTGCTACGAGCTTCGTCTGCACCGCGCGCGCGGCTACGGTGCGCTGAAAGCGATCCTCGAAATCCTCGCGGAAGAGGAAGGGCTGACGCTCACCGAGATCTCGCACCGGTTGCAGCGGACGCCGGGCTCGACCAAGGACTATCTCTCCTGGCTGGAGGACGTGGATCTGGTCTCGTCTCTGCAGAAACGGTACAGCTTCGCTGATCCGCTCTTGCGGGTCTGGGTGCGGCTGCACTGCCGCCCATCGGCGCCAAGCGAGGACGATCTTGCGCGGGAGATGCACCGTTATGCGCTGCCCAGGCTCCCCCAGATGACCGAGCGGCCGGATCGCCCCGACCGCCACGCCGACGCCGCCCCGGGGACTTCAGATCAGCCCCCCGGCGCGGCCGCCGTGCTGGGGACCCCGGATCAGCCTGCCGCGGGCGCCGCGCTCGCGCCCTCGGAGGAGACGCCAGAAGCGGGAGCTGAACCGGAGCCTGCCTTGGCGATGGCGGGAGCGGGCCCGCGATCGGGAGCGATGACGCCGGGGACCTCTGCGCCGCGGTCGACGCCCGGGCCACCTTCGCCCCGGTCCGGGATCATCGAAATCGACTGAGCGCAATCCGCGCGGCCGCCTGCTCGCCGTCTTTTTTGCTCTGCCCCGTCGCGCGTCCCAGCGTCTCGCCGTTGACGACGACCTCGACTTCGAAATGCTTCTGATGATCGGGGCCGCTCGTCCCGACGAGGCGATAGTCTGGTAGCGGAAGCCCGCGCGCCTGCAGGAGCTCCTGAAGGGCTGATTTGTAGTCGGCGTCCGCCGCCCCTTGACGGTGTACGTCAGCCAAGAGCGGCACAAACTGACGAGTAATGAACGCGCGCGCCTCGTCAATCCCGCCGTCCAGGTAGATGGCCGCGATCAGCGCTTCGTAGCTGTCGGCCAGAAGCGCCTGCTTGCGGCGCCCGCCGGTTTTCTCCTCTCCTCTCCCGAGCAGCAGATGCTCGCCGATCCGCAGCCGGTCGGCCTGACGCGCCAGGGTGGCCGTCGACACGAGGGCGGCCTTGGTCTTCGATTTTTCGCCTTCGTCGAAGCCAGGAAACTCTCGGAACAACATGTCCGCAATCACAAATCCCAGGAGCGCGTCGCCGAGAAACTCCATCGATTCGTTGTCGGCAACGCCGCCGCTCCGGTCCTCGTTCGCGCGCGACGTATGGGTCATGGCGTGCTCGAGCAGCCCACGGTCCCGGAAACGATACTGAATGGCGCGCTGCAGGGCGTCGAACTCGTCACGCAGCGGGACGACTTCGCCGTTCTTGAGCTCGGTCCGGTGGCTCGCGATGATGCGGCGCGCTTCGTTCGCTTCGCTCTCGCGCACGGCAATCCTGACGTCGCCGGCGCGGTCGACCGACAGTGGAAACACCGACCGGGAAATGCCCGACGAGGTCACCGTCATGAGTCCGTGCGCCTCGAGCAGGCTCCGAACGACGCGGGCCTCGATATCCGAGGGCGTGGTGAAGATGACGACGAGCTCAGGCAATGGCTTCGTCTTTCACACTGGTCATCCTGCGGGCGGCATCCCGCTGGTGCACCTCATCCACTTTGAGCAGAATCATTGTCATATCATCGTGCTGCGGCGCGTCGCCGACGAACGCGGAGATCTCCCGCAGCACCCGCTCGCGCAGCTCGTCCGACGGCAGGTGCGCGTGCCGCTCGACGAGCTGCCCCAGCCGGTTCTCGCCGAAGCAATCGTCGTGCGCGTTCATCGCCTCGCTGATGCCGTCGGTGAAGAACAGGTAGAGATCGCCCGCGTGCATCGGAATCGTCTCCTCTTGCAGGAGGCGTTCGAACATCTCCCCGCTGTCGATCTTGAGGCCGAGCACGAGACCGTCGGGCGCCAGAATTTTCATGTGCCCGCCGGCCACGCCCGGCCCGTCCCCGCCCGGCACGTAGATGAGCGGCGTATGGCCCGCTCGGGCGTAAGTCATCGTCCTGACGTGCAGATCGATGACGGCGTAGGTCATCGTGATGAAGCTTCGCGCATCCAGGTGCTTGGCGATGATGCGGTTGGCGGCAATGAGCAGGTCGCGGGGCGAGGTGTGGATCTGGCTGAGGGACAGGACGAGCCCCTTCAATTCCGCCATATAAAGAGCCGCGGACGTGCCTTTGCCGGAGACATCGGCAATCAGCACGCCCAGTCGGTGATCGTCGAGCGGGAGAAAATCGTAGTAGTCCCCTCCAACTTCGCGCGCCGGAACGCAGAGCGCGGTCACCGAAAGGCCCGTCATGGCCAGCGGGCCCTGCGGGAGCAGCGACATCTGGATTTCGTGGGCAATGCGCAGCTCTTCCTCGAGGCGCTTCTTCTCGGCGGCCTGTTGAAGCAGGTCTTCAATACTTGCGGTCATCGAGTTGAACGAGCCCGCCAGCTCGCCGAGCTGATCGTCGCTCGACACAGCGATCTTGTGCGTGAAGTCACCGAGACGCACGCGCTCGGTGCCGGTAAAGAGCGCGTGCACCGACCCGGTGATGGATTTTGCGAGCGTGAGGCCGGCCACGAGCGCGATGAACTGGATGATGAGAAACAGCGCGCCGATCACGAAGAGCACCAGGAGCAGCCCCTGGCCGAGATTGCGACCGATTCGTCCTTCCGTGGCGGAGATCCGATCGTAGATCTCGCCGATGCTCAAGCTGCTGATGACTGTCAGCGTGCCCGGCACGCCGGTGCTCCAGTCGGTGAACTGCATCAGGCTCGGCACACGGCTGAGCAGCCCGCGAAACGACGACGCGCCCGACGTTCCGTCATCGTCCGCCCCGGGAAGCCCCGCCAGGGCCGTTGCATCGGGTGTCTCCAGAACGGCAATGTCCTTCAACTCCACGCCGGTGTCGCGCCTCAGCTGCCCCCGGACCGCGTCGTTCACCTTCAGGTCGACGACAACGGCAAAGGCGGGCCTCGGTGACTCGGGAAACGCCACGCTCCTCACCAGAAGGTGTGTGTTGGGAGCGGCGTCCGCGGCGTCCCCTCCAGGGGAGGGCGCGTTGCGCGGACGGACGTACGCCAGGACGCCCGCAAAGCCGGAACAATTGATCCAATCTGGAATCACCGCCGGCGGCGGCACGTGCGTCCATGGGCCGGCGGTGATCGAGGGTGCAGCCTCGGTGCGGGATCGGCTCTTCTCATCCGTACGCCCTTTTCCGCCAGTCGCCCGTCGACCCGATGTGGAAACCGCACAGTCGCGATCCGTGCTCACGACGGCTATGGAGGCGCCCGGATACTGTTCGGCTATCCCTGCCTGACGCTTGCCGACGATGGCCCGCATGTCCTGATTGCCCGCGCGCTGGATCTCGAGCGCCGTTGCCTGCGCTGAGAACCGCGCCTGATCGCCCAGCGTTCGGAGGCGAGTCTGCACCTGGTACGAGCTGAGGCTGTAGAAAAACAGGAAGCCACAGAGCAGCGCGAACGCCGCCAGGAGGAGCACAGGAACGAACCCGACGAAGATGTACGACAGGATCATCTTGCGGCGGACCCGCCACAACAGACGGCGCTTCGCGAGGACAACGAGCCGAAACAGAAAATAGATGACGCCAACGGCCGCCGCGAGACCGGCCACCGTGTCGATCACGGTCAGAAACACCGGCAGGGTTCCGGTGATCGCGCGGATGGCGGCGACCACCAGCTTGACGGCGAGACCGACGACGATCCCGCGGCCGGGGAGGGTATGAAAGAGCGCGCCGCGGACGGCATTCATGAACGTGGACTCCGCGATATTAAAACATGTATCGTAGCTAGCTCGTGAAGCTCCCGGACCGCGCACGTTTCAGTACCATCTGCCTCCACGCCGGACAGGAACCCGATCCCTCGACCGGCGCGATCGTCACGCCGATTTACCAGACGTCGACCTACGTTCAGGACGAACTCGGCCGGCACAAAGGGTTCGAGTACGCTCGCACGCAGAACCCGACGCGCATGGCGCTCGAGCGCAACATCGCTGCCATCGAGTCCGGCAAGGCCGGGTTTGCTTTTGCGTCCGGCATGGCCGCCATTGGCGCTGTCACGACCCTCCTCAGCTCCGGCGATCACGTCGTCGTCTCCGACAACACGTACGGCGGAACGTTCCGGCTCTTCGACAAAGTGCTGACGCGCTACCAACTGGCGTTCACCTACGTCGACACGTCCGATCTGCAGGCCGTCGAGCGCGCGATGACGCCTGCGACCCGCATGCTGTTCGTCGAGACACCCAGCAACCCCATCATGGCGCTGACCGACCTCAGCGCCGTCGCACGGCTCGCCCATCGGCACCGCGTGCGCCTGGTCGTCGACAACACGTTCGCCAGCCCCTACAACCAGCGCCCGATCGAGCTCGGCGCAGATCTCGTACTGCATAGCACCACGAAGTACCTCAACGGGCACAGCGACAGCGTCGGCGGCATCGTCATCGCCGTCGGCGACGAGGAGATCGAGTGGCTGACGTTCGTGCAGAACACCGAAGGCGCGATCCTGGGCCCGTTCGATTCATGGCTCGTTCTCCGCGGAACCAAGACGCTCCCCGTTCGCATGCAGGCGCATAACGTCAATGGCCTCGCGCTTGCCGAGTTTCTGAACGCCCACCCGAAGGTCAAAAAAGTGTTCTATCCGGGCCTGCCCTCGCATCCCCAGCTCGAGCTGGCCCGCAGGCAAATGCGTGGCTTCGGAGGCATGCTGTCGTTCGACCTCGGGTCGCTCGAGGCAGCGCGGCGGGTGTTGAACGGCGTCCGGCTGATATCGCTCGCGGAGAGCCTCGGGGGAGTGGAAACGCTCATCTCCCATCCGGCGACGATGACGCATGCGTCGGTTCCCGCCGATCGCCGCGCCGCGCTCGGGATCACCGACGGGCTCGTGCGGATTTCTGCCGGTGTCGAGGACATCGACGATCTGCGCGAGGATCTCACGCAGGCGCTCCGCCTCGTTTAGGCCCTCAGGTACTAGGGACCATTACTTGTGCTCGACTTCCTCCTCCACTTCGACAAGCACCTGCTCGAGTTCGTCGGCACGTACGGCAGCTGGGTGTACGCGCTCCTCTTTGCGATCGTGTTCGCGGAGACGGGCCTGGTTGTCACCCCTTTCCTGCCGGGCGATTCGCTGCTCTTCGCAACAGGAGCGCTCGCGGCTGCGGGCGTCCTGAACCTCTGGGGCGTAGCCGCCCTCTTGGTCGTGGCCGCTTTCAGCGGCAATGCGGTCAACTACACCATCGGTCGAATCGTGGGGCCGCGTGTGTTCAACGCCTCGGACCGAATCGGCATTGCCCACAGGCTGCTGAACCGGCAGCACCTCGATCGCGCTCATGCATTTTTCGAGCGCTATGGCGGCAAAGCCGTCATGCTGAGCCGCTTCGTGCCGATTGTTCGCACGTTCCTGCCGTTCGTGTCCGGCGCAGCCCGGATGCCCGCGCCAACGTTTGGCTTCTATAACCTTGCCGGCGCGCTTGGATGGGTGAGCCTCTGCCTCGGGGCGGGCGCGCTGTTTGGGAACGTCCCGATCGTGAAGCAGAACTTCTCTCTCGTCACAATCGGCATCGTCGCCGTTTCGCTCCTGCCCATGGCCGTCGAGTGGCTTCGCCACCGGCGCGCGGCCGTGCGCCGATGTTGAGCAGGCGACCGTGTGGAAGCTCGACGCCACAGTATCACACCCGTCGCTCATCGCTCCGGGGCGCCTGCCCTCCTGTCGACTCATCCACCCAGGCGGCGTACGCGCGGCTCACCGCTTCGGGCCGCAGCACGACAAATTCCGGCAGCTCATACGAGTGAAGCTCAGGCAGGCGCCGTTCCAGCTCGACGACACGCGCTGCGGTTGTCTTGATGATGAGCTGGCACTCCCGCTCGCGCTCAAGGCATCCCTTCCAACGGTAGGTAGATGTCATGGGCCCGCAGATGTTGACGCATGCTGCCAGCCGTTCCTCGACGAGCCGCGTGGCGAGTTCAGCTGCGCGATCCTCCGCAATCGTCGTCAAAAGGATTCTCACGTCGCTCACGATCACCCCTTGTACTTCGTTCACAGATGTTGTAGTGTCCGACTCACGTGATATCCAAATCCCCTCGCAAACGGAAACCCTCGACCCCTGCGCAACCCTCCCGCAATCGAACCGTCGTACGGTGGCTGCTGCTGTTTGTCGCCTCCCTGATTGTGGTCGATGGACTCGTCGGCGAGCGAGGCTTGCTGACCATGCTCAGGGCGCGGCACGAGCACGATGAGCTGGCAGCCGCACTCGCGCGTCAGCGAACCGAGAACGCGCGCATGCGGGAGGAAGCCCGCCGGTTGAAGGAAGACCCGACAGCCATCGAGGAAATCGCGCGGCGGGAGCTCGGTCTTATCAAGCCGGGGGAAAAAGTCTTCATCATCCGGGAGATCCCGCCCACAAGACCTTGAACATCCCCTCCCCCTGAGCCTGCCATGCGGCCTGCCGTTCCTGATCCCCCCGGTGGCCACATTGTTGCAGTGATACCATGCCGCCCTGACAGTCATATTGTGTACCACCGAGCGGAGGGTTCCAGGTCCCAGTGCCAAGTAGAGGGTTGAGAGTCCGAGCACTTATGGCACCATGGCGTCGCGTCCCACGACGCGCGGAGCGGTCATGACTGCGTGGTCGGCGACCTTGCCTACGATCGTCTTGGTGACCGTATCGGCCATCATTCTGATGATGGCCGCGCGCCGCCTCCTGTACCAGGCGCGGACCGACAGGATCGCCAGGGCCGAAATGGAACGGCAGCTGCGCCACAGCGATCAGCTGCAACAGCTCACGGCCACACTCTCCCGCGCCAGCACTCCGGACGACGTGATCCACGCCTGTCTGCCCGAGCTCCTGCACACGATGATCGCGGCCGCCGGCGCGGTGACGCTCGTCGCCGAGGATGGATCGACGTGCGACATCGCGAACGCCGTGGGCTACGACGACGCCGTCGTCCAGCGAGTCCGGTCACGACCCACATCATCCAGCAGCCCCATTGCGGAGGCCGTCCGTCGCCGCGATCTCATCGTGCTCGAGCCGAAGGATCGGCGCTCTGCGGAGTCCCGGGGCGATGTCGCCGACGAGCTCCTGGCCGGGCGACCCGGCGGAGTCGTCGTCCCGCTCATCGCGTCCGGCCGCGCGCTGGGTGCGGTGGCAATGAGCTTCGAGAAAGTGCGCCCGGTCGACGGCGATGAACGCGCGTTTCTCTTGAACGCGGGCCGTCACATCGCGCAGGCGCTCGATCGCGCGCGCCTGTACGACGAGGCGGAGCGGGCGCGCGGGGAGGCCGAAGGGTTCCGCAAACGGGCTGACGCCGCGTTGCGTGATCGGCATGTCGTCGAGGAAGCCTTGCGCCTGAGCGAAGCCAAGTACCGCGCGCTCGCCACGCGAACGAGCCGTCTGTACTCCTTGAGCGCCGGATTGTCCGAGGCCGTGACGGCCGAGGCGCTCGCTCGCGTGATGGTGAGCCGCGGCAAGGTGGTTCTCGGCGCCGCGGCCGGATCGGTGGCCATCCTCCAGGAGAATGGCACGGCGTTCGAATACCTGTACGCCGAGGAGTACCCGCCTGTCGAAGAACGGCGGCAGACGTTCCCCGCTGAGGCTGGATTGTGCGCGACCGCGGCCGTCACTTCGCGCCGCCCGGTGTTCATCGGCTCTTTCGCGGAGTGGCAGGAGAAGTATCCGCTTTCAGCGTCGATCGCGGCCGACGGCGGCTACGCGTCCGCCGCCACGCTGCCTCTCCTGACCGAAGGGCGCGTGATCGGCGTGGTTTCCTTCTATTTCACGGCGCCAGTGAACTTCGACGACGCGTACAAGGCGCTGTTGACGTCGGTCGCGCAGCATTGCGCCCAGGCGCTCGAGCGCGCGTACCTTTACGAGGCGGCTGAACGTGCGCGCGCTGACGCGGAAGCCGCGAACCGGTCGAAGGACGACTTCTTGTCGACGATTTCCCACGAGCTCCGGACGCCGCTCAACGCCATCCTGGGATGGGCCGCAATGCTCCGCGGCGGATCGATGGACGCGGGGCGGACGCAGCGCGCGCTCGAAGCCATCTTCAACAACGCGACGCGGCAGGGCCGGCTCATCGAAGAATTGCTGGACGTCTCGCGCATCGTCGCCGGGCGCGCCGCGCTCGATCTGCAGGAAGTCGACCTCGTGGAGAACATTCGCGGTGCCGTCGAAGCGATGATGCCCATGGCCTCGGCCAAGGGCGTGGAGCTCGGCTTCATGACGGCGGTTCCGGTCGGCGCGGGTGCGTCTTCGCAACCGGCGAGCTCGACGCCGCGATCACCGCTGACTCCCGGGGCGACGTCTTCCCAACCCGCCCTCTCGAGCGCGCTCGCGCCCGCGCTGCCCGAAGGGCCATCCGACGTGCGCGTCGTCGCCGATCCCCGACGTCTCGAACAAGTGTTCCTGAACCTGCTGTCGAACGCCGTTAAGTTCACGCCCTCCGAGGGCCGCGTGACGATCGAAATCACCCGGACGAACGGCTTCATCGATGTGCGCGTCGCGGACACGGGGATCGGCATCGACGCGACGTTCCTCCCGTATGTCTTCGACCGGTTCCGGCAGGGCAACAGTACGACCACGAGGAGCGTCGGCGGACTTGGGCTCGGCCTGTTCATCGCTCGTCATCTCGTCGAGGCGCAACACGGAAGCATCCGCGCCGAGAGCGAGGGGCTCGACCGGGGCGCGGCGTTCACCGTGAGGTTGAAGGCGACCGCGTCTGGCCCGAACCGCGCGGCCTCGGCAACTGCCGTCCCTCCGGTCGCTACCGAGACTCCGGAGAGCAGCCCGGAGTTGACTGGCATCCGCGTGTTGCTCGTGGACGATGAAGCGGATTCACGCGAAATGATGGCGTCGGCCCTCCAGGCCTGCGGCGCCATCGTCGTCTCGGCCACATCGGCGAAGGACGCCCTGCTCGCGCTCAGACG
>Ga0182034_10000447_pt1 | contig 18850 bp, 17 predicted proteins | sample flu12Cox44000172_FD_125972 | JGI IMG/M metagenome (GOLD analysis project Ga0182034, IMG submission 125972) | Lab enrichment of tropical soil microbial communities from Luquillo Experimental Forest, Puerto Rico - flux4day.12C.oxic.44.000.172 | ecosystem: Environmental > Terrestrial > Soil >... | reverse complement strand
TCAGCCTCGCGGCCAAGCCTGCCATCGAGGAAGGCCTTCATGCAGATCGTGAAAACGACGCGCGTCGCCTGCATGCGCACCGAGAGGCGAACTGGGTCGAGCTCAGCGAGCGGCTCCCACGACATGATCTCGTAGAGGTCATCAAGCGACATGCTGAACAGGCGTTCGAGCTTCTCACCCGGCCCGAGGGCACGCCACTGCGCATGCGAAAGGCCGGCGCGCGGATGGGTGAGCCGCGGGAACTGGACGAGCCCGCCGGTGACCGGATCGGTGACACCCGCCTTGCGCTTTCGTTTGAGCGGAGACCCTGCCATCGCCCACGCATGTGGCGGCAGCGAATCGAGACGCAAGGACTTTTCTGGTGAGACGGTCGCGGGTCGCGCGCGCGTGAATCGGCGAGGAGGGGCTCTAACGACGAATCGGCGAGGAGGGGCTCTAACGACCCCGATTTTCCCCGTACCGATCCTAGGCCTTGTTACTGGTACCGAATTCGAGCCGCGCGAGTTCTTCGATGATGCGCTGCCGGTTGCGCTCGCGGGCAGCTTCGTGGCCGAGGCTGCCGTCGAGGAGAGCCTTTACGCCGACCATTAAGATGATGTGTCTCACCTGCGATTGCACCGCGAGACGGGGCGGATCAAGCTCGGCCACTGGCCATGACAGGATGCTGTGCGCTTGGTCGAGACACATGCCGAGCAGATGCTCGATCTTTTCAGCCGGCGACCAACGCCGCCAACCCCGTGAGAGCTGAGCGACCCGCGGCATGTAGGGAAAGGCGATAAGGCTGCCGCCGTCGTCGCGGAGGGCCGCCTGTGTGCCCTGCGGATCGGGCAGCCTACCACCGCCGACTATGTAGGTTAGGAGATGCGCTGGAGAAGGTCCGCATAGGGTCCGCAAATTGCGAACTCAATCTATATAGCTCGGATATTATCCCGTAATGATTTGAAACAATTGGTGGGTGCAGGGGGACTCGAACCCTCGACCCGCTGATTAAGAGTCAGCTGCTCTACCAACTGAGCTATGCACCCGCCGCGGGGCGCGCTCTATAGCAAGGCTTCTCAGGCTTGTCGATACCGGCCGGGCTGTCAGACTCGGCCGTGGCAGTGCTTGAATTTCTTTCCGGAGCCGCAAGGGCAGGGCGCGTTGCGCGGGGTGCCGGCCCAAGGCGGGCGCGGGCCGGCGAGGCGCGGCCCGGGGCGGTCGGTGCCGTTTCCTGAGCCCGGCCGACGCGCGGCACGGAACGGCGCCGAAATCGGTCTGCCAGTAGTGCCGGTGGCGCGCGCCTCTTCGGCCATCGCCGCCTCAGGCTCAGCCCTCGCCGGCGCAAACATCGGCTGCGGCTCCACGCGCAACTCGACATGGCTCAACACCGAAGTGACGTGCTGGCGCAGATTGGCCAGCATCGTCTCGAACAATTCGAAGGCCTCGCGCTTGTACTCGTTGAGCGGATCGCGCTGGCCATAGGCGCGCAGATTGATCCCTTGCCGCAAATGGTCGAGCGTCAGGAGGTGGTCCTTCCAGGTCTGATCCAACAGCTGCAGGAGCAGGCTCTTCTCGGCCATGCGCATCAAATCGGGACCGTAATTGGCCGATTTCTCGGCCATCTTCCGGTCCGCCGCGGTGCTGATCCGCTCTAGGAGCTCGTCCCCGCCGATCCCCTCTTCCTTGGCCCAGTCGGCGAGCGGCAAGTCGAGGGCGAGGAGCCGCAGGCATTCGGCATGCAGCCCCGCTATGTCCCACTGTTCGGCGAGCGAATTCTCAGGGATCGCCCGTGCCACGATCTCCGCGATCGTCTCGGCGCGCATATCGCTTACCGTCTCGGCGACCTCGCGCGCGCTCATGATCTCGCGGCGCTGCTCGTAGACGACTTTGCGCTGGTCGTTCATCACGTCGTCGAATTTTAATAGCTGCTTTCTAATGTCATAGTTGCGCGCCTCGACCTTCTGCTGCGCCTTGGCGAGCGCCTTGTTGACCCAGGGATGGATGATTGCCTCGCCCTCCTTGAGGCCGAGCCGCTGCAACATCGAATCCATCCGCTCGGAGCCGAAGATCCGCATCAGGTCGTCTTCGAGCGAGACAAAGAATTTCGAGGCGCCGGGATCCCCCTGGCGACCCGAGCGGCCGCGCAGCTGGTTGTCGATGCGCCGGCTCTCGTGCCGCTCGCTGCCGACGACAAAGAGCCCTCCGGCGTCGACCACTCCCTCGTGCGCCGTCGCGATCTCCTCTCGGATCGCGGCGGCCTGCGCCTCTCGCACCGCCGCGTCCTCGATCGGCGCCAGATCGGTCTTGAGGCGCATTTCGAGATTGCCCCCGAGCTGGATGTCGGTGCCGCGGCCAGCCATGTTGGTAGCGATCGTCACGGTGCCCGGCCGGCCGGCTTGCGCGATGATGTAGGCTTCCTGCTCGTGATAGCGTGCGTTCAGCACGTTGTGCGAGATTTTGTGCTTCTTGAAAACCGCCGACAGCGCCTCGGATTTCTCGATGCTGACGGTGCCGATCAGCATCGGCTGCTTCTTCTCCTGGCACTCCATCACATGCTGCACGATCGCGTCGTATTTCTCGCGCGTCGTGCGATAGACCTCGTCATCGGTATCGTCGCGGATACACGGCTCGTTGGTCGGAATCTCGATGACCTCGAGCTTGTATATGTCGCTGAACTCCTGCGACTCGGTCATCGCCGTGCCGGTCATGCCGGCGAGTTTTGGATAGAGCCGGAAATAATTCTGGAAGGTGATCGAGGCGAGCGTCTGGTTCTCGTTTTGAACGGTGACTCCCTCCTTGGCCTCGAGCGCCTGGTGCAATCCCTCTGAATAACGCCGCCCCTCCATCATCCGGCCGGTGAACTCGTCGATGATGACGATCTTGTCGTCCTTGCTGATGTAATCGGTGTCGCGGGCAAAGAGCTTGTGCGCGCGCAACGCCTGGTTGACGTGATGGACGAGGCCGACATTGTGGATGTCGTAGAGCGAGCCCGCCGTCATCAGCCCATATTGGCGCAGCATCCCCTCGATTTTCTCGACCCCCGATTCGGTCAGCGCGACGGTGCGCTGCTTTTCATCCTTTTCGTAGTCGCCGCCATCGAGCGCCGGGATCAGCCTGTCCACCCGGATGTAGAGCTCGGAATTGTCCTCGGTCGGGCCTGAAATGATCAGCGGGGTGCGCGCCTCGTCGATCAGAATTGAATCGACCTCGTCGACGATCGCGTAGTGAAACGGCCGATGGACCATGTCCTCGAGCCGAAACTTCATGTTGTCGCGCAGATAGTCGAAGCCGAGCTCGTTGTTGGTCCCGTAAGTGACGTCGCACAGATAGGCCTCTTTGCGCTGCATGTCGTCGAGTTCGTGGACGATGCAGCCGACGCTGAGACCGAGAAAGCGATAGATCTGGCCCATCCATTCGGCGTCACGCCGGGCCAGATAGTCGTTGACCGTGACGACATGCACGCCGTTGCCGGTCAACGCATTGAGATAAACCGGCAGGGTGGCGACCAGGGTTTTGCCTTCGCCGGTCTTCATTTCGGCGATCATGCCGCGATGCAGCACCACCCCGCCCATCAGCTGCACGTCGAAGTGACGTTGGCCGAGCGTGCGCTTGGCCGCCTCACGCACCGTTGCGAAGGCATCGACAAGGATGTCGTCGAGTTCGGTCCCGTCGGCGAGCTGCTCCCTGAAGTGCTGAGTGCGGGCACGCAGCTCCTCGTTGGACATCGCCTCGAGCTGGGGTTCGATCTCGTTGATCGCCGAGACGATTGGCTCCAGGCTCTTTACGTAACGATCGTTGGCGGAGCCGAACAGCCGCCTGGCAAAGGCGCCAAACATGGGACCCTCGAATTACGGAGACGGAAGGCAGAACGTGATCGCACGGCGGCCCACCGACAGATAGGCCGGCTGACTTGAAGTGTCAATTCGACGGGGCCCGCCAACCCGCGCCACAACTCCCTTGCACTGCTTGTTCGCCGGCGCTCGATATGCATTGATGATCCAGCTGTCCTTCCGCGGCGCGGTGGCATTTTCCTCGATAAGGGTAACCGATGCTGATACGTCCCTTGCTCGCCCCGGCGCTGGGCCTCGTGTGCGCGGCCGGCTTCGCCGCCGAGTACCCGGTTATGGCGGCCGATCCGGGCGCGACCCCACCGACACCAAGTGCCCCGGCGGCGCAAGCCATCCCGTCGGGTAATCCAGTCGTCGCGCGCGTCGACGGGACCGAGCTTCGCCTGTCGGATGTCGAGGCGGCCCAGCAGAACTTGCCGCCGCAAGCGCAAAAGTTGCCGCTCGAGCAAATCTATCCAATGCTGCTCGATCGGCTCGTCGACGGGATGCTGATTACCGAGGCCGGGCGCAAGGAACACCTCGATCGGGATACTGACGTGCAAAGCCGTCTCAAACGCTATGAGGATCGCCTGATCCAGGAGGCGTACATCAATCGCGCAGTCAAGCCAGCGGAGACGGAGGATCGGCTCAGAACACGCTACGAGACCTTCCTCAAGGATATGCCGGCAGGCGAGGAGGTGCACGCCCGCCATATCCTGCTTGCCACAGATGCAGAGGCGAAATCGGTCATCGCGGAGCTCGACAAGGGTGCTGATTTCGCCGAGCTGGCGAAGAAGCACTCGACCGATCCCGGCTCGGCGTCGGACGACGATCTCGGCTATTCCAATCGCGACGACATAGTCAGCGAGATGGGTCCCGAATTCGCCGACGCCGTGTTTTCGATCCCAGTCGGCCAGTATGGCAAGACGCCCATCAAGAGCAAGTTCGGCTGGCATGTGATCAAGGTCGAGGACCGTCGGCTCGGCAAGCCGCCGAGCTTCGAGGAGGCGCGCGAGCAGCTGAGCCGCGAGCTTGCTCGCGAGATCATCGACGCCAAGCTGGAGAACCTTCGTGCCGCCGCTAAGATCGAGGAGTTCGGGCTCGACGGCAAGCCCTTGCCGGCCACCAAATAGATGACCGCTGTCTCTCCCCTCGCGCCAGGGCGCTTTCCTGCGCTCGGGCCAATCGCCGGCGTGCGGCTCGCGGCCTTCGCTTGCGGCATTCGTTACACCGACAGGGACGATCTGGTGCTCGCCGAGCTGACACCGGGCAGCGCGATCGCCGGCGTTTTCACCCGCTCGCTGACTGCGGGAGCACCGGTGCTGTGGTGCCGCGACTGCCTGCCGGGCGGTAAGGTGCGCGGGATTGTCGTCAATTCCGGCAATTCGAATGTCTTTACCGGCCAAGCCGGCAAAGAGCTCGTCGAACAGACCGCGGCAACTGCGGCAAGGCTGCTCGGTTGCGATCCGCAGCAAATCTTTATCTCCTCGACCGGCGTGATCGGCGAACCGCCGCCGGCCGACAAGATCATCGGTGCCTTGCCGCAAATTGTGCCGCGGCTGTCGGCCGATGGCTGGGAGGCTGCAGCACACGCGATCCTGACCACCGATACTTTTCCGAAGGGGGCGACGGCGACGGCCGAGATTGACGGCGTCGAGGTCCGCATCAGCGGGTTTGCCAAAGGGTCCGGCATGATCGCCCCCGACATGGCGACGATGCTCGCCTATGTCTTTACCGATGCGGCATTGCCCCGCGCAGTGCTGCAGCCGCTTCTCGTGGCGGCGGCCGACCGGTCGTTCAATTGCATGACCGTCGACGGCGATACGTCGACGAGCGACACGGTGCTGCTCTGCGCCACCCAGCAGGCGGGGCACCGGCCCGTCGCGGGCCCCGGAGATCGGCGGCTTCGGAATTTTCGCCGGGCGCTCGACGCGGTGATGGTTGATCTCGCCCAGCAAGTCGCTCGCGATGGCGAAGGCGCACAGAAATTCGTGACGATCGAGGTGACCGGCGCGGCGACGTCTCGGGCGGCGCGGCGCATCGGCCTCACTATCGGCAACTCCCCACTGGTCAAGACCGCGCTTTCGGCCGGCGACCCCAATTGGGGCCGCATCGTCATGGCGGTGGGGCGAGCCGGGGAGAAAATCGATCCCGATCGATTGGCGATCTCGATCGGTGGCCTCCCGATCCTCGCCAACGGCGGTCCGGTACCGGGCTATAACGAAACGCCGGTCGCCGAGCACATGAAGGGCCGCGACATCAAGATCGCCGTCGATGTCGGTTTCGCCCGCGGCAAAGCGACAGTGTGGACCTGCGATTTGACCCACGGCTACATCGACATCAATGCCAGCTACCGCAGCTGAGCCCCCCATAGTGCTCGTCGCGGCGGTGGCGCTCGTCGACGCCGACGGGCGGGTGCTGCTTGCTCAACGGCCCGCAGGCAAATCAATGGACGGGCTGTGGGAGTTTCCCGGTGGCAAGGTCAACGCCGGCGAGACCCCTGAGGCAGCGCTGATCCGCGAGCTTGCCGAGGAGCTCGGCATCGATGTGACGGCGAGCTGCCTCGCTCCGTTCACCTTTGCGTCCCACACCTATCCCGACTTCCACCTGCTGATGCCGCTCTACGTCTGCCGCAAATGGTCGGGGATCCCGGCGGCGCGGGAGGGGCAGCTCCTCGCCTGGGTCCGGCCAGAGCGGCTCGCCGACTACCCGATGCCGCCAGCCGACGGGCCCCTCGTCGGGTCGCTGCGCGATCTGCTGTAAATCCAGCCTTTTGGAATTACGAAAGGTGATGCTTGCCTGGCGGGCAAGGCAGCGCGTGCAGGATGCGCGGCGGAATCGCCGATTCGGGGACTTCGTCGCGCACGATCATTTGGCCGTCCCGCCCGCTTACCGGTTGGCCCTGAAGGTAGGGCAGTTCGCCGTCGCGCAGCGGGCCTTCGAGGTAGTAGCGAACCAAGCCGTCCTCCCCGCGCACATAGCAGGATTTGTCAAAAGACTTAGCCTCACCATCAGCTCCAGGCTTCGCGGTTTCATTCAAAGCGGCCCGGCCGTCCGCTATCGACACCGCTATCCACGCCATGGCCCACACCAAAAAGATGGCGCTCGAATATCGATTCCGTATTACCACTTGGATGACGTTTTACATTTCCTTCAGGAGCATCATCCCGCTCCACTATTAATAAATACTTTCGGCAGGCTTACCACCGGGCGACGTAGCGTGCTGATTTACTCTATGCCGTCGGTTCCAGCACCGCAGACGATGGCGCATATCTTCTCGCCCGCCGCTGGCCGGTAACGGCCAGAAAGTAGTGCGGCGACCGCTGCGGCGCCGCTGAGCTCGGCGGCTATCCCGATCTCGCGCCAAAGCCAACGCGCCGCCGCACGCATCTCGGCGTCCTCGACCAGAAGGATTCTCTCGACCGCGTCGCGAATGATCGCAAAATTCGTCGGCTCGCTTCGACGAGGCGCAAGGGTGACCGCCGCTGTGTCGAGGCTGGCGAGCTCGACGACACGGCCGGCCGCGAGGCTGTCGTGCAAGGTTGGTGCACCCACCGGCTCGACCCCGACGATCCGGATCGCGGATTTCAGCGACTTTGCCGCGATCGCTACGCCTGAAATCAGGCCGCCCCCGCCAATGGCCACAAGCAGCGTATCGAGGTCGGGCGCTTCGTCGAGAATCTCGATCGCGATCGTTCCTTGACCGGCGATGACCTCGGGGTCGGCAAACGGGTGGATATAGGCGAGGCCTTCGGCCTCGGCATGTTGCAGGGCTGCCTGGTTGCTGTCGTCCCAGACGTTGCCTGCCATCACCACATGCGCTCCCCACTCATCGAGCTTGGCGACTTTCTCAGCGGCTACCGAGCGCGGCAGAAATATCGTCGCAGGCGCCTCGGTTGCCCAACCGGCATAAGCGACGGCGAGCCCGTGATTGCCGCCCGAGGCGGTAACGATGCCCCGGCGCAGCTGCTCCGGCGGCAGGCCAAAGACCGCATTGATCGCGCCGCGCGCCTTTAAAGGAGCCGGTGACTTGAAGCGCTTCGAGTTTGAGCCGCAATCCCCCCGCAAGCTCGCGGCCTTCCTTGATCGGTGCGGCAGCGAGCAACGGGGTCCGCCGTACGTAGCCGCGCATTCGCCCCGCGGCAGCGCGGATCTCGTCGATCCGGGGTACGACGATCATGGCGCCCGACCGGTCAGGAATAGGATTTCGAAGGTCGCGGGGATCCGGCCCTCGGGAAAGGCAAATCGTTCGGCATAGATGGCCGCGGCGCGGGCGAGGGTGCCCCGGCGCAGCGGCGTTCGACGGCGCGCCAACAACGCATTCGTCTCTCCCATGCCGCGCAAATCGTGCATCATCGTCACCACGTCGGAATATGTGACGGTGAGGATTTCGGTGTCAGCAACCGGCATCGCAAATCCCGCCCTCAACAACAGCCCTGCGATATCGCGGAGATCGGCCGCCGGCGACACGCGCGGGCTGACACCCCCCTCCTCGGCTAGTTCGGCTTCGAAGAGCGCGGTGCGCAGTTCGGACAGCGAGCGGCCGCCGAGCATCGCCGCAAGAAGCAGCCCGTCAGATTTCAGAACCCGGCGGAGCTGGACGAGGGTACCCGGCAGATCGTCCACCCAGTGGAGGGCCAGCGCGCTGACGGCAAGGTCGAAGCTACCTTCTCGGAACGGGACCAACTCGGGATCAGCGCCGACACGTAGCCCATGGAGGCGGTTTAGGAAGGCGAAAGAAGGATCGGCAGCGACAACCGTTTCGATCTCCGGCCGGCGCTCGAGCGCCCGGAATAAGGCGCCGCTATGTGTGCCGAGATCGAGCACGGTGCTGCATCGCTGGCCGATATCGTCGAGGCGACCGATGATGCGGTCGGCCGCCTCGCTATGCAGGAAGTCCACGCCGCCGCTCCTTGCCGCCCGGTCTCGGTGCAGCCGCCAGGCACGGCGATCGAACAGCGCAGAAGGATCAGCGGATGTCACCGCTCGAGCAGCCGTCAGGCAAGGCCATCTTGGGTGCCATGTCCGCCACCTCTTCGTCTGCGGGTTGACGAATGCGCCCGCAGACTGATGATGTGTCCTCATGGAGGCCTCGGCAACCTTTACCGCCAGGACTTCCGATCGATTGCGGCGGATCGGTCGGGCGCTCGTCGATGGCGTGTTGCCGCCGCGCTGCCTTTCTTGTGGTGAGATCGTCGAACAGCCTGATGCGCTATGCAGCCGGTGCTGGAGCGGGATCACCTTCTTCGTGCCGCCGTGGTGCGTGCTTTGCGGTCTGCCCTTTCCGCATCCGATGGGCGAGGATGCAGTCTGTGGGGAGTGCGCGCGCGAGCGGCCGATCTGGAACCAGGCGCGCGCCGTGCTCCGTTACGACAAGAACAGCCGCCGCCTCTTGCTCGGGTTCAAACATGGCGACCATACCCACTCGGCTGCCGCCTTCGGCCGGTGGATGCACCGCGCCGGCAGCGAGGTCCTCGCCGGCGCCGATTTACTCGTGCCAGTACCGCTGCACTGGACGCGGCTCTTCCAGCGCCGCTACAACCAAGCAGCCCTGCTCGCCCACGCGGTGCATGCGGCTGGCGGGCCTGAAGTCGCGGCGGATTGGCTGGTTCGCCGGCGGCGAACACCGGCACAAGGTCACCTCGGGCCGTCGGCGCGGGAGCGCAATGTCCGGGGGGCCTTTGCGATGCGGGCTCAACGCAATGTCACCGGCAAGCGCGTGGTGATCATTGACGATGTGATAACGACTGGGGCCACGGTCGAGGAGTGCGCGCGCGTGCTGAAGCGGGCCGGCGCTCTGTCCATCGGTGTGCTGACGCTGGCACGAGCGCTGCGGACCGGGGCATGAACGGAACTGCAGAATTTCGGTGCAACAATCGCGATGGCTATGATTGAGGTAGAGCTCTACACGACGCCGTTCTGCCCCTACTGCACGCGCGCCCGTGCGCTGCTCGATCGCAAAGGGGTCGCGTTCACCGACATCGACATCACCGAAGAGCCAACAAGGGGTGCAGAAATGATCCGGCGCGCGGGAGGGCGCACCTCGGTTCCGCAGATCTTCATCAACGGCGAGCATATCGGGGGATCCGACGAGCTCGTAGCGCTCGATCGCGCGGGCGAGCTTGACGCTAAGCTGGGAATATCAAATTGAGCGCGAGCTTCACCGCCGCCTGCATCCAATTCACCGCAGGCCCGGACCCCGAACCCAATTTGCGGACGATCTCCGATCTGGTCCGTCGGGCGCGTGATGGGGGCGCCGATTTCATCATGTCTCCCGAAGCATCGAATTTCATCGAGACCGGTAGGCGTCGACACGAGAAGGCTCGCCGCGAAGCGGACGATCCCTTCCTCGCCGGCATGCGCAGCGTCGCGCGAGAGACGGGGGCGTGGTTGCTGATCGGGTCGCTGGTGATCGACCCCACCGATGGGCCAGACGCGGCCGCGGGTGAGACGCGGCTGGCGAACCGGTCCTTTCTTGTCGATCCAAGAGGGGTCATCGTCGCGCGCTACGACAAGATCCACATGTTCGATATCGATCTCCCGGGCGGCGAGAGTTATCGCGAGAGCAACGCCTACCGGCCTGGCGGCGGTACCGTCGTCGTCCAGATGCCATGGGGCCAGCTTGGCATGAGCGTGTGCTACGATGTGCGCTTTCCACACCTCTACCGGGCGCTGGCGCAGGCGGGCGCGGATTTTCTGACGGTACCATCGGTCTTTACTGTACCGACCGGCGCTGCCCATTGGGAGGTCCTGTTGCGCGCGAGAGCGATCGAGAACGGCTGCTTCGTCTTTGCGCCCGCGCAGTGGGGGGAGCATACCGCCGGGCGGCGCAGTTACGGCCATTCGCTGATCGTCGATCCGTGGGGCGAAGTGCTCGCCGACGCCGGCGAGGGGATCGGGGTCGTCAGTGCCCGCATCGAGCTGGCGCGCATTGCCGAAGTGCGCAACATGGTTCCGTCACTTCGTCATGACCGGCGATTTACTGAGCCGGAGCTCGTCACACGTTCTCTCTCGGCTGAGTAGCATCGGTTTCGGTTTCCTCGCAGCAGCATCGAAAGTCATCTGAGCACCGGCAATGAGGTTTCGCTGCCTCGGCTCATTGCGGCCGAGAATTGCGAGCGCCATCTCTGCGGGTGTAGAGTACCGACCGGAGGTCGTGTCGATGATCCTGTTTACGTTGCGTTGTGCTCACGGCCACGAATTCGAGGGGTGGTTTCGTGACGGGGACGGGTTTGAGACACAGCAGAAGGCCCAAGAGATCGCCTGCCCCGAGTGCAGCGACACCTCTGTCGAAAAAGCGGTGATGGCCCCCCGGCTCGGTCGCTCCCGCGAAACAATGCCGGCGATGTCTCCCGCGCAGTTTCGCGCGGCGTTGGTTGATTTGCGCCGGCAAATCGAGACCCATTGCGATTATGTCGGCAATCGTTTTGCAGAGGAGGCCCGCCGCATCCATTATGGCGAGATCGATGCGCACAGCATCTATGGCGAAGCCAGCGAGGACGAGTCCCGCGAGCTCACCGATGAGGGGATTAGCTTTGGCCGCATTCCCTGGATCTTGCCTACCGACAGCTGAACGACAACCGATTTTGATCGCCTTTGCGCCTCTTTTGGTCAGGCGCTCGACTGGGCGAATTCACCGCCGCACGGCGGCGACCATGTAATTTACTTGGAGATCCGGCGAGAGCGACCACTCCCCGCGCCATGGATCGTAGACGAGGCCAGCGAGCCGCGTCGCAACAAAGCCGTTGCGGCGCAATCCAAGAACGAATTCCGATGGACGCAGAAATTTGCGCCAGTCATGCGTGCCCGGCGGCAACCAGCGGAAGATGTATTCGGCACCGACGACGGCGAGGGCAAACGATCTTGGGGTCCTGTTAAGGGTAGCACCAATGAAGGCGCCCCCGGATCGCACCAGCGAGCTCACCGCGGCCAAGAAAACAGCCGGATCCGCGACGTGCTCGATCACCTCGAGGGCGAGCACAGCATCGAAGTGCGTGTCGGCCTCGGCCATCGATTCGGCGGCACCAACCCGATAGTCGATCGCCAGACCCGTCGCCTCCCCATGCGCCCGCGCAGCGTCGATCGCTTCGGCGCCTGCGTCGATGCCCATCACCGTGAACCCCATCCGCGCCATCGGTTCGGCGACAAGGCCGCCGCCGCAACCGATGTCGAGCAAGGTGAGCCCCTCGAATGGCCGCAGTGAGGAAGGATCGCTTCGCAAGTGGGTTGTCAGATGTTGCCGGATAAAACCGAGCCGAGCCGGATTGATGCGGTGGAGTGTCCGGAAACTTCCCTCGGGATCCCACCAGCTTTCGGCTCGTGCAGCGAAGCGGTCGATTTCCCCGGGATCGATGGTGTCGTTGGTCCCGCGCAACACTTCCTATCCTGGTCGGACCAATATATTCGCCTGAATGAATTTAATCGCGGGAAAAAATGATGGGGCTGTGCCGTTGCTTCGGCAATATAGGAGCTGCTCTGGTGGCGCCTTGCAGTGACTCGCTGCCCGCGGAGAGTCTGTCGAGCGAAGTATGGGTCTCATAGTTCAAAAATTCGGCGGCACCTCGCTCGCCGATGTCGATCGCATCAAGAATGTGGCGCAGCGGGTCAGACGCGAAGTCGATGCCGGGAACGAGGTGGCGGTCGTCGTTTCGGCGATGGCGGGGGTAACGAACCAGCTCGTCGATTGGACGCGCCAGTCAAGCCTGGTGCATGACGCGCGCGAGTATGACGTTGTCGTGTCCTCCGGCGAGCAGGTGACCGCGGGTCTGCTCGCGCTCGCGCTACAGGACCTCGGGGTCGATGCGCGCTCTTGGCTCGGTTGGCAAATTCCACTCCGCACCGACGGCGTGCATGGCAAGGCCCGCATCGAGCAGATCGATGTCACCGAGCTCCGCCACCGCCTTGCCCAGGGCCAGGTCGCCGTCGTGGCGGGATTTCAGGGCATCGGGCCGCGCGGCCGAATCACCACGCTCGGGCGCGGCGGCTCCGATACCTCCGCCGTAGCGCTGTCAGCGGCGCTCGGAGCAGATCGCTGCGACATCTTCACGGACGTCGACGGTGTTTACACCAGCGATCCCCGTATCGTTGCGAAAGCTCGCAAGCTCGGTAGAATTACCTACGAAGAGATGCTGGAGATGGCGTCGCAAGGCGCCAAGGTACTGGAGACGCGCTCGGTTGAGCTGGCGATGAACCATCGAGTGCGCGTGCACGTTCGATCGAGCTTTACCGATACTCCTGGAACTCTGTTGGTTGATGAAGACGAAATCGTGGAACATCAGGTTGTAAGCGGCATTGCGTACAACCGCGACGAAGCCAAGATCACCGTACAGAAGGTCGCCGATCGGCCCGGGGTGGCGGCGGCCATCTTCGGCCCACTCGCGGATAATGCGATCAATGTCGACATGATCGTGCAGAGCTCCTCAGAGGATGGGCAGACAGCTGATCTCACTTTCACCGTGGCCGAAGCGGATCTCGATCGTGCCGTGTCGGTACTGGAACAGAGTCGGGGCGAGCTGGGTTACGCCGCCCTCAAGCCCGATTCGAACGTAGTCAAGATCTCGGTGATCGGCGTCGGCATGCGTAGCCATGCCGGCGTAGCGAAGCAGATGTTTCGGACCCTGGCCGACAAGGGCATCAACATCCAGGTCATCTCGACATCCGAGATCAAGGTCAGCGTTCTGATCGCGGCCGAGTATACGGAGTTGGCTTTGCGGGCGCTGCACACCGCCTACGGACTCGACGCTCCGGGATGACCGAAGGTATCGGCGTCGCCGATGTTGCAGCCGGCGGGGAATGCGCGGCGAGCCAGCGGGACGTCGAACGCGAGCGCGCCTACGCAGAACTCGACCGGTTATGGGCGCGCGGTCGCGAGGTTCTCGGTTGCGATCTCGCCATCATGGGCGGTGCCATGACCTGGGTGTCGGAGCGCAACCTGGTGGCCGCCATCTCCGAGGCCGGCGGTTTCGGGGTCATCGCCTCGGGAGCCATGTCGCCACAGCTGCTATCGGGCGAAATCCAAGCGACCCAGGCGATGACCACCCGTCCGTTCGGTGTCAATCTGATAACCCTTCACCCCGAGCTTCTCGAGCTGATCGACGTCTGCGCAGCCCACCATGTTGGCCACGTTGTGCTGGCAGGAGGGCTTCCGAGCAATACGGCTGTAAGTCGAATTAAGCGGAGTGGGGCGCGCGTCTTCTGTTTTGCACCAGCCCTTGGCTTCGCGCGTAAGCTCGTCCGCATGGGCGTCGATGCGATCGTGATAGAAGGCAACGAAGCAGGCGGGCACGTCGGACCGGTCTCGACCGGGGTATTAGCCCAGGAGATCCTGCCGCACCTTACCAGCGTTCCGGTGTTCGTCGCCGGGGGCATCGGCCGGGGCGAGGCAATGCTGGCTTATCTCGAGATGGGCGCGTCGGGTGTCCAGCTCGGCACCCGTTTCGTCTGCGCTCATGAGTCGATCGCTCATCCGCGCTTCAAGCGGGCGTTCATCGGAGCTGCCGCGCGCGATGCTGTCCCTTCAATTCAGCTCGACCCGCGCTTTCCGGTGATCCCGGTTCGCGCGCTTAACAATCCGGCAACCGAGCGGTTCATCGCCGTGCAGCGCGGGGTTATCGATCGGTTCACGCGAGGCGAATTGTCGCAAAAGGCGGCACAGCTCGAGATCGAGCACTTTTGGGCCGGTGCGCTCCGCCGGGCGGTCATCGACGGCGATATTGAAGCGGGTTCGCTGATGGCGGGTCAGAGCGTAGGTTTTGTGACGCGCGAGCAAAGCACCATCGAGATCCTTGAGGAGCTCGTCGGACAAGCATTGGCGGCTCTTGCGGCCCGTAGCGAGCGCACTTACCACTGGACGGCGTGGTTATCACCGGCCTTGTTGGGGAGGCAGGGCGCGCCAGAATGACGGAGGCTGGAGGGAGCATCACCGGAACCCGCCGCCTCCTGCGCCGTCTTCGCGATATCATGGCGGGCTCGGGCACTCCCCAGGAGCGGCTCGACCGCATCGTCCGGATTGTCGCCGCGGAGATGGTGGCCGAGGTCTGCTCGGCTTATGTGATGCGCGCGGGGGAGGTCCTCGAGCTTTTCGCGACCGAAGGGCTTCGGTCGGAAGCGGTCCACCGGACAAGGCTGCGCATCGGTGAGGGACTTGTCGGGGTCATAGCGGCGACCGCGCGACCGCTCACCCTAGCCGACGCGCAGTCCCACCCCGACTTCGCCTATCGGCCGGAAACCGGCGAAGAGATTTACCATTCGCTGATGGGTGTTCCGATCCTCCGCGGCGGCCGAGTACTTGGTGTGCTGGTCGTCCAAAACCGTTCGCTGCGCCATTATACCGAAGACGAGATCGAGGTACTTCAGACGATCGCGATGGTCATCGCCGAACTCGCTGCGACAGGCGAACTCGTCAACCCGTTGGAGATCGCGCAAAGTCAGGGTGGGGGATTACTGCCCGTCCGGCTTGTCGGCATCCGGCTCAACGCCGGCTTGGCGATCGGACCGGCCGTATTACACGAGCCCAGATTGCTGATTCGCCAGGTGGTCGCAGAGGATGTCGATGGTGAACTCAAGCGCTTGCGCCACGGGGTCGCGGCGATGCGCAGCGCAATTGATGAGCTGGTCGCGACGAGCCGGGGGCTCGGCATCGGCGAGCACCGCGATGTCCTGGAGACCTACCGCATGTTCGCGGCCGATCGAGGCTGGGTCGCCCGCATCGCTGGCGCGATCCGCAGCGGCTTGACCGCCGAAGCTGCGGTGCAGAAGGTTCGCGATGAAACGCGCACGCGCATGATGCAGGTCAGCGATCCGTATTTGCGCGAGCGCCTGCTGGATCTCGAAGATCTAGCCAATCGCCTCCAGCAGCATCTTTCCGGACGCCCACCGGGCGCCGCCTCGGCGGATCTCCCCGAGGATTTTATTCTCGTCGCAAGGGCGATGGGACCTGCCGAACTGATGGACTATGCGCATCGGCGGATCGCGGGCCTCGTGCTGGAGGAAGGGTCGCCCACCTCACATGTTGCCATCGTGGCGCGGGCTCTGGATATCCCTGTCGTCGGGCGAGTTGATGATGCGGCGAGCCGGATCGAGGCGGGCGACATAGTCGTCGTCGACGCTGATCACGCGCAGGTCCTTATCCGGCCGAGCGAAGACATCCATCAATCGGTGGCCGCGACAGTCGAGGCGCGAACCCGCCGGCGCGCCATTTACGACAGTCTGCGGTCGGCAGCATCGGTCACCCGCGACGGGATCCAAATTAAGCTGCTGCTGAACGCGGGGTTGTTGATCGACCTGCACCAACTCCGAACGACCGGTGCTGAGGGCGTCGGACTCTTTCGCACCGAGATCCCGTTCATGGTGCGCGATAGCTTCCCTGATGTCGCGGACCAGACCGAGTTCTACCGCAGCGTGTTTGAGCAGGCAGAGGGCTCTCCGGTTGTCTTCCGTACCCTGGATATCGGCGGAGACAAAGTGCTGCCCTACTTGGCCCATGCTATCGAGGACAACCCGGCGATGGGCTGGCGCGCGATCCGCATCGGGCTCGACCGTCCGGCGATGCTGCGACAGCAGCTGCGCGCATTGATCCGGGCGGCGGGAGCGCGGCCCTTATTTGTCAAATTTCCGATGATCGCCGAGATCGCCGAGCTGGAGCAGGCACGCGCGATCTTCGATATGGAGCTCGCTCGAGCCGCGAAAGAGGGGAGAGTGCTTCCGGCGGCGATCAAAACTGGGGTCATGCTCGAAGTGCCGGCGCTGCTGTGGCAGCTGCCGGCGCTATGCGAGCGGATCGACTTTCTATCAATCGGCACCAATGATTTGGTGCAGTTTCTCTTTGCTTGCGATCGTGGTAATCCTCGCTTGGCCGACCGTTACGATCCCCTTTCCATGCCAATGCTGGCTCTCTTTCGCGAAGTCATTGCTCGGACTCGCGATGCTCGGGTGCCGCTCAGCATGTGCGGTGAGATGGCAGGCAACCCGATCGAGGCGATGGCGCTGATCGCGTTGGGCTTCCGCACATTGTCGATGGCATCGACCGCGATCGGTCCGGTCAAGACGATGATCCGCAGCCTCGATGCGGCCGCGGTCGCCGGTTACCTCGACGAGATCTCGAGCCGGCCGGATCATTCGCTCAGACTCAGGCTCGAAGCCTACGCGCGGGATCATAACATCGCGCTGTGAGCCGCTCGATCCGGTGGTCTCGACCCACGCAGCACCTCAGATTGGACAGGGGCCGGCGTCGTTGGTTAAGATGGTGCTGGAGCGGGATCATCGATGGCGTTGTTCCGGCGTTTCAGTACTCCCTTTGAGGAGGATCTGCCCGACGGCGAATCCGCGCCGATATCAGGTCCGCGATCCGCCGGTGATGTGTTGCGGCAGCAGCGCGAGGCGCTTGGTCTCGATCTGGACAACGTTGCGGCGGCGCTCCGAATCAAACCGGACTACTTGGCGGCACTCGAGGCGGGGTGTCCGGACCTCCTTCCCGGCGCGACCTACGCAATCGGCTTCGTGCGTACCTATAGCGATTATCTCGGTTTGGACGATCGCGAGATCTTGCGCCGTTTCAGGGCAGAGTCCACCGGCCTCGATGCAAAGCCCGATCTCGCTTTTCCGATGCCGCTCAGCGAGCGCAGCATTCCCGGCGGGAGCATGGTTCTGGCGGCATTGATTTTGGTGCTTTGCGGTTACGGCACCTGGTACTACCTGTCGACTGTCGAGCGCTCACGTCCGGAACGTGTCGCCGAAGTACCGATCGGACTTCTGGCGCCGGCCTCTGCCCAGCGCGCAATCGAGGCCGTCGCCCCGCCGAGCGCAGAGACCGCAGCTGAAACACTGCCCCCGACGCCGGCCGACACCGGGCTGAGGACACCCCCTCCGACCAGCCCCGAACCGCGTCCGAGGGTAGATTCGGCCGCTGCTCCAGCGAGCCCGCCTGCCGCGCAAGTCCCTGCTTTGTCAGCGGCAATATCGGCGCTGTCGCCGGCTCCTCCTCCGGTCTTGGTCGGTCTGGCCCCAATAACCCAGAGCGAGGCGCCCCGCGCCTACGGGATTGTCGACGGAACCGCGCGTATCATTATCCGCGCTACTGCCGACAGCTGGATCCAGATACGCAGCACGGGCCAGTCTTTACTTTTCACGCGGGTGCTGAAGGCCGGTGAGAGCTACCGCGTGCCTGACCTGCCGGGCGTATCCATGCGAACCGGCAATGCCGGCGGTCTGGAAATTAGTGTCGACGGCCAGCCAGCTCCATCGATCGGCCCGAACGGGGCAATCCGGAACGTTCTGCTGGAACCGCAAGCGCTGATATCTGGACCCGCAACCGGCGGGTAAGTTCGCCCTCGATTGTCCTCTGGTATCAAATCCGCCTATAAGCCGTTGACAGGGTATCAACTGCACGAGTGTTGCTGAATGAGCGTCAGGCCCTATCGCGACATCCACCGCCGTCAATGTCGCAGGATCCACGTCGGCAAGGTGCCGGTCGGCGGCGACGCCCCGATTACCGTGCAATCGATGACCAACACAGTCACGAGCGACGTAGGGGCGACGGTCGCGCAGATCCGGGCACTTGAGGCTGCAGGCGCGGATATCGTACGAGTTTCCTGCCCCGACCAGGCGTCCGCGTTCGCTTTGAAGGAGATCGTGCGGCAAGTGACGGTGCCGATCGTCGCCGATATCCATTTCCATTACAAACGGGCTATCGAGGCGGCGGAGAATGGTGCGGCGTGCTTGCGCATCAATCCTGGCAATATTGGCTCCGCGGAGCGCGTCCGCGAGGTGATCAAAGCGGCACGGGATCACGGCTGCTCGATGCGGATCGGTGTTAATGCCGGTTCGCTCGAACGCGATCTCCTCGAGCGCTATGGAGAACCATGCCCTGAGGCCATGGTCGAGAGTGCGCTCAACCACGCAAAGATCCTCGAGGACAACGATTTCTTCGAGTTCAAGATCTCATGCAAGGCGTCCGACGTGTTTCTTGCAGTCGCTGCCTATCAGCAGCTCGCCGAAGCCTGCGACTACCCCCTCCATCTCGGGATTACCGAAGCGGGCGGTCTGCG
>Ga0182034_10000444_pt1 | contig 18890 bp, 14 predicted proteins | sample flu12Cox44000172_FD_125972 | JGI IMG/M metagenome (GOLD analysis project Ga0182034, IMG submission 125972) | Lab enrichment of tropical soil microbial communities from Luquillo Experimental Forest, Puerto Rico - flux4day.12C.oxic.44.000.172 | ecosystem: Environmental > Terrestrial > Soil >... | reverse complement strand
TCTTCGCGCGTGGTGACTGGTCGCGCTTGAGAACGATGACCAGGAGCGGCCGCTCGTCCCATTTCGGATGCTGCACGCCGATCACCGCGGCTTCTGCCACCTTGGGGTGACCCACGGCCAGGTTTTCGAGTTCGATCGAGGAGATCCACTCGCCGCCGGACTTGATCACGTCTTTGGCGCGATCGGTGATGTGCATGTAACCGTGCTCGTCGATCGTTGCCACGTCGCCGGTATCGAAGAAGGCTTCCGCGTCGAGGATATCGCTATCGTCCTTATAATAGGCGCGGGCCACCGCCGGACCGCGCACCTTCAGGCGGCCGAATGTCCTGCCGTCCCACGGCAGCCGTTGGCCGGCGTCGTCGGTGATCTTCATCTCGACCATGAACGGCGCGTGACCCTGTTTCTGCTGAATGTCGAGCCGGGCGTCGCCGCCCAGCCCGGCATATTCCGGCTTGAGCGTGCACACCGTGCCGAGCGGGCTCATCTCGGTCATGCCCCAGGCATGGAGCACCTCGACCCCGTAGATGTCCTGGAACGTCCTGGTTATCGCGCGCGGACAGGCCGATCCGCCGATCACGACCCTCTTGAGGTGCGGCAGCTTGCCACCGGTCGCTTCGAGATGTTGCAGCAGCATGAGCCAGACGGTGGGCACCGCGGCGGTACAGGTGACCCTGTAACGGTCGAGCAACTCGAACACCGAGGCGCCGTCGAGCTTGGGGCCGGGCATGACCAGCGAAGCGCCGGCCATAGGCGCTGCAAACATCATCGCCCAGCAGTTGGCATGGAACATCGGCACCACAGGCATCACCACGTCGCGCGACGAGTAGCCCTTCATGTCGCAGCCATTCGCCGTCAGGCCGTGCAGCACATTGGAACGGTGCGAATAGAGGACGCCCTTCGGGTTGCCGGTCGTGCCCGAGGTGTAGCACATACCCGCAGCGGTATTCTCATCGAACATCCGCCAGGCGAAATCGCCGTCGACCGCGCCGATCCATTCCTCGTAGGGCACGGCATTGTTGAGCGACGTCGTTGGCATGTGCACGGCGTCGGTGAGCACGACATAGCGCTCGATGCTCGGCAGCTTGTCCGCGAGCTTCTCGAGGAGCGGAATGAATGTGAGGTCCGTCAGCAGCACGCGGTCCTCGGCGTGGTTGACGATCCAGGCGATCTGATCGGGGAACAGGCGCGGATTGACGGTGTGATAAATGGCGCCGAGCCCCATGATTCCGTACCAGGCTTCGAGGTGGCGCCAGGTGTTCCAGGCAAGCGTCGCCACGCGGTCGCCGAGGCGGATGCCGTCACGATCGAGCCGTTGCGCGACCCGCCGCGCCCGCGCACGCACTTGGGCGTAAGTCGTGGTGTGGAGCGCGCCCTCGACCGAGCGGGTCACGATCGGCCGGTCGCAATGGTTGATGGCGGCGTGGTCGATGATGCGATGGCAAAGCAGCGGCCAATCCTGCATCAGCCCGAGCATGGTGTTCCCTCGCGGTGTTTCCTCGGCTCTTAGGTTACCGGTGCGCTGGCCGCGCGCAACCGCCGATTTATCAGCCGGCTGCGCCCGCCAAGGCGCCAAAACGGGCAAGCCGAAACCGCGAAATGTCGTGCCCCGTCGTTCCCATGGTGGCGAGGTCGGCAAGGATTTCGCCGATAACCGGGGCGAACTTGAACCCATGGCCGGAGCAGGGCGAAGCGATGATGATATTGGGCGCACCGGGCAATCGGTCGATCAGGAAATCGCCATCAGCCGTCATGGTGTAGAGGCAGGTCTGCGCAGCGATCAGCAGGCCGTTGGCCGCAGGAATGTGATCGGCGATAGCGGCACGGATCAGCGCCTCATCCTGCGGCAAAATTGTTCGATCATAGCAATCGGGGTCCACCCTCTCATCACGGTGATGATGCTTGGCAATCTTGATACCCGCCCCGAGATTCGCCCGCGCATGCGACGGAATGCCGTAGTGCATGCCGTGGCGGCTCTCGATGATGAAGACGGGAAGGCGGCCATCCGCGACCAGCGCCGCGTCTGCGGGCTCGAACCAGCCCACCACCTGCCGGGTGACGCGCAGCAGGCCGGCAAATTCGGGGAGCAACGACTTGAGCCAGGGTCCAGCGGCGACGATCGCGCGTTCAGCATCGATGGTTCGATGATCCGTGACGATGCGCACGCCGCTTCCACGCGGCTCGATGGAGCGCACCACCTCGGCCGTGCGCATTTCGGCCCCCGCGCTGATCGCCAGCGCGAGCTGCGCTGTCACCGAGCGCTCCACCTGGAGAAATCCACCGGCGGGTTGCACCACGGCGACGTAGCCGGGCGGCACTCGAAACGCGGGAAAACGCCGCATCAGCTCGGACGCGGCCAGCATCTCGTGGCGCAAGCCATGACGCTGCGCGGCGGCCAGCGTTCCGCGCACCAGCCCGCCGTCAGGCGGCCCTATTTCGGCAATGCCGGTGGTATGAAGGAGCGGTTTGCCGAACGCATCTTCCAGGTCGCGCCAGAGCGCGTGCGCGCGCTGCAGCAGCGGCACGTAGGACGGATGCTCGAAATAGCCGAGGCGGAAAATGCGTGTGCCGCCGTGCGAGGAACCGCGGTCGTGTCCCGGTGCGTAGCGCTCGAGCCCCAGGACGCGCTTGCCGCGGCGCGCGAGATGAAGGAGCGCGGCGCTCCCCGTGGCGCCGAGGCCGCAGATCACCACGTCGAAATGGGCCATGGTCACGTGCGCGTGTTTCCCGCGAACAGCTTATCGCACCGCGGCGTTTTGTGGTGGAAATGGCATCGTCGTTGCGCCTTCAGGCGCCGATCGGTCGCCTTAAGGTCGCAATCCTTGCGGATACCGCTGCCGTGAAGCCTGTTTGCCTGCTCGCGGTTGTGATGATGCTGTCCGGCCTGGCGGCCGCGCATGCGGTGCCACTGCCGCGACCGCGGCCGACGCAAGCACCGAACGTGCCGCCAGCGCAATCGCCAACCGTGTCGCAGGCGGAAACGGCGGAGCCCGATTCGTCGCCGCCACCCTCCGCTTGCCGGCTGCGGCTGACGACCGAATTGGCAATCGCACCATCGCTGCCGCCCCTCACGGGCCCCGGCGAATGCGGAGTGGATGACGTGGTGCGGCTCGAAGCCGTGGTGCTTCCGGACAAGCGGCGCGTGGCACTAACCCCGCCGGCGACGGTTCGCTGCACATTTGCCGAAGCCATCGCGCACTGGGTGCGCGAGGACGTCACGGCGGCCGTGCGTTCCCTCAAGGCCACCCTCAAGAGCATCGACAATTTCGACTCGTATGAATGCCGCGGGCGCAACCGCGTCGCGGGCGCCAAGCTGTCCGAGCACGGAAGAGCCAACGCGCTCGACATCCGCTCCCTCGTGCTTGGCAACGGCACGCGGCTCGACCTGACCGATCCGCAGGTGAGCAAGGAGTCTCGCGAGACCTTGCGCAAAAGCGCCTGCGCCTGCGCGCGTTTTTCCACCGTGCTCGGGCCCGGCTCCGATGGCTATCACGAGAACCACGTGCACGGGGACCTCGCCGAACGCCGCGGCGGCTATCGCATGTGCCAATGGGACGTGCGCGAACCGGACGAGGAATCCGCCCCCGGCAGCGTGCCGCTACCGAGACCGCGGCCGGATATCGACCCGTGACGAGTTGTAGCGTTTGGCGCTAAAGCTGCACGTTCACGACGCATCAGATCGAGAGCCATCCCATGCCCCCGCTGAGCAATCTCGCAGTCCGCGATATCGAGACGCTGGTTCACCCGTACACCCAGCTCGCCGCGTTCCGCGAGGCCGGGCCGCTCGTCCTCGAGCGCGGGCAGGGCGTGCGCGTCTACGACAACCAGGGAAAGGCCTATATCGAGGGCATGGCCGGGCTGTGGTGCACGGCGCTCGGCTACGGCAACGCGGAGCTGGTCGAGGCGGCGGCGGCGCAGATGCGCAAGCTGCCGTTCACTCACCTGTTCACCGGCAAGAGCCACGATCCCGCGATCGAGCTCGCCGAGCGGCTCAAGGAGATCGCGCCGATTCCAGCCTCGAAGGTGTTCTTCTGTTCGTCGGGATCCGAGGCGAACGACAGCCAGGTCAAGCTAGTCTGGTACATGAACAATGCGCTCGGGCGACCGCGCAAAAAGAAGATCATCAGCCGGATCAAAGCCTATCACGGCGTTACCGTGGCTTCGGCCTCGCTCACCGGGCTGGTCAACAACCACCGCGATTTCGACCTGCCGATCGCCGGCATTTTGCACGCGGGCTGCCCGCATCATTATCGGTTCGCACAGGAGGGCGAGAGCGAGGATGAATTCGCCAAGCGGCTTGCCCGCGAGCTCGAAGAAATGATCGTGCGCGAGGATGCGGAGACGGTTGCCGCTTTCATCGCCGAGCCGGTGATGGGCGCGGGCGGCGTGATCGTGCCGCCGAAATCCTATTTCCTGCAAATCGAGGCGGTCTGCCGCAAGTACGACGTCTACATGATCTCGGACGAGGTGATCTGCGGCTTCGGGCGGCTCGGCACGATGTTCGGCTGCACGGCGCTCTCCTTTGCGCCGGATTCGATCAGTATCGCGAAAGCTCTGACCTCGGGGTATGTGCCAATGGCCGCCGTCACCGTGCCGGAGGTGATGTACCAGGCCCTGCTGGATGAAAGCCGCAAGATCGGCGTGTTCGGCCACGGGTTCACCTATTCCGGCCATCCGGTGGCGGCCGCGGTCGCGCTCAAGGCACTCGAGATCTACGCCCGCGAGCGCATCGCCGAACAGGCGGCGCGCAAAACGCCGCAGTTCCAGGCGCGACTTGCCGCGCTTAACGCTCACCCGCTGGTGGGCGAGGCGCGCGGCTTCGGCCTGGTTGGCGGGATCGAGCTGGTTGCGGACAAGAAGAGCAAGCGTTCGTTCGATGCCAAGCTCGGCGTTGGTCCGCGCACGGTGCGCTTCGCCGAGGAGGAGGGGCTGATCGTGCGGCCCATCGCCGGCGACATCATGTCGATTTGCCCGCCGCTGATCATTACGCCGGCGGAAATCGACGAGTTGTTCGACTGCCTCGGCCGGGCGCTCGACCGCACGCTGGATTGGGTGAAGCGCGAGCGCCTGATGTAAATCGTGTAGCCCGGGTGGAGCGAAGCGAAACCCGAGCGGTCGTGCCCTGTGACATGTCTGTCCCGGATTTCGCCCCGATGACGCGGGGCTCATCCGGGCTACAAGCTAGAGGCTTATACGAAGCGGCGCCGGGAGCCCCGACCCCGGCGCCGCTACAGCCCCCCTCCGAAGCGCTAATAAGTCTCAGGACGCTCGGTCGCCGTTGCCATCCGCGGATTGACCGGCGAGTCGCCGCTGTGCGGCGCCAGCACCACGACGATGGCTCCCGTCTTGATGCGGTTATAGAGGTCGATGACGTCCTCGTTGGTCATGCGGATGCAGCCCGAGGAGATCGCCTGCCCGATGAGTTCCGGCTGGTTGGTGCCGTGGATGCGGAACAGCGTGTCCTTGCTGCCCTGATAGAGATAGATGCCGCGCGCGCCCATGGGATTGGCCGGACCGCCAGCCACGTGATCGGGAACGTTGCCAAGGCGCCGCTTGATTTCCGCGGTCGCCGTCCAACCCGGCCACTCTTCCTTGCGGCCCACCTTGGCGATGCCGTACCAGGACAAGGCCTCCTCGCCGACGGTCACGCCGTAGCGGATCGCCTGGTTGTTGGACAGCACGTAATAGAGATAGCGCGCATCGGTATCGACCACGACGGTGCCGGGCGCTTCCTTGCGATGATATTGGACAATGGAGCGCTGATAGGCGGGCGGAATGTACGCGCGCGCATAGGGCGGGTTGGCCAAAAGCTTGCGGTCACGCGGCGTAAGATTGGCGTCCGATGCTTGTTCAAGCGTGCCCTGCATGCATCCGCCGAGCAAAAGCCCGAGCAGAAGCAGCACCGATCCCCGTCTCGCCATAGCCGCCCCTTTTTCCCGCTTTCGGCGCGGCCCCTGCAGATGGCTTGCCAGCCGCGGGGCAATTCTCAATTAGCTAAAAGGGTTCCTCTCTTCCAGCATTAACCGGCCACCAGCGTGCTAGTCCTGTGAACCTGTTGCAGGAATGTCGCAGTTTCGGGCCCGGCTGCGCACATGCGTTATCGCCGCGGTCGCGATTGCTTCCAGATCGGCCACGGGTCGAAGCTAGCCGGAATGGGTTAACCGGCCGTTTACCAAGACAGCCGCATTTTCCCGATGGAACTTGAGGCGAAATGTCACGAGAGCACACGATTTGTTGCCTATTTCGGCCGCAGTTCCGCAGCATCTTTGCCGCGCCTTCCATGGGGAAGAAGAAGTAGTGCAAGAACAAGATCTGCGGAGCCGAATGATGACGAAGAAGAATGCCGCCCAATCGAACGAAAGCGCGCGGCGCGACGCCCCCAATCTCGACAGCCGTTACGGCGAGATCGGCATATCGGCGGTTGCTGCGGCGCTGCCGTACCGGAGCGAGGCCAAGAAGGCGGCCTATGCGGCATCTGATAACGAGCTGGACAAGTGGATAGCCGAGAGCGCTGCAGCGTGATCGCCGGCGCGGGCTTGCTCGCCTAGCCTCGTTTTACTGCCTTCCGACTATCGGCGTTGAAGCGGCCGCCGCGCCGCCGTGGGCGCGCATCGCGCTTGCATGGGCGGCCGGGCCGCACTGCGCATTATGCTTGCAAGAAGCCGCAGTATTGGGCCATCACTGGCACCGATCTCGACCCGCGCGTCATGCGTGATGACTGTGGCGCGCGAGCAGCCGGGGCCGGAGGGGTTGATGCTGTGGGTTTACGTTCCGCGCGGGACATCGCTCGACCGCGTTCCGGTCGCGTCGGACCCTGATGTGCCGGAGAACGCGGTCTGGTTCGATCTGGTCAATCCCACCGCGCCCGAGGACAAGATGGTCGAGCGTCAGGTGGGTATTGCCGTGCCGACCCGCGAGGAGATGCAGGAGATCGAGGTCACCAGCCGGCTCTACGTGGAGAACGGCGCCCGCTACATGACCGCGACCTTGATGTGCCAGTCCGACACCGCCGTGCCGAAGACGACGCCGGTCACCTTCGTCCTCGCCGGCCATCGGCTTATCACCGTGCGCTACGACGAGCCGCGGCCGTTCATGATCGTCGGCAACAAGCTCGCGCGGATTTGCTCACCTACGATCACGGGCGAGTCGGTGATGATGGACCTGCTTGACGCGATCGTCGATCGTGCCGCCGATATCCTGGAGCGCATCGGGGCGGAGGTCGATCAGATCTCGCACGATATTTTCGAGCCCGAGGAGGATCGAACCGATCGCACCCGGAGCTACAACGATATCCTCAAGGCGATCGGCAAAAAGGGCGATCTCGCCTCCAAGGTACGCGAGAGCTTGGTTTCGATCGGGCGGCTGCTGCTCTACCTCGCCAACGAAGCCGACAACATGCGCTGGGCCAAGGAGATGCGTGCGCAGCTGCGCGGAATGCAGCGCGACGTCCACTCGCTGTCCGATCACGCGGCCTATCTCACGAACAAGATCCAGTTTCTGCTCGATGCCATGCTCGGCGTCGTCACCATCGAGCAGAACAATGTGATCAAGATTTTTTCCGTGGCAGCGGTGGCGCTCATGCCGCCGACCCTGATCGCCTCGATCTACGGCATGAATTTCAAGCACATGCCCGAGCTGGACTGGATGCTCGGCTAGCCGGTCGCGATCGTGCTGATGGTGCTGGCGGCGGCCCTGCCGTATTACCTCTTCAAGTGGAAGAAGTGGCTATGACAGGAATCAGGCATCAGAATCAGAGCGCTGATACCTGATTGGTGATACCTGGTCCTGTCACACGTGCTGCCCGCCGTTGATGTGGATCTCGGCCCCGTTCACGTATGACGAGGTGTCCGTGCACAGTACATAGATGATCTTGGCGACCTCGTCCGGGGTGCCGAGGCGGTGCAGCGGTATCTGTTCGACGATCTTTTCAGTACCAGGGGAGAGAATCGAGGTGTCGATCTCGCCCGGCGCGATGGCGTTGACGCGAATGCCGAGCGGGCCGAAGTCGGCCGCCATCTCGCGGGTGAGCGCCGCCAGCGCCGCCTTCGAGGTCGCGTAGGCTGCGCCCGCAAACGGATGCACGCGCGAGCCGGCGATTGAGGTGACATTGACGACGGAGCCTTTGGCGGCCTTGAGCTCCTCGACCAGGCCGCGCGCCAGCATGATCGGTGCGAAGAAATTCACGCGGAAGACGTGATTCCAGACATCGAGCGTGGTTTCGATCGAGGACAGCCGGGTGCCGCCGTTCGCCTTGGGCGAAATGGCGGCGTTGTTGACGAGTGCGTGCAACTCGCCGTTGTCGAGCCGTTGTTTGATTTCCGCGATCGCCGAACGGGTGCCGTCAGAATCGGCGAGATCGACTTGGATATGATCTTCCGGCCCCATCTCCCAGGGACAGTTCTCCGGGAAGGCGTGGCGCGAGCAGGTGATGACCCGCCAGCCCGCGGCCGAGAACCGTTTCACGGTCGCGTGTCCGATGCCGCGGCTTGCGCCGGTGAGCAGCAGCGCGCGACGCGGCTGGTTCGAATGCGGCGTCGTCATCGATGTCAAATCCCGAAAGCTCGTGGCATGCTAGAGTGATCTTGCCGCGTTTGCCAGCGACGTAGGGTGGGCAAAATCGTGTGGCGCTTGCGCCGCTGCGTGGGCAAAGGCACGCAGCGATTTTGCCCACGCGGGTGGATCGAGCCGCGCGCCTTTGCCCACCCTACGTTAGGGGTAGAGTCGCGTCTTGTGCCACGGTGCGCCGGGCTCAACGCGGCGGAATTCGACGCGGTCGTGCAGGCGAAACGGCCGGTCCTGCCAGAACTCGATCAGCAGGGGCTGCAGCCGGTAGCCGGTCCAGTTCGACGGGCGCGGGATGCTTCCGATGGCGAATTTCGCGGTGTGGAGCGCGATCGCCTTTTCGAAGGCACCGCGGCTCTCGAGCGGCGCCGACTGCTTGCTGGCCCAGGCGCCGATCTGGGCAAGGCGCGGTCGCGTGGCGAAATAGGCATCCGCCTCCGCCTCCTCGACCCGCTCCACCGGGCCACGCAGCCGCACCTGCCGGTTGAGCGACTTCCAATGAAACAAGAGCGCGCCCTTGCGTGTCCGATCGAGTTCCTGGCCCTTCTGGCTCTCGACATTGGTGTAGAACACGAAGCCGCGCTCATCGAAGCCCTTCATCAGCACCATGCGCACGTTGGGTAGCCCGTCATCGTCGACGGTGGCAAGCGACATGGCCGTGGGATCGCGCGGCTCGTTCCGCGCCGCCTCCTCGAACCAAGCCGCGAACAGACGCAACGGCTCGTGGGCCTCGGTGAAATCACCGCTCGTTAACCAGCTCGGGCGTTGTATCGGGGCGGACTCGGACATGCTGCGGAGTACCCGGCTCTTGGCGTTGCGACTCTTGTTTCGGCAGCCCGCTTATAGAGCAAGGCCGTGCCGATGGCACGGGGCCTTGCACCGGCTGGCGTTTCTTGCATTGGCGCTGGTGGCGGCCGGGTGCAGCATCTCATACCAACTTGACAACCTACTACCGACACGCAGTGACCCGCGCGCAGATCAAAACGCCCTTCCGCGGCGGTGGTCGAGGCCGCGGTCGAAGGCGATCTCGTGGTGGCCCGCGCTGCCATTGCCGAAGTCCTGAGCAAGGGCGGCAAGCACAGCAGCGTGCCCTGGGAAAACCCTAAGACCGGCGCACGCGGCACGATCACGCCGCTCGCGGCAGCCTCGCGCCAGGACGGCGTCACCTGCCGCGATTTCCTCGCGAGCTATGTGAGGAACGGCAACGAATCCTGGCTTCAGGGAGAAGCATGCCGCGCCCAGGGCAAGTGGGAGGTGCGCAATTTGCGGCCCCGAAGCAGCACGTGACGGCTCTCAATCGCGAACGGCAAACAGCGAATTAGCGAATGGCGCAGCGCTCCTATTTCGCTATTCGCTACCGGCCCTCACACCCGCACCGCCGTCATGATCCCCTTGGGGAAAATCTCCTCCGGCCGCGCATGGCGGTGTGCGATGCCCTGTTCGTGGGTGTAGCGCAGAAACTGCTCCAGGGTCGGCCGGTTCTCTTCGATGCCGTAGGGGAAGGGATCTCCGTCGAACAGGTCGCGCATCCTGCGGGCATAGGTCGGCAGCCACGCGAGCGGATAGCGCGAGACGGCGGGGTCGAGCAGGCGCTCGAGGCTCCGCCGTTTGGATTCGACGAAGGCATTGTAGAGGTTGCGGGCGGCCCAGGGATGCCGATCGAGCACGGGCCGTTGGATCGCGATGATGTGCATGATGGGCCAGACCTTGGTACGCGCGTAGTAGCTCTCTTCCATCTCCAAATAGTTGGGAAACAAGCGGACCACGTCGGGATGCCCCTGCAGGAACGAGTTCGGCGGCCGCGCGATCAATGCGCAGTCGATTTCACCCGACGCGACCATTTCGCTCAGGGATTTGTCCTGGACGCGTGTTAGCTTCACGTCATTGGGAAGATTGAGCTCGACCTTCTCGATGCGGCCTGCTTCGTTGGCGCCGGCCTGATACCAGTGCACGTCCTTGAGCGCGATGCCGTGCTCGTCGTTGAGCCAGCCGCGCATGTACACGGCCGCGGTGTGCGCCCATTCCGGCGAGCCGATGCGCTTGCCCTTGAGGTCGGCCGCGGTTTTGATCTTGCTGTTCTTGTTCACGTAGAAGGACGAGAAGCGAAACAGGCGCGAGCAGACCACTGGCAGCCCGATAATGTCGGGAGTCTCCCGCGTCACCTGGGCACAGAATTTCGCGAACGAGAGCTCGCTCACCTCCCATTCGCGGTTGAAGGTAAAGCGCGCGAAAATCTCGTGATGGCCAAGCGTGAGCCAGGTGTGATCGATCCCCTCCGCCTTGACCAGGTCGAGACGAAAATCACGGAAATGGTCGTAATCGGTGGTGGCAATGGTAAGCTTGACGCGGGACATGCATTCCCCTCGAGATCCGCGGCGACGGCATTGCCGCTCACCCGGCCAATAGTCAAGGCGACGAGGGTGCGCTGCGGATCATGGGGGCGAATCGCTTGGGATTGTCCTGGCCTTTATTGCAGTGGGCGCCGGCGCTCCCCACATCTACCTGTCGGAGAGGGTACCCGGCATGATTGAGACGATTCGCCTGGGAGGCTTGCCGCATGCGCGACCCCTATGAGGTCCTGGGGGTTTCCAAGAGCGCCAGCGCCGCTGAGGTCAAAGGCGCCTTCCGCAAGCTCGCGAAGAAGCTGCACCCCGACGCCAACAAGCATGATCCAAGGGCGGCTGCGCGCTTTGCCGAGATCAACGCCGCCTACGAAATTCTGGGCGAGGAGAAGAAACGCAAGGCTTTCGACCGCAGCGAGATCGACGCCGAAGGCAAGCCGCGCTTCCAAGGTTTTGAAGGTTTTGGCGCCCGCCCCGGCGGCTTCGGTCGCGAGGGAATTTTCGAGAGTTTCAGCTGGGGCCCCGGCGGTTTCCAGCGCGGTGGGGGCCGCAGTACCGGCGGCTTTGGCGCCTTCGGCGGTTTCGAGGATATTTTGAAGGAGGCGTTCGGCGGCGCCGGGCGGGGCTCGCGGCCGAGCGGCTTCCGTTTCGGTGAGGACGACGTCGGGGCGGACGACCTGGGTCGCGACGTCGCCGCGTCGCTCACCATCACGTTGGCCGAAGCCGCCAAAGGCGTGAAGAAGCGCGTGCAACTGCCGACCGGAAAAGAAGTCGAGGTAAAGATCCCACCCGGTTTAGCGGACGGGCAGCAGATCCGCCTCAAGGGCCAAGGGCAGGCGGGTCTCGGCCACCGCCCCGGCGATCTTTTGATCACGGTGTCGGTCGCGCCCCATGCGCTGTTTAAGCGCGAAGGAGCCGATTTGCGGATCGAGCTTCCGATCGCGCTTCACGAGGCGGTGCTGGGCGGCAAGGTCCGAGTGCCCACGCTTGAGGGCGCGGTCGAGCTTGCGGTTCCTGCCGGCACCAGTTCCGGGCGGACCTTTCGCCTCAAGGGGAAGGGCTTTCCCGCAAAAGGCGGGGTCGGCGATCTGCTGGCTACCATCCGCATCGTCCTGCCCGAGGACGGCGATACCGAACTCGAGGCACTGATGCGCAGATGGCGCGAGACCAAGCGCTACAATCCACGCGGCGGTATTGCGGACTAGTGCCGCGAACCCGAAGTTCGCACACACCGTGCCGCAAGCGCGTTTGCGAACTTCGGGTTCAAAAGCGGCACTAGAATCATAGAGTTGGCTAGCGTCCCCTTGATTCCGAAGTTCGCATTCAAGTGCGTCGCGAGGGTGTGCGAACTTCGGAATCGGGACACTAGCTCCTGTCGGCGGCAGCGCCGGTCAGAGAGCTTGGCGTCCATCCCAGCATCTACGGGATCTCTTGAGTTGGTCGCGACTCAAGGACGACGGTCTGTTCCAGAACCGCTGCAGACGAGCCAGGCACAAGCTCCAACCAAGCGCGTTTGCGTTCCGGGTTCGGCAACACCTTTTCTATCATGCGCAGGATCGCGATTGCGGCGGTGAGCGTCGCGATCCAAACGATGCGTGCCCCGTACCGATCGTGCGGCCCCGACAGCGCCCCACACGCGAATGCATTGGCCAGGATGGCAACCGTCACGGTCGCGGCAAGTCGACCCAATGCGTCGAAGCGACCGGAAAGCCGTTCTCGCACGAGCAGCGCGAGCACAAAGAGCATCGAAGCGAGTGCGACTGGAACGTGAATCCGATTGATCACGTCGAAGTTGACCTCACCCCGTTGTTGTCGGGCGTGCTGCATGGCCGGCACTTCCGCAGAAACGAACTGCTCGATGATTCCATACGTGTGCCACATTCGATTATGCATTCCGTAGCCGGTCGCGACTTGGCCGAGCTGGCTCGCGGATGCGGCAATGGCGGTCTCGATCTGCTGTACCGGATATTCCTGCAGACTGTGCAGAACGATGAAGCGCATTTCCTCGCCTAAACCATCAAACCGACCGAGTTCACTGAAGATGCCTCCGTTCCAGAGGAATTCATCTGCCGTAGCGGGAAGCTTGTTGCGGTAGGGACAAAGCCGGAGGCCCGGATTGGGACAATGGTCGTTGAGATAGCGTCTAACGATTCCATCCTGCAACATGCGGCCGAAGGCGATTCCGAAGCCACCCGGCGTCCAGACGAGCTGACCGGAGAAGGCGAAATTCGTCGCGACTAGCAGTACCGCTCCGCCCGCTATGGCGCCGCCCGCGGGCAGAAGTGCTGGCAAGAGGCGATGGCCAGACAGAAGCGACACCGGAATCGCAAAAACCAGGACGGCCAGCAGCACCGCAAGCGTTCCGCTGTGAGTGGCCGCGGCGAAAGCGACGAGCAGAAAAAGCACAATTCGTTCGATGCGTCGCAAATCCAGTCGATTAAAGATCAAGAGATAGATCGCAAGCACGCTCAGGCCGGCAAAAATATCGGTGAGGAGCGTGCTCGCAAGGAATGGTAGCGCGGTCACTAGTGAGAGGCCGACGACAGTCACCACGCTTTGCCAGGTTCGCGCGCCAAGCCCCATCACCCGCAGGATGAGAGAAATGATCCAAATGGCAGAGACGGTTTGCAGGACGAGTTCAGGCCAGAAGTGCAGGCCCTCGCCGACATGAAGAAACAGTCCGAACGCGGTGGAGCGGCTCGGCACCAGATATCCTTCGTACCAGCGAGCCAAATAGCCGCCGGTATCGAATTGCAGCAAGGGGTAGCGATTCCACAGGGCGGGGGCTAGCAGCAGCAAGCAGCAGACCAGCCAGCCGGCGAGATGCGAGGGGTTGAAAACCCGCGGCATTGGCCGGCGCAGATCGGGCATTGCGGCAATGTTCATCGCAGGTCACCGAACCCAACTTGGGGCTCGTCAAGCTTGCCAAAGCGAACCTGACAATCCGATGAACGGCTCCAAGGTGCCATGCGACTTTGGCTTTACGGCCTGACGCCACACTTTCAGCAGTGTCGACGGTAGCAAATCGGCGGGAGAGGGTCGCGTGATCTTATGCCGCACTATTTTGGGGCGTGTCCGCCTTAGGTTTGATAGACAACACTCCTGATTACGTTTCAATTCAACTGCTACCTGATCCAGATCATTCGCGCCCTCTCATTTTCTCTGCGTCATGCTCGCGCTGGCACAGCCCTATCCGCGACACTCACTAAACGCATTACGCGCTAGTGCCGCGAACCCGAAGTTCGCACGTGTCGTGCCGCGAGTATGGTTGCGAACTTCGGGTTCAAAGCGGCACTAGAAACATAAGGATTGCTAGTGTCCCTTTGATTCCGAAGTTCGCATTCGAGGCTGCCGTAAGCGTGTGCGAACTTCGGAATCGGGACACTAGCGACCAAATCCGGCAGACCACGGGCCGCAGGACCACACACTCGCCGAACTGATCCGCCGGAGCTTGAGACGAAGCAATCGCGCTTGACCGGCTGTTAGGACGCATTGCATTTTGCGCGAAAAAGCTGGAGCGTGCTCCCGCGTCCGAACATGCCAACTTACCGCAGCCGATGAGCGCCCTTGCTGAAAAGACGCGTCCCGTGCCGACCGCCTTTCGTCTCATCGGCCAGCCGCTCGTTCGCAAGGAGGACGCGCGGCTCACCACGGGCCGCGGCCGGTTCAGCGACGATTTCAACCTCGAAGGGCAAGCCTATGCGGTGATGGTGCGCTCGCCGCATCCGCATGCGCGCATTCGCGCTATCGCGACGACGCGCGCGCACGAAATACCAGGCGTGCTCGGCGTTTTCACCGGCGCCGATTGTGCGGCGGATGGACTTGGCGCCATTCCGCACGATCCGGTGCCCAAGACCAAGTACGACATGAAGCTCACCGGCCCCGGCGGCGGCGCGCCCTTCATCGGCCCGCACCTGCTGTTGCCCGTCGACAAGGTCCGTCACGTCGGCGAAGCGGTCGCGATGGTGGTTGCCGAAAGCCTTGCGCAGGCACTCGATGCAGCCGAAGCGGTCGAGATCGATTACGAGGTTTTGCCCGGCGTCTATCACTCCGAAGATGCCATGCGCGCAGGAGCGCCGGTAATTTGGGACGAGGTGCCGAACAACACGCCGGTCGAGACGCTGTTCGGCGATCGCGACGCCACCGATCGCGCATTTGCCGGTGCCGATCACGTCATGGCGATGGAGTTTCACGTCGACCGCGTGACCGGTGTACCGCTCGAGCCGCGCGCCGCGCTCGGCCAATACGACGCGAGAAGCGGCCGTTACACGCTCTATGCCGGCAGCGGCGGCGCGGTGCGGCAGAAGCGCGAGCTTGCCGCCGTGCTCGGCATTTCGGCCGAGAACTTGCGGGTCCTTTCCTGCGATGTCGGCGGCAATTTCGGCACCCGCAATCGCGTCTTCGTGGAGTTCGGCCTCCTGGTCTGGGCCGCGCGCAAGCTCGGCCGTCCCGTCAAGTTCACTGCCACGCGGTCCGAGGCCTTCCTCAGCGACTATCAGGGACGCGACCTCGTCACCAAGGTCGAGCTGGCGCTGGCCCGCGACGGCCGCTTCCTCGCGATGCGTGCCATCAATATCAGCAATCTCGGCGCGCGCTGCGTGTCGCTGTCGCCGCTTTCCAAGGGCGCCGGACTGATCCCTGGACCCTACGCTATTCCCGCTGCCGGCCTGCGCGCGCTTGGCATCTTCACCAACACGATGCCGACCAATGCCTATCGCAGCTCCGGCCGACCGGAGGTCACGTTCGCGATTGAGCGGCTCATCGACATCGCCGCGGCGCGGCTTGGCGTCGATCCCATCAAGCTGCGGCGCAAGAACCTGATCCGCCCGCAAGCCATGCCTTACCGGAATGCGGTCGGCATGATCTACGACAGCGGCCGCTACGAGGAGAACATGGACCGGGCCATGGCGCTCGCCGACTGGAACGGCTTCGCACGGCGCCGGCGCGAGGCGGCAAAGCGGGGCAAGCTGCTCGGCCGCGGCCTTGCCAATTACGTCGAATCCTCGATCGGTGCGCCGGTCGAGCAGGCGCGGATCACGGTTAAGCCGGAGGGATGCGTGGATGTGGTCATCGGCACGCAGCCGAGCGGTCAGGGCCACGAGACCAGCTTTGCCCAGGTGGTGGCGGACTTCCTCCATGTGCCGGTCGAGAGCGTGAACATTATTCTCGGCGATACCGACGTGGTGAAAGTCGGCGGCGGCTCGCATTCCGGTCGGTCGATGCGGCATTCCGCAACGGTGTTCGCGAAGGCGCTTCCCGAGCTTATTGCTAAGGGCAGGAAAATCGCCGCGGTTGTCCTTGGCGCCACGCAGGACGAGATCGAATTCAACGACGGCCGCTTCGGTGCGCTCAAAACCAACCGCACCTTCGATTTCCTCGAACTCGCCAAGGAGGCGGCACGCCACGATCTCCCTGGCGATCTCAAGGACGGAATCGCGGTCGTGACCGACAACGAAATGCACGATCCGGTGTTTCCCAATGGATGCGCGGTTTGCGAGCTCGAGGTCGATCCGGAAACCGGCGGCGCTCAAATCGTCCGCTACGTGTCGGTCGACGACGTCGGTCGCTGCATCAACCCGCTGATCGTTCACGGGCAGACCCACGGCGCCATCGCGCAAGGGATCGGGCAAGCGATGTGGGAGGAGTGCCGCCTCGATGCTGATTCCGGCCAGCCGCTGGTCGGCTCACTGATGGATTACGGCATTCCGCGCGCGGACACGCTGCCGCCGTTCAAGACCGAGATTGCCGAGGTGCTTTCTCCCACCAATCCGCTCGGCATCAAGGCCGGCGGCGAAGGCGGCACCACGGCGGCGCCGGCGGTTGTCATCAGCGCCATCGTGGATGCGCTGCGCGATTACGACGTCCGCGACATCAAAATGCCAGCGACGCCATTCAAGATCTGGCAGGTCATACAAGACGCGAAAGCGCGGAACGCGTTGACCAGCAGAGGCGAACAGCGATGAATCGCCGCGATCTTTTGATCCTTGCTCTCCTCGCGCCGGCAATCACCGCCTCGGCGTCACGGGCGCGGACACAGGACCGTTATCCGAGCCGGCCGGTTCGCCTCGTTATTCCCTCGGTTCCGGCCGGCGTGCACGACGTCATCGGCCGGGTCTGGGCGGAACGGGTCAAGCCGCAGTTCGGCACCATTGTCATCGACAACCGCGGTGGCGGCGGCGGATCGATCGGCGCCAACGATGTCGCGCATGCGCAGCCCGACGGCTACAGCATCCTGCTCGGCAGCACGTCCACGCATGTGCTGGTACCGCCGACGATGGCCAATCCGCCGTACGATCCGGTCAAGGATTTTTCCGCGGTCTGCGTGTTTGCCTACAGCTCCACGTCGATCGTCGTGCATCCGTCGCTGCCGGTTCGCACGCTCGCCGAGCTCATCGCCTACGCCCGCGCGCATCCGGGCAAACTCTCCTATGGAGCGGCCGGCACCGGCTCGATCACCAATCTCGCCGGCGAATATTTCAAGCAGCTCGCAGGCGGTCTCGACATCCCGGTTGTGCCGTACCGAGGCATCGGTCAGGGCCTGGCCGACCTCGCAAGCGGACAGATTCCGATGTTCTCGGCCAACGCCACCGCGCACATCCTCGAGCTGAATAGCGCCGGCAAGGTGCGCATTCTGTCGGTGAACTCGGCGCGGCGCATCAAGGCGGCACCGGATATTCCGACCTCAACCGAAGCCGGGCTGCCCGGCATGATCGCGCAGACCACGTCCGGAATATTCGCGCCGACCGGTACGCCGCGACCGATCCTCGAGCGCATCGACCAGGTCACACAGCAGGCGCTCGCCGACCAAAACTTTCAGCGGGAGCTGCTCAAGCTTGGCTTCGAACCGGTACGCGATGCTGGTCCCGCCAAGGCGGCGGCAATCTTCGCGGACGAGCGCGCGCGCTGGACGCCGATTCTCAAATCGATGAGCATCAAGCCGGAGTGAGCGCGCGGGTTGCAGTCTGGGTGGAGCGAAGCAAAACCCGGGGCACGGCCAAATCCAGAATCCCGGATTTCGCTGCGCTCCATCCGGGCTACGCGCTCAAAGGGAGGACGCCATGAACGTGATGAAACCAGCGCAACCCGTCCTCGACAAGCGCGGCGAGCCGCATGTGCGCCGGTTCCAGGAGCAGCGCTGGCTCATCGACAACATCATCCGCGCCAACGGCATCGACTGGGATCAGCCGCGCTCGCTTTATCTCAGCGGACCTTGCGGCGCCGAAGCCAATGCCGACTTCGCCGGCATCCGCGAGCGGGTGAAGAAGATGGCGGACATCGGCCCGGCCTTCGAAACGGTCGCGCGGCGGCGCGAGGCCAAGGCCAAGGCCGCCGAAGAGGCGGGCCGGACGGTGACCGCACGCGACAATTATTTCATGGCCGCCGTGCACTGGGGCGCGGCGCAGTGGCCGTACGACCAGAACGACGAGACCAACATCGCCTACAACAACAAGAAGCGCGAATGCTTCGGCGAATACGCCGCGCTGGCGGATCATCACGTCGAAGCGGTGTGGGTGCCGTTCCAGGGCAAGGCGATCCCGGCCTGGTTTCACCTGCCGCCAAATTACAAGGGCGGCCGCATCCCGGCGGTGATCGCGATTCCCGGTATGGACAGCTTCAAGGAAATTCAGGTCGCGCTCTACGGCGACCGCTTCCTCAACCGCGGCATGGCGGTGCTCGCCATCGATGGGCCGGGCCAATACGAGGCGCCGATGATCGGCGTCTATTTCTCGGTCGAGAACTGGATGGCGGCAGGTAAGCCGCTCGTCGACTGGCTGGCGCAGCGGCCCGAGATCGACCCGGAACGCATCGGCTGCTCCGGCACCAGCTTCGGCACCCTCTTCGGCACCATCCTTACCGCGCACGAGCCGCGCATCCGCGCGTTTGCCGCCACGTCGGTGTGTCACGAGCCCGGCTGCCACACGATTTTTCAGGAGGCGTCGCCGACGTTCAAGAAGCGGTTCATGTACATGTCGGGCATTACCGACGAGG
>Ga0182034_10000436_pt1 | contig 19045 bp, 11 predicted proteins | sample flu12Cox44000172_FD_125972 | JGI IMG/M metagenome (GOLD analysis project Ga0182034, IMG submission 125972) | Lab enrichment of tropical soil microbial communities from Luquillo Experimental Forest, Puerto Rico - flux4day.12C.oxic.44.000.172 | ecosystem: Environmental > Terrestrial > Soil >... | reverse complement strand
TGACGATCACGCGGGACGACTCCAAGTTCATCTACGCCTCGGTGGCGTCGCTCGAGGAGCACCTCATCTGGGGGAGCTTCTTCGCGGCCCTCGTCGTCATGTTCTTCATCCGGAACGTGCGCGCCGTGATCATCTCCGCACTCGCCATCCCGGCGTCGATCATCTCGACGTTCACGCTGATGCGTGCGATGGACTTCACGCTCAACAACATGACGCTGCTTGGTATCACGCTCGCCGTCGGCATCGTCATCGATGATGCGATCGTGGTGCTGGAGAACATCTTCCGCTACATCGAGGAAAAAGGTTGCACGCCGTTCGAGGCTGCCATCCAGGGCACGCGCGAGGTGGCCCTGGCCGTGATGGCCACAACGTTGTCGCTCGTGGTGATCTTCCTGCCGGTCGCGTTCATGACCGGGTATGCGCGCCGGTACATCAACCCGTTCGGCTGGACGATGGCGTTCTCGATCATGGTCTCGATGCTCGTCAGCTTCACGCTGACGCCGATGCTGAGCTCCCGGTTCCTGAAATTGTCCGACGCCGCTGCAGATCACAAGACGAAGGAGAGTGGTTTCTTCCACTGGCTCGACACGAAGTACGAACGCTCGGTCGTCTGGGCGCTCGACCATTCCGGCCTGATTATCACGATCTCGGTCGTGACGTTCCTGTTGACGTTCCCCCTGAACGCGATGGTGGGCCGCACGTTCGTGCCGAACGAAGACATGGGAGAGTGGACCATTCATATGGACACGCCGGAGGGGACGTCGCTCGAAGGCAGCACCGAAGTGGCGATGAGCATGGTCAAGGAGCTCAGCGGCATCAAGGGCGTGGCGCACATGGAGCCGACGATCACGGACCGCCCGACGCATATCCATCTGCTGGGGTACGCGACGCCGTTCGAGGAGCGGAAGGTGACGCAGGAGCAGATCATTTCCGAGCTCCGGCGCCGGCTGGCGGCGCATCCTTCGTACAGGCCGAGCATTACGATTCGGAATCCGCTCGGCGGCGGCGAACAGGGCGGTTATCAGATCACCGCGCAGATTCTCGGGCCGGACATGGCGCGCCTCGCGGACTACTCCATGCGGGCGCTGTCGGCGGCCATGAAGATGCCGAGTCTCGCCGACCCCAAGGTGAATCTGGCGATCTCGAATCCTGAGATTCATGTCGCCGTGGATCGCCGGCGGGCGGCCGACCTGGGCGTCCGCATGGATACCATCGGCAACGCGCTCCGGCTTGCGGTGGCGGGCGACGACGAGATCTCGAACTACCGCGAGGGAACCGAGCAGTACCCGGTCAAGATTCGCGTCCTCGAGACCCAGCGGCGGGATGCGGAAGCCATCGGCAAGCTCACGGTGCCGTCCATCGACGGCACGCCGGTGCGCATCGACAACATCGCACGGGTCGAGCGCGGTCTGGGCCCGAGCACGCTCCAGCGGTACAACCGGCAGTTCTCGGTCGGCTTGTACGCCGACGTCGCGCCAGGCCACGCGTTGGACGAGGCCTCCAACGAGGTTCGGAAGATGCTGACCGCGCTCAATCTGCCCCCTGACATGTCGTTCAAGCTGTCGGGGCAGACCAAGATCCTCGACGAAACGACGCAGAACCTCATCATGGCGATCGGATTGGCGATGGTCTTCGTCTATATGGTGCTCGCGGCGCAGTTCGAGAGCTTCGTGCAGCCGGTCGTCATCATGCTGGTGTTACCCTTGTCGATTCCCTTCGCGCTCTTCACGCTGTGGGCGACCAACCGTACGCTGAACCTCTGGAGCGCGCTGGGTGTGCTGCTGCTGCTCGGGATCGTCAAGAAGAACTCGATTCTGCAGGTGGATTACGCGAACGTGCTGCGCGCGGGTGGAATGCCCGTTCGCCAGGCGATCATCGAGGCGTGCCGGACGCGGTTGCGCCCGATCCTGATGACGACCACGGCGATCATCGCTGGCCTGATCCCGACCTCGCTCGGCCTGGGCATCGGCGGCACCGGGCGCGCGGCCATTGCGGTGACGATTATCGGCGGCCAGTCGCTCTGCCTGTTTCTGACGTTGCTGCTCGTGCCGGTGGCCTACGTGAAGTTGGATGGGCTCGAACAGGCTGCGCTGAGCCGTCGGTGGAAGGACTTGATCGGCCGCCTGAAGGCTGCGATCGGGCTGAGGCCCGCACCCGCGGACTAAACCATCGACACCATCCGTTAGCCATGACAAAGATCACCGTAGTGGCCCTCGTGGTGACTTTGGCCGTACTGAGCGCTCAGCCGGCCGTCGACCGCGACACGATCGCACAGATCCGCGCCGAGGGGATGCAGCGCTCGCAGGTCGAGCCGGTCTTCAACGAGCTGACCGTGGCCATTGGTCCCCGATTGACCGCATCGCCGGCGCACAAGCGCGCGGCCGAATTCGTCCGCGAGCGCCTGGCGGCTTACGGCCTGTCGAACGCACGGCTCGAGCCGTGGAAGTTCGGACCAGGCTGGACGCTCGAGAAGCTGACGGTCGAGATGATCGAGCCGCGCTACATGCCGCTCATCGGCTACGCGGACGCGTGGTCGCCCTCCACGAAGGGCGAGATCGTCGCGACGCCTCTCTTCGTCGGCGGCAAGTCGCCGGAGGAGGTCGCGGCGATGGGATCAGCCTCGCTCAAGGGCGCGGTGGTCATGACCCAACCGGCCTTGACGAACTTCGTCCGCAGGGATCGACCGCAGCCGAGCGATCCCGGCTATGTCCCGATGTCCGCCGCCTACGCCACCAACGCCGGCAGCGCCCGCGGAGGTCGCGGCACGCCGACCGCTGCGCAACGGATTGCCGAAGCCGCGCGCAACGGGGGGGCGGCCGTCATCCTCAAGCCCAGCATCGGGGAGCATGGGACGGTGTTCGTGACGGGGCGGGTCGGCGGCCCGGGGGCGGCAGTTGCCGTGCCGTCGGTGACGCTCAGCGCCGAGCATTACAACATGATTGCGGGCATGCTGGAGCGCCGTGTGCCCGTGAGGCTGCGCCTCAACGTGGAGTCGAAGTTTTACGACGGCGATACGGGGAACGCGTACAACGTGCTTGCGGAGCTGCCCGGGAGCGATCCGGTTCTTCGCGACGAGGTCGTCATGATCGGAGGGCACCTCGATTCCTGGCACACGGGAGTGGGCGCGACGGACAATGCCGACGGCGCGACCACCGTCATCGAGGCCATGCGGATTCTCAAGGCGACAGGCGCCCGGCCGCGGCGCACAATCCGCGTGGCGTTATGGGGTGGCGAAGAGCAAGGCCTGCTCGGGTCGCGCGCATGGACAGCCGAGCACCTGGAGGGGGACAAAAACGCCGACGCCCGGACCAAGTTTGACGTCTACTTCAACATCGACAACGGCACGGGACCGATCTACGGCTGGTTCCTGCAGAACATGGAGACGGTGCGCCCGCTGTTCGACGCCTGGCTCGAGCCGTTCAAGGATCTGCAGGCTCGCCGCAATGTCACCGAGCCGGTTGGCGCGACCGACCATCTCAGCTTCATCGACGCCGGCGTGCCCGGCTTCAATCCGATCCAGGATTACGTCAATTACGATGTCCGCACGCACCACACGAACATGGATACCGTCGACCGGGTGAACGTCGCCGACATCCGCCAGGCAGCCGTCGTCATGGCCGCATTCGCACTGCAGGCAGCGACCGTCGACCAGAAGATCCCTCGGCCGAATCGTTAGGGCGGGAGGGGCAAACGGGGCAGGAGGGGTCGCGACCGACGCGCCCGCTCTGTCAGTTCATCGAACAGGAGCCGGGTCCGCGGGGATCGCCGCAGCGGCCGCACGCACCTGCGGGCGTCCCTTCGAACGTCTTTTCCCCGCTTCCGCCGGACACAGCGAAAACGGAGAGCAGCTTCTGAAGGTCGGCGCTGCTGCACGACGGGCACGTCGGTGACTGGCCGGCCCTTGTCAGGTACTCGAAGCGGCGTCCGCAACCGCGGCACTCGTATTCGAAAAGAGGCATGAGCTATTCTACGCTCGCCTGACAGGAAACCCCTTGTCGCGCTCAATTGACCGGCGTTCGGCGCTGCGCATCGCCGTATCTGCGCTCGCGTTCCGCCTGCTCTCTGCCATCCTCGCTCTGTTCATCAACATCGCATTCCCGCTCGACGCCCCGCGCCAGGCGACAGTCTACGCCACGCCGAGCACGTTCTGGGACACGTTCGCGCGCTACGACAGCGGCTGGTACGAAGGCATCGCGCGCAACGGCTACGAGTACGCTCCGGGCGGACGGAGCAACATCGCCTACTTTCCGGTGTATCCGATGTTGATGCGGCAGGTGGGGCGGATCTTCGGCCGCTATCATGCCGCGTTCTACTTCGGCGGCATCGTCGTCTCATGGACGTCGTTCGTGCTGGCGATGGTCGCTCTGTACTACCTGGCGCGTCTGGACCTGCCGCGGCACCGTGCCGAACGCGCCGTGCTGCTGACCGCGATCTATCCATTTGCCTTCTTCTTTGGCGTCATCTATAGCGAGAGCACATTCCTGCTCTTCACGGTGCTGGCCTTCTACTTGTTACGCACGCGTCGCTGGCTGATGGGCGGCGCGAGCGCCGCGCTGGCCATTGCGACGCGCGTCACCGGAGTGCTGATGTGGCCCGCGCTTGCGTGGATGGCCTGGAAGAACGCTGAGCCGACGCCCCGGGCCCGCGTACGCGCCGCCGCGGCGCTCCTGATCTCCCTGATCGGGTTCGTGTGGTATTGCGGATACGTCTACGGCGTGAGCGGCAACCCCTTCGAGTGGGCAGCGACGCTGCAGCGATGGAACTACCACGTGGGCGGTGCGCCCTGGTCTGCTCCGCTCCGCCTCATACGCGAGCTCGTGACGCGTCCATATGCCTTTCTCGCCGGCGAGCGCACGGCCCCGTACGACACGCTCTACGGCGTGGCGGGCATTCTGTTTCTTGTCGCGGTGCCATTCATCTGGGCGCGGCTTGGGGCGGGCTACGGCCTGTTCATGCTGCTCAACCTCCTGCTGCCGTTGTCATCGGGGATATTCGAGGGGGTGGGACGCTACTGCTCGGTGCTCTTCCCTGCCTTCATCTGGTTGGCGTCCCTGCGTTCGCGCCGGATCGGCACCGCGATCGTCGTTCTCTTCGCGTTGTTTTACACGCTCGGTCTCGCGCTCTTCACGACGATCCATCCGCTGTTTTGACCACCTCGTAGAGCGTGACGTCTCCGTCTGTCTCGAGGAGCTTCAGGCCGGGCGCTGTCCGGACAGCGTTCGCCGTCTCATTGTCCGTCCACTCGCGCATGGCCCGATCGTGGACGAACACGTGCGTGACGCCGATCGCGCCCAGCGTCTCGATGGCGCGGCGATCGGGAAATCGCGCCAGATCGCGCGCGTGCTCGATGAAGCTGTCCGGCGTGAGCCCACTGTAGCCGTTCGCCATCGGCCGCCAGTGCGCGGTCGAATGGAGCAGATACGGCGCGTGGCGAAACAGCCGATCCGCCGGGTAGAACGGGAATTCGGCGACAATTGCCGACGTCTCGCGGAGCCGCGCATGGATCGGCGAAACGCGTTCGCCGTCTACGTATTCGATCGGCGCCGAGAACGCATCGAGGTTCGTCGAGATGAAGACGGCCACTATTCCCACAGGCACCCAGCGGGCGAAGGAATATTGCCCGTGCGACGATCGCCTGCCGGACCACTGCTCACGCAAGTGGGCCACGCCAAACCCGGCGAGGATGCCGGCGGCCACTGTGGCGAGGTAGCCGAAGCGAGCCATGTTGCGGATCCCCTGCAGGGGCAGGAACAGTCGATACAGGAGCGCCCCTCCCGGCAGCGAGGGTCCGAATGACAGCGCGATGCCGGCGAGGCCTATCGCAAGCGCCATTCGCGCCCGCGGGTTCCGAAACGCGACGCCGCTGAAGATTGCGAGGCCGGAAAGAACAATGGCCGTGAGACCCGGGAAGAGCGCCGTCGTGCCGCCGAAGAACCTGGCGCTCCAGGTTCCAAAGTGAAGACGTGCCGGCGTGGCCAGGTAGTCGCGTGCGGCGGAATAGAGAGCCGCCTCTTCAAGTGATCGGACGCGACCCAGCCGCACGTACGGAACGAGCGCAGGCGCGAGCACGATGAGGGCGAGGGCCGCTGCAGCCGCCACGCGCAGGAGCGTCCGGGGCGGGTGTACAAGGGCGTGGCGCCGATCCTCGAGTCTGACAGCCCATCCCGCACCAAGGGCCGTGACGGTCAGGACGAGCGAGTAGTACGAGGTCAACCCCTGCAGGATGACGCACAGCGCGAGGAGGACGACAGAGCCTTGGCCAGCCAGGAGCGACTCGAACGCGAGCAGGCTGAGCGGCAGGAACTCGATGTGGAGCGCCTGCAGCTGAGGCAGCCGCGTGAGCGTATGGGCGTTGAAGGCGATGATGACGCCGCCGATGATTCCCGCAACCGGATCGCCCGTCCAGCGCGAGACCAGCAGACAACCCGCCCACCCGGTGAGCGTCAAGCCGGCCAGGACGAGCACGTTGTATTCGACGAGCGGCGATCCGCCCGCCCAGCGGACCGGTGCGCCGATCGCGGCCGGGACGATGAGGTATTCCGAATAGGCCAGGGTGCCGCGCTCGGGATAGAAGATGTTCGCGTTGATCAAATGCAGCGGATCGTGGCTCGCCTGGTGCGCGACCCAGGAGATGATCCATTGGTTGAGAAGCGTATCCGCGTTGTCGTCGCGCGACAGGCGTCCGGGAGCCGAGGCGAGCGGCCAGGTATGCACGACGGCGAGCAACGCAAACAGCGCGAAGGTGGCCGCGCGGGTAGCCGCCGGGTGGGATGTGGGGTCTAAGCGAAGGATGCGCCGATTATGCGCGATCTCCATCCTCATCGCGATGCCGGCGTGCTCAACTGCCGGGCGGCCTGCGTCCGCCGGCGAAGGAGGGCTCAATGCCGCGCGCGCGCAGGCGCGCCTGACCGCTGCTGATCGGCTTGTTCGCGCCGGATGCTACGACTGCCTGGTCGCCGCGTATCGAGAGTTCGAGGCGCTGACTGCCGTGCCGGTCGTGGCCGCCGCCGCGGCGGCCGGGGTGGTTCGGGCCGCTGCGCTGGCGGCCATGCGCGAGCGGGAGCTCGGCATGGTCGACACCGGCTACCTGACCATCGCCCGGAATCACGGCGCTGCGGTGCCCGACGCGCCAGGCCGGGCACCGCAGCTTCTCGACGCTGTCGCTGCGCTGACCGGCGTCATTTACGGCGTCAACCGACGGCTCGCCGGCGACGATGAGCTCGATCGATCCATCCAGTTTTCGAGGAATCGCGACACGTACGTCAAAGCCTTGCGCGACGCCGCCCCGTTCGATGAGCTCGGCGCGTACGCCTGGGCCACCTATATGTGCCGAATCGCGGCCGAGTGGCGCAACGCCACTCTGGACGAGATCTTCGTCGCGAGCCCGGCGCTTGCCGACACCCCGCTGATGCTGTTTCGGCGCGCGACCTGCCGCGGTCTTGATGAGAGGGTGCTCGAGACCCTGCTCCAGCAGGACCCGCGCTTCGGGGAAGTTCCTTACCTGCTCGGGTTGATCGCGGTGGGGCGCCAGGATCTCGATGGGTCCGAGGCGCTCTTCGGGCGGGCACACGACTGGCGCCCGCGATGGCCATCCCTGCTCCAGGCGATGGGCGACGTGGCCATGACAGCCGAGGATCTCGAGAACGCCGCCGCGCTGTATGGCCAAGCGAGTGCCGTCGAACCCCGCTCGGTGGACGCGCGTTTAGGGAAGGTACGGGCGCTCACCTACCTGGGGCGACACGAGGATGCCATCGCGGCGACCGATCCGCTGTTGGCGTCAAACTGGTCCCTTGGAGACGCCAGGTACTGGCGTGCGCTGAACGAGGCCGAGCTGCAGCGCTACGACGAGGCATGGGCCGATGTCGAGGAAGCCGGGAAGCTACTGCTGAACAGCGACGTCCCGAAGCTCGCAGGCATCATCGCGTATCGCCGTCACGAGCTCGACGTCGCCCGCGCGAGGTTCGAGCAATCGCGGGAACGCAACCCGGCGGACTGCGAGGTTCGTTTCTATCTGGGTGTCGTACGAGCCGAGCAGAGCGCCTGGCTCGAGACGGCAGACACGCTGATGCGCGCCGGTGAGTGCCTGGAACAGCTGGAGCGCCGCCTTCGAGCAGAGATCGCCGCGATCGCCGCACGCCCGGCCTCCCGTCCGGATCGCCGAGCGCGTCAGATCGCCCGCCGGGAACGCGAGATCGCCAGCGCCGCCCGCATGCTCGCCGCGTCCTGGTTCAACATCGCCGTCGCCTACTTCAATCTGTCGCAGAAGAACGAAGCGCGACTGTTCGCCGAGCGCGTCGTGGACGACGATCAGTTCGGCGCCCGCGCGCGTGAAATCCTCGCTCGCCTCAAGTAGACTGGGGGGATGTCCGCGGTCGCAAATCCTCTGCGGCGCAACGTCGCGATCATCGCGCACGTCGACCACGGCAAGACGACACTGGTCGACGCGTTGCTGCATCAGAGCGGAACCTTCCGCGCCAACGAGCGCGTAGCCGAGCGCGCCCTCGACAGCAACGAGCTCGAGCGCGAGCGCGGCATCACGATTCTTGCGAAGAACACGGCGGTCCACTACAAGGACACCCTGATCAACATCGTCGACACCCAGGGCCACGCGGACTTCGGCGGCGAGGTGGAGCGCACGCTGTCGATGGTCGACGGCGTCCTGCTGCTCGTGGATGCGTCGGAGGGGCCGCTCCCGCAGACACGGTTCGTGCTTCGCAAGGCGCTCGAGCGCCGGCTGCCGCCGATCGTCGTCATCAACAAGATCGACCGGCCGGACGCCAGGCCGCGCGAAGTCCTCAACGAGATCTACGATCTCTTCATCGACCTCGACGCCACCGAGGCGCAGCTCGAGTTCCCGGTGCTGTACACCAACGCCAAGACCGGAACGTGCAGCCTCGACGCGACGACGTCCGGGCGAGACCTGCGCTTGCTCTTCGACGCCGTCGTGATGCACGTGCCGCCCCCGCAGGGGAACCCGGAAGCGCCGCTTCAGCTGCTCGTCGCGAATCTCGATTCGAGCGACTACGTCGGGCGCATTGCCATCGGGCGCATCTTCAACGGTCGGGTGAAAATTGGCGATCAGGTCGCTGTCTGCAAACTCGACCGGGCCGTTCAGCAAACCACGGTCACGAAGCTCTATGCCTTCGAGGGGCTCAGGCGAGTCGATATCCAGGAAGCCGCTGCCGGAGACATCGTGTGCCTGGCGGGCATCGCCGATATCACCATCGGCGAGACGATCGCGGACGCGGAGCACCGCATTGCGATTCCACCCATCGCCATCGACGAGCCGACGGTTTCGATGGTGTTGGGGGTGAACACGTCGCCGATGGCCGGCCGCGACGGGCAATACGTGACGTCGCGACAGTTGCGAGAACGTCTCGATCGGGAGCTGCTCGGCAACGTCTCGATCCGCCTCGAGCCGACCGATTCGCCCGAACAGGTCAAGATCGTCGGGCGCGGCGAGCTGCAGCTGTCGATTCTGATCGAGATGATGCGGCGCGAGGGCTTTGAGCTCCAGGTTTCGCGCCCCGATATCGTGACCAAGCAGTCAAATGGCGGCATCGTCGAACCGGTCGAGGAGCTGGTGATCGACGTGCCCGAAGACCACCAGGGCGTCGTCATCGCGCAGGTCGGCGAGCGCAAGGGCGTCATGACCAAGATGGTCAACAACGGCAGCGGGCGCGTGCGCCTGGAGTTCCGGATTCCGGCGCGGGGGCTGATTGGATTCCGGTCGCAGTTCATGACCGACACCAGGGGCACCGGCATCATGAACCACATCTTCTCGAGCTGGGAGCCGTGGCACGGCGCGATTCCGGCGCGCGTCAACGGGGCGTTGGTGGCCGATCGCCAGGGTCTCGCGACGTCGTACGCCATCTTCAACCTGCAGGAGCGGGGCGAGATCTTCATCGAGCCGGCGACCGCGGTGTACGAGGGGATGATCATCGGCGAGAATGCACGACCCAACGACATCGACGTCAACGTGACGAAAGAGAAAAAGCAGACCAACATGCGGGCATCGACCGCCGACGAAGCCATTCGGCTCATTCCGCCGCGGAAGCTCGGCCTCGAGCAGGCGATCGAGTTCATCAACGACGATGAGCTGGTGGAAGTCACGCCCTCAAGCATCCGGCTGCGCAAGCGGGTGCTCGCCGCGAACATGAGACCGAAACGCGCCGATGTGGGTGCGGGCAGCTGATAGAATCCGGTCGTGTTGAAACGACGAACGTCCGGCTCCGTCGTCTGTCCGTCGTGCGGGTCGCTCGTGGGCGTGCGCGACGAGAAGTGTTATACGTGCGGGCGCGCCAACCCGGGGTTGTGGGGCTTCGGCCCGGCGCTCAGGCAGCTTGGAGCCGATTTCGGGTTCGCGCCGCTCGTGATTGGGGCGTCGTCGGTGCTCTACACGCTGATGCTGGTCGCGTCGGGCAGTGAGCTCCAGATCGCCGGCGGGATGATGTCGTTCCTCGCGCCCAGCCGGCGCGCGATGCTGCTTTTCGGAGCGAGCGGCGCCGTTCCGGTGTTCCAGCTCGGATGGTGGTGGACGCTTCTCACCGCGAGCTGGCTGCACGCCAACTTCCTGCACATCCTTTTCAACATGATGTGGGTGCGCGATCTGGGGCCGGCAGTCGTCGATCTGATTGGAGCGCCCCGCACGGTCATCATCTACGTCGTTTCGGGTATGTGCGGGTTTCTGCTGAGTTCCTTGATGGCGCTCTCGCCGATCCCGATTCCGCTCTTTCACGGCGCGCCGCTGACGCTTGGGGCGTCGGCGTCAATCCTGGGTCTGCTTGGAGCGCTCCTCCATTACGGGCAGAAGAGCGGAAGCCGCCTGATCCATGGGCAAGCGTTGAACTACGTGGTCATCCTGTTCGTGATGGGGCTCATCATGCCCGGCGTCGACAACACGGCGCATGCTGGCGGCTTTTTGGGCGGCTATGCCGCGTCAGTCCTCTTCAACCCCTTGAGCCGCGAGAAGGGGGACCATCTCATCATCGCGCTCGGCCTGCTGGCCATCACGTTTCTGGCGATTGCGTACTCGATCGTGCACGGGCTTCAGCTCTTGGCGTGACGCTCCAGCTCCTCGTCGATAATTCTCTTGAACGCCTCGAACGGCTGCGCGCCGCTCAGCATCCGGCCGTTGATGAAGAACGCCGGTGTGCCGTTGACTCCCGCTTCGTCACCATCCTTGAGATCCGCGTCGACCTGCGCCTTGTATTTGCGTGAGTCGACGCACGTGTTGAATCGCGTCATGTCGACTCCCACCGCCGCGGCCTGCTGCTTGAGCTCGGTGCCGCTCAGCCTCGACGGGTCGTCGAAGAGGCGATCGTGATACTGCCAGAACTTGCCTTGCTCGGCCGCGCACTCTGAGGCCTCGGCGGCCGGCCTCGCGCCGGGATGACTGGGCAACGGATAGTGACGATAGACGAAGTGGATGCGATCGCCGTATGTCTCCAGGACCTTCTTCACGGTTGCACGAGCTCTCAGGCAGTACGGGCATTGGAAGTCCGAGAACTCGATCAGCTGGATCGGCGCGTTCACGGCGCCCTTGGAGGGTCCGCTGGCGGCCGACACGTTCAGCCTGGGCGGCTCCAGCGTGATGCGTACCGGCGTCTTGCTTTTCAGCACGTCGACATACCGCTGCCGCGCATCCTCCATCCGCTCCTGTATCAACAACGCGCGGATCGGCGCGCGAACCTGATCGAGCGAGGCGCCCTGTACCCGAGCCTGGTTGGCTCGGTACCAGTCCGCCACATCAGCGTCGCCGACTGACGGCACCCGGGCGGTGATCTCTTGCTCTATCAGCGTGGGTCGGTCGACGCCGCGAGCTCTGGCCTCCTGGTCGATCAGCTTGCTCCCTACGATGTCGTCGAGAGCTGCCCGCCGCGCCTCGTAGAGCGCCTGAACGAGCTTCACGCTCCCGAAGTTCGCTGTCGGCTGCTGGAGAGCTTTCTCGTCAACCTCTGCAAGCGTAATGGTCGCCGACCCGACCGTCGCGACGACATCGGAAGGCGATAACGGCCTGGACGGCTGAGCGGATGTCGCCGAGCAGGCGGCCGCCACGAGAGCTGTGGAGAAGAGGAGCGGTTTCATTCGACCCAGTATAGCGTCGTTAGTCGGGAACTCGGTACTCGTCGCTCGGTACCAAGCCCCGAGTCTCACTCCCCCAGCCGCCGTGGCAAGTCCGCGATGACATACGCCATCACAGCCACCGCCGCGGCGCATCGCGACATCTCGGTCGGATCGATCTTGTCAATCGTGTCGGCAGTGGTGTGGTGAATGAGAAAGTACTTCGATCCGTCGACGTCGAGCGACATCGCCGGGATCCGCCCCTCCTGCACGCTCGGACCGATGTCCGCGCCGCCGCCGCCAGGTGTGATCTGGTCCGCGCCGATGCCGGTCAAGAGGGTCGCGATCGCCCTGACGGTCTCGCGCGCCGCCTCGTTCCCGCTGAAGCCAAAGCCAAGCGGTCGGAACACTCCGCCGTCCGACTCCAGCATCATGACGTGCCGGTCCAGCTCAGCCCGATGCTGATCGCGGTACGCCTGACCGCCGCGGCCGCCGTTTTCCTCGTTCGTCCACAGCACGACGCGGACGGTTCGGCGCGGCCGCAGGTTCAGCTTCTTCATGATCCGGAGCGCATCCCACGTCGCCACGCACCCGCCGCCATCGTCGCTCGCGCCGGCACCGACGTCCCAGGAGTCCAGATGGCCGCTGACGAGAACGATCTCGTCGGGTCTTTCGCGGCCCGTCAGCTCGCCGATGACGTTGGCCGACTCGACGTCCGGCTCGAAGTGCGCCTCCATCTTCAGGCGGACGACGATCCGGTTTCCACGGTCCGCGATGCGCTGGAGCCGATCGGCGTCTTCCGTCGTAATCGCCGCCGCCGGGATCTTCGGCGCGTCGCCCGCGTATTGGAGAGCACCGGTGTGGGGCGTGCGCAGTCCAGCGGGGCCGACCGCACGGACGAGCATGGCGGCTGCGCCGAGGCGTGCAGCGCGTGAGGGTCCCTGCGATCGGTATCGGACGGTCTCCCCATAGCTGGTGAAGGGGACGTTGAACAAGACGATCCGCCCGCGAACGCTCGCCGCGCGCGCGTCGAGCTCCTCGAAGCTCCTCACGATGAGCACTTCGGCCTGAACGCCATCCGACGGTGTCGCGATGCTGTCGCCGAGGCCGAGCATCACGATTTCATGCGCGGCCGGCTCGACAATCTCGGCGCTCTCGCGGCCGCGAACCCAGCGCGGCACCATGACTCGCTCGGTGTGCACGTTTTCGAGCCCATCACGTTTCATCTCATCGACCGCCCACGTTATGGCGCGGTCCAGCGATGCGCTACCGCTCAGCCGGTTGCCAATCGAGTCGGTCAGGACTGCCAGTCTTTGCCAGGCGAAGGGGCTGCTGACGGCCTCGCCAATCAGTCGGGCTGCCGGCTCACGATAATCGTCGATTCTCAATCCGGGGGGCCCGACTCGGTCAGCCCGCGCGGGGGCAGCCGCCCTGAAATGCCGTTCGGGAGCGCGAAATGCAACGACGAGCGTTGTGAGGACGAGCAGCACAGGGAGCGGGGTCGAGTCGATTCGGCGCATCTGCCTATCTTCTCCGATCTTCAACGATGGTCCGCGACTTGCACGACGTTCAGGCGCGTGATCCGGTTCTGGCTCTGTTGGCGATCGACGTCGACGTCGAGAAGCACCAAGAGAGGGCACGTCGGTGGCGAGGCCAAGCGCGAGCGAGCCTGGGGAAGTCACGAAAAAACATGAAAACGAAGACACTGTTCCTCGGACTCTTGATAGGGATCACAACGGCGGCCGGGGCGGATGACGTCCAGCGCATCACGATTCGCGTCTCGCCGGCGCTGAGCTTTGCGCCCGCCAACCTCATCGTTCGGACGACCATCGCGTCCGACCCGGAGAATCGGGCCGTGGAGGTCGTGGCAGAGTCGGCGGAGTTCTATCGAAGCAGCGAGATTCAGCTGGAGGGTGAGCGAGCGCCGCGCACGAGCGTGTTCGAGTTCCGGAGCCTCCCGCCCGGCCGGTACGAGGTGAGAGCGACGCTGCGTGGGTCGAGGGGTCGCGAGCGGGCGTCGGTCCGGCAGCAGGTCAACGTCATCGCGTCGGCTGCAGGCTCGTAGCTAGAGCGCGTTGTTCGTCCTCGCGGCCGCGGCCGCGACGGCCCGCTCGGGCTCCGGCGTGAAATCCTCCCCCGGGTTGATGAAGCGGTCCCTCTCGAACCGGTACTGCTTGTCGTACAACTGACGGTACCGTCCGCCCGTCTCCAGCAGCTCCTCGTGCGTTCCGCGCTCGACGATCTCCCCGTGCTCGAGCACGAGAATCTGGTCCGCGCTCCGGATGGTCGAGAGCCGGTGGGCAATGACGAACGTCGTCCTTCCCTGCCGAAGAGATTTCAGGCCGTCCTGGATCATGGCTTCACTCTCGCTGTCGAGGCTGGACGTGGCCTCGTCGAGAATCAGGATCCGCGGGTTGGCGAGGATCGCGCGCGCGATCGCCACGCGCTGCCGCTGGCCGCCGGAGAGCCGCACGCCGCGCTCGCCGACGATCGTGTCGTACCCCTGCTCGAATTCCCGGATGAACTCATCGCAGTGCGCAATCCGGCTCACCGCCGCGATCTCGTCGCGCGCGGCACGCGGCTTCGCGTACGCGATGTTCTCTGCAATCGTGCCGTCGAACAGGAAATTGTCCTGCAGCACGACTCCCAGGTGCGATCGGAAGTCCCGCAACTTCACGTCGGTCAGATCGTGGCCGTCAACGAGCACTCGGCCGGACTTCGGCCGATTGAACGCCATTACGAGGCTGATGAGCGTGCTCTTGCCGGACCCGCTCGACCCGACGAGCGCCGTTGTCGATCCTGCGGGTGCGGAGAAGGAGACGTGCTTCAATACCGGCACGCCTGGGGTGTACTCGAACGTCACGTCGTCGAACCGGACGTCGCCGCGAACGTCCAGCATCGCGAGCCTGTTCGCGTCCTCCTGATCCTCCGTCGCCATTTTCCGGATCTCGCGAATTCGATCGAGCCCGGCAAACGCCTCGGTCAGCTGCGTGCCGATCGACGCGAGCTGAATGACCGGCATCGTCATCATCGCTGTGAACGACAAGTACATGACGAGGTCTCCGATCGTCATCGAGCCGTTGCGAATCGACGTCCCGCCAATCAGCATCATGGCGATGCCCGTCGCGCCGATGACGAGGGAAGAGAACGCCGTCGTGGCCGAGACGCCGGTCAGCGATTTCGCGACATTGCGGAACAGGCGGTGGGCGCCCTTCGCGAACACGAGCTCCTCGCGTTTTTCCGCCGTGTATGCCTTGACGATGCGGACGCCGCCGAGCGACTCGGCAAGGCGGCCGGTGACCTCCGCGTTGATTTGGCCGCGCTCGCGAAACAGCGGACGAAGGCGCTTGAAGGCCGTGGCCATGACCCCGCCGAACGCGCCGAGGATCACGATGGTCACGAGCGTCAGCTTCCAGTTCAGGTAGAGCAGCACGCCGAGCGCGATCACCGCTGTCAGAATGGAGCCCGTGAGCTGGACGAGGCCAGTGCCGACGAGATTTCTGATGCCCTCGGCGTCGGTCATGATGCGCGAGATCAAGATGCCGGTCTTGGTCGAGTCGAAGTAACGGACCGGGAGCTGCATCACGTGCGCCTCCACATCCTTGCGCATGTCCGTGATCGCCCGCTGCGCAGCCACGCCGAGCACCTGTGAATTGGCGAACGCGGCGGCCGCGTCGATGAGCGAGGCGCCGCCGGCGGCGAACGCGAGGCGGGGCAGCAGCTCCCAATGGCCCTGGCTGATGACATCGTCCATCAGGAACTTCGTGGTGGTTGGAAGGACCAAGCCGGCCAGGCGATTGATCAGCATCAAGACGAGGCCGAGGGCGAGGCGCTTGCGATGCGTCCAGACCAGGCGGCGAGCTTCCTCCCAGGCGCCAGGGGTCAGAGCCTTCTTTTTGGGAGCGGCTGCTTCGGCCGGGAGGGCCGATCGTGGTGTCCGTTCGGGATGAGGCACCTGAAGATCATACGACGGGTCAGAAACCGGCTGCCCACCCGAACGGGCAGCTGGGAGCCGTCGTCTAAGATCAGGTTATGACCGCTCTAGTCTCCACAGTTCTGCAGGACCTGAAGTTCGGCGTCCGGTTGCTGGCCAAGACACCCGGCTTTACAGGCATTGCCGCCCTCTCCTTGGCCTTGGGGATCGGCGCAAACACCACCATCTTCACCCTCATAAACGCGGTCCTCCTCAATCCGCTGCCGGTCGAGGATCCGTCGCAGCTGGTATCGGTGTACGTCACCGATGAGAGAAATCGCGACGCCGCCGGCTTCGGATTCCTGCAGCTCTCGTCGGCGAACTTCAAGGACCTGCGCGACAAGAACGAAGTCTTCACCGACATGACCGCGCACCAGGGGATCCCGATGAACATTTCAGGCGGCTCAGGCGAGCCGCAACAGGTCTTCGGGGAGATCGTCACGGGCAATTTCTTCACCGTGCTCGGCGCGCGGCCGCTCATCGGTCGGGGCTTCCTGCCGGACGAAGACGCGAAGCCGGGTGAAAAGCTCGTGTGCGTCCTGGGCTACGGCCTCTGGCAGCAGAGGTTCGGCAGCGATCGAACGATCCTTGGACGTGACATCGATCTGAACGGCCGCAAGTTCACCGTTGTCGGCGTCATGCCGAAGGGCTTCAAGGGGACGAACGCGATCGGCGCGCCGGCGCTCTGGGTGCCCTACATGACGTACCGCGAGACGACGGCTGGGTTTCTCCTCGAGATGCTCCAGCCGGGCAATCGTCGTGGCCTCGTGTTCGACGTCACCGGCCGCCTGAAGCCGGGTGTGACGGTAACAGAGGCGGAAGCGAACCTGAAAACGCTCGCGCGCCAGCTCGCTGAGGAGTACCCGAACGACAACCGCGGCCGAAGCGTCATCCTCGTGCCGCTCGCGCAGTCCGCGATCAATCCCGGCATCCGCGGAAATCTTGTCATGGCCGGCGGCTTGCTGATGACCATTGTCGGGCTCGTGCTGCTCATTGCGTGCGCCAACGTCGCCAATCTGCTGCTCGCCCGCGCTGCCGTGCGTCAAAAGGAGATTGCCGTACGGCTGTCGCTCGGCGCCAGCCGCCGACGCCTCATCATGCAGTTGCTGACGGAGGGGACGTTGCTCTCCCTCGTCGGCGGCGGCGCGGGACTGCTGCTCGCGTACTGGGCGCAGGGATTCTTGTGGTCGTTCCGCCCCCCGTTCCTCGAAGCCGACGCCATTGACCTGCACCCTGACGCGCGGGTGCTGTTGTTCACAGTTGGCGTGTCGCTCGTGACGGCCGTGCTTTTTGGGCTCGCGCCGGCCATCCAGGCGTCTCGGCCGGATCTCGTGGTCGAGCTGAAGGAGAAGTCGAGCGCGCCGGCCGGATCGAGCCGGCGGTTCAGCCTGCGGAACCTCCTGGTCGCGTCGCAGGTAGCGCTATCACTGGTGGCGCTGGTCGGCGCGGGCCTTTTTCTCCGCAGCCTGCAGAGCGCCCAGAAGATCCACCCGGGCTTCGACGTCAACCATCTGGCAACGGTGACGTTCGATCTCGGCGGGCAGGGGTACACCGAGCAGCGCGGCCAGCAGTTCCAGGTTCGCGCGCTGGAGCGCGCGGCCTCCATTCCGGGCGTGCGCGCGGCGTCGCTGGCGAGCACGATTCCTCTGTTCGCCGGCGGATTCTCACGCACGGTGTTCCTCGAAGGGCAGGACTCGTCGGACCGTCGCGCCGGCCGCCTCGTGCAAATCACCGTGACCAGTCCCAAGTTCTTCGAGACCATGGGGATTCCGCTGATGCGGGGGCGGACCCTGCTCGCGACCGATCAGCCGAACACGCCGAGCGTCGTGGTCATCAATGAGACGATGGCGAAGCGCTTCTGGCCCGATCAGGACGCCATCGGCAGACGCTTCAAGTTCTTCGGCCAGGATTTCTTCAACCAGGTAGTTGGGATCGCGAAGGACAGCAAGTACAACTTTATCGGTGAAGATCCGACGCCGTACATCTATCAAGCCGCGACGCAGGTGTACCAGCCCACCGTCTCACTGATCGTCAAGGCGGACAATCCGGGCGCGGCGCTCGGCACGCTGAGGCGCGAGGTTCAGCAGCTTGACCCCAACCTGCCGTTGACCGCGGTGTTCACGCTGAAGGACATCTTCGATCAGTCGCTGTGGCCACCGCGGATGGCAGCTTCGTTGCTGCTGACGTTTGCCGCGCTGTCGTTGGTGCTGGCCATGATCGGCATCTACGGTGTGATGGCGTACGCCGTGACTCAGCGGACGCGGGAGATCGGCATTCGGATGGCGCTCGGCGCGAGCGGCGGCGAGGTGCTCCGCACGGTGATCGCGCATGGGCTGCGGCTCACGGCAATCGGCGTGGCCGCAGGCCTCGCGTTGTCGTTCGCGGGCGCGCGGCTGGCGGCGTCGGCGCTCGGCACTCTGCTCATCAACGTCAACCCGACAGATGTCGCCACGTTCGTGGTCGTGCCGGTCGTCCTGTCACTGGTCGCGCTCGGCGCATGCTACTTTCCCGCCCGGCGCGCCACGAGGATCGATCCCGTGGTCGCCCTGAGGTACGAATGAGACGTGATTCTGGATTGGGGTCGTGGCGATGACGTCTCGTTCTCTGAACCCCGCATCACGTCCCCGTGCGCCCCTCCAGACACGCTCGGATGGCGGAGGCAAGCCCGCCTTCATCGTTGGACTCGGTGAGGCGATAACCGCGTGATTTGAGCGCGTCGGTCGCATTGCCCATCACAAACGCCGTGCCGGCATAGTCCAGCATCTCGACGTCGTTGAGGTTGTCTCCGGCCGCCATCACCTCGGCTGGCGACCAGCCTCGTGAGGCAACCCACTGCGCCAGCGTCGCGCCTTTCGAGCAGCCGCTGCGTGTGACGTCGACGAGCGCAAAATCGCGCCGCTCGTATTCGGTGACCGCCACCGAGATCTGGTTCGCCACGGGCAGCGCCCTGAGAAACGACAGCAGCTCTCGCATGGGCTGGACGTTTCCGTTGAACATCACCTGGATGGG
>Ga0182034_10000431_pt1 | contig 19135 bp, 19 predicted proteins | sample flu12Cox44000172_FD_125972 | JGI IMG/M metagenome (GOLD analysis project Ga0182034, IMG submission 125972) | Lab enrichment of tropical soil microbial communities from Luquillo Experimental Forest, Puerto Rico - flux4day.12C.oxic.44.000.172 | ecosystem: Environmental > Terrestrial > Soil >... | reverse complement strand
TGGTTGGGTGCCTGCTTGGCACGGCCCGCCTACGCCCGAGTGCGTGACCGAGCAAGTCGCAAATAATAGTGGTACGATTCCGTGCGTGTCCGCTTTGGGTCAAGCGGAGTCCTGCTCTTCCGAGCCTGAACGATTAATGGACATCTGCTCACAGCCGGAAAACGTAGCCGAAGCCCATCTGCAAAATGCGAGGGACCCACTCGTTCTAGGCCGCGGATTTACGTCAGTGCTTGCCGGAAGGTTCAACCGTTTCCTGCTCTTCCAAGTCTGCAAGATAGCAGTACTTGCGCTGCAGCTCTTCGTATCTCTGACGACTGTCTTCGTCGTTAGTCCATTCCGCTAAGTGCGCGCACCTTTCAGCTTGTTTCCGTAAAAATTTCACAGAAGCCATGGCAGACTCCCGAGCATTCCCGGCCATTGCATTGCATCATTTTTTATATCGCAATGCAATATGGCGCTCTCGGTTGGCCGGCAATTCCACTGAAATCAGCTCTGTTGGACAGAAGCGGATAATTCGGGCCGCCCTGCCCAAAATTTAATCCGCCACCGTTCGAAGATGCATCACAGGCAATTCTACAGATGGCAGTTTGATGATGCGCAAATCAGCGGAATACGAAAGCGTTAGAACCACAACGACAATCAGATAAAGAAAAGCCCACTTTCCTTGCATCGACTGCCCCCGATAACTGTGCCTCGGCACGCATCCAGGTTGCAAAATGCAGGCCATAAGCCCGCCGAGCATGTGGGATGTGTCGGCAGGGCCACCCGGAACGAACCCTTAGTTGGCCGCGTTGAGCCGGGATCTGATCGCGTTTATGTGGTGCGGCGCTACAGATTTGCCGATTTCGCGAGCAGTGATTGGAATTGTGCGATGCTCAGGCAATGACCGACACAGGCGCATTTAATGAGATCGGTCGCGAGGCCGTCCGTCTTCGGCTTGCTGAGTACCCCCGTGAAATGAGACTTACCGCCCAGGTCTGGCTTCTCGAACAAGATGCGATCGTAGCAGCACAACGTCGAAAGCTTCGACTGCGACTGCTATGGGGCATTATTGGAAGCGCTTTTAGCTTGCTCGCGGTGTTTGCGCTCGGAGAGATTATGCATCGATAAAACGGGCTAAGCAGCACTGTGACGTGAGATTGGTTTGGAATCGTGAGGCATGAGGCGTCCCAGCAGCCAATTGATAGGCGCGGCTTACTACATGGCAGGCCATGTCGTTCTGGCGTTTCATTTCGGACTGGTGATTAAAAATATCGAAGTCCTTGAGAACGGCGATGCCGGCGCTGAGCTACCAGCAGCCGAGCACCTACCACAGCTCGATCGCGTGACCGTCTGCATGGGAGGGACAGCAGCCCAGACACATTTCCAAGCGCCCGCGACCGACGACCTTATGATGGCTGACTACGCAGCGATTCTTGGTTTCACGCCGAAGATGTCAAACGACGAACGCGAGGCAATCATAGAAAGAGGTTTCGCGCGCGCACGCAGTGTCGTCGCCAAAAACGCGGAAGAGGTTGCACGGATTGCAAAAGTCTTGATGGTGTGGCGATCCGTCGATCTTTCCGACGTTCAGCCTCGAGTAAGGGCTACGGAGATACCCATTTCGCCGCGGCGTTGATTCCGATGACATGGTATCCAAAAAGGCGTGGCCGCTTTGTCACCGAAAGCGGACATTTGCGGTGCGCAAGCGCACGTCCGCTTTGGGCCAATAACGGATATGTTGCAGATTGTTAGGCTGGATAGCTAATAAGATCGTGCACATCCTTTTGCGCCTCGCGTTCGAGTCGCAGTCGCCTTAGCTCTTGGGTCCGATTCCGGATTTTCTGCTGCGCTGCGTAATAGTCTGCAGTGGCCTTTGAAGCGTCAGCTTTTTGATGCTCGCGTGCTTTGAACATCCGCTCAGCTCGGGCGCGGTCACTGTTTCATTTTGGGGCATAATGATAAAACGCGGGAGCCTTGGCAAAGTTCAAACCTCGGAACTACAATCTAAGCTAACGTAGATATTATATTGCAGTGCCCCGCCGTCTGTGTGTCATGACTACCACCGCAACCTTCACGCTTACCCGCGCCAACAAGAACCGCGGCGGCGGCGATGATGACTTCGATGTACGCGATGGCGACCGAGTTATTGGCCGGATCGTGCGCCACCCGCAAGCGCCGGATAAAGCGCCCTGGTTCTGGGCGATTACAGCGGAAAGTCGTAAACCATTGCCGACGGATCGTGGATACGCAGCTAGCCGCGATGATGCGATGGTGCAATTTAATGCGCATTGGTCGCGCCGTGACCGCATCTGCCATCGTGTCGCAGACCTACCGACGCCTCATGTGCCGTCGTTCATTGCCCGATGTATTCTTTGCAACGGCCAAATTTGGGTCGCTTTAACCAGTCCAAGTGACGAGAACCGGATTTGCTCGCATTGTGCCGAGGACGGGTGATCGCGATCCTCTTAGAGGGCGGCCTGGTCGTTTTAGCTTTGCCGCTCCCCCTCCATTCCGGAAAGCAAACACTAGGCTACGCGAATTGAATGTCCGCTTCAGCGCCGACGCTGACATCTGCTAAGAGCCAATAGCCACCACCTACGCAGCCTCAGCCAAGGGTAACGAACTTCTGTGCCTTCACGGCTTCGCGCAAGGCTTCGAAGGCCTCGTTTATTTTTTTCCAGTTTGGAAGTTTCTTCATAGCAGCGAGCCAGCGCTGCACATTCGGATAAGGCGAAAAGTCGACTCCGATGACCTCACCAAGGGTGACGATCGCGGCACCGAAATAATCCGCAATCGTAAGCGCGTCACCGACCAGATAGGTCTTATTCGGTCCGATCCAGTAATCGTTAAGCAGCTTGAGCCAACGCTTGGCGTTCTCCCTTCCAAATTCCAACGTTGCCGCCTGGGCCTCCTCGCTGCGCCGCTTCAGATGAGGAAACAGCTGCGGGTAACAAAGGTTATAACCCCACTCGCGGTAGAAATTGGTGTTAATCCAGTCCATCACCTCATTGACCTTGGCACGCTGTTTCAGATCTTTCGGGTACGCCGGAGACCCGATCTTATCAGCGAGATATTTCAAAATAGCTGAGCTCTCTGTGAGTCTCAGATCGCCATCCTCGAGCATCGGCACTAGGCAATTCGGGTTGATTGCCGAATATGGCGACTGCATGTGTGCGCCGCTCATCAAGTCGATGAGTTCCTCGTCCATGACGATGTTGTTTTCAGCCGCAAACAGCCGCACTGGTCGGGAGGTCATAGATACTGGATGCATATAAAGCTTCATAGTGCGTTTCCTTACTGTCCCTCAATGGCGAGTCGTCAAGGCGTTTCGATCCATAAGTCTTATTGGCTTCAAGGTAAAGTCACTAGACTGTAGCGCGCACGGCCCACGCGCTGTTAACGAAACACACTGGATCATAGCAGCTACCGACAACTCTCACCTAGGCCACTCATTTGCTGCTGACGAGGCTTTAGCCTTGGCGAGAAGCTGGGTCTCGTACCTTTTAAACATCCACCAAAGCGCGCCGATGCCTACGACCGCGCAGATCAGCAACGCAGCGCTCACAGGCCCTGCCACTAGTTTAACGGCGTGACCGAACATGTGACCACCGAGGCCAAAAAACGCAGCCCAGACAATTCCACCGCTTGCATTCCAAAGGAAAAACTCACCGCGCGGAAAGTTGAGAGCCCCTGCGAGTAGCGCCGCATATGTTCGCAAAAACGCGGTAAACCGGCCAAAGAAAATGACACGGCCGCCGTATTGGCGAAACAACCATTGGCAAATCATTATCCGATCTTCGGAAAGGCGGACGTAGCGGCCGTAGCGGCGAAGAAAAGCGAAACCGTATCGATGGCCCACCCAAAAGCCGAGATTGTCTCCAAGGATCGCAGCAGCCGCGGCAGTCGTAATGATCAGGCTGATATCGAGTCGCGCGGTCGTCGCAGCTAGCGCGGAAGCTGTGACGAGCGCGGTTTCACCCGGAAGCGGAACGCCTGCACTTTCGAGGAAGATCAAAATAAATACGGCCCCGTACCCAAAATGGACTACGAGATCAGACAGCGATGATCCGAAGTCACCCATTTTGCATTTTTAAACCTCTAGCGCAGCATTCCAAACAGGAAGCCGAGACTTCACAAAGATGAATTTGGGTTCATAAGGGAACATTCACGCCGCAAAAAGTCGGGTCGGCTTTCGCCCCCCGAAAACGGACATCTGTACACCCCTGCGGCGACGGCACGCGGATCTCGCAGCGCGGTCATCGAGCGACCATTGACGATTTATTCAATCATTAGCGACGCTGTCACGTCATTCCGATTGGAAGCCCTTCGCGCTTAGCACCGGCCTAGCAACCGGTCCGCCAAGAAATTGGATGAGCGACTTTGCCTCCTCGACGACTTTACTAGAGGAACCTATCCCAGCCGTGAAGACTGTGGTGCTGGCAAATTCTCCCGGCAGCGGACCGAGCAACTCTGCGCCCTCGACCGGCACGATCTCCGAGGCCTGTCCAACGCCGATCTCGGCCTCGCCTTTAGCGACCATCTCGGCGGCTTGTGCTCCCGGCACCAAAATCGTCCTAGACTTTAATTGGTCAGCGATTCCAAGCCGATCAACGACGCGTGCGAAATAGACGCCGCTGGCCCCGCCTTTCGACGGATCCGCGTAGACAATTGATTTTGCATTAAGCAGCGTCTGTTTTAGCGCGTCGGCGCTGCTTATTGTCTGGTTTCGTTGCGCCCTTACGTATCGCCAGCGCAACTGGAGTAGTTGCAACATTGACGATGCCGCCCGGGCCAAACTTGTCGTGCTTCTGAAGTTCATCCATGACTGGCCGCGATAGGATAATCACGTCCGCAGTTTCTCCTTCCAGAATGCGTTTCCTGATATCGGCGATAAGGCTGTAGCCGATGTTGAGCTTGTTGCCGGTCGCCTGCTCGAACTTCGAAGCTAGTTCGTTCAGCGCTGTGGTGAGCGCCACGGAAGTCAGCACCTTGATTTCAGCTGCATTCACGTGTCCCTGGATCGCAGTCGCAAGAGACAGCAGCAAACCTCCTGCGACTGCCGATGCGATCCGTCTTGCGAATAATCGTGGGGTCATGTTATTGCCTCCCGAGCGCTAGAATTTTCTGGATAGTTCTTACTCTATGATTTCTTAGGCGCGAGCCGATTAATGACAGTGGCACCGTTATTCCGAGCGTCGCCTTGGCTGTCTACCGGCATCGCCGCGTGCTGAGCGCGCGAAGCGAATGGCCACGCCGCCACTGCGGAGCCGATGAAACGTATGAATTGGCGTCGCCTCATAGTCGCCCCGAGGCTCAGACACGTTAATGGTAGCAGTTCGGGCTAGAGGTCGGGAGGGGGTCGTCGTCGGGGCCGACTAATGTCCGCTTTGGGTCAAGAGCAGACATGTGCACTGCACTAGCGAATGTCTGCTAAGGGCCAGAAGCGGACCTTCAGTTTAGATAACCACTCCCAAATCCGACATTCACGTACGTGTCGCATGTCCAAAAGCGGCGGTTTGACTGAATGGCCGTTCTGCGCGCAAATAGAACACACCCTGTGTCGGGCGGGGGATAATGTCGCGGGGTGCCACAGTGCCCGAGACCGCCACCGCCATAGTCACTGCCAATCGCGCCGGCCGCCTGACGCCTGCCGAAACTATTGCACGCTCTTACGCGCGGCTTCGGTCTTATGCCGACCCCGCCATGTTCATCACGGTGCGCGAAGAGCGTGAGGCGATTGCTGAAGCGCGCAGCCTGAATGACAATACTCTCCCGCTTTTCGGCGTCCCGGTCGCGGTCAAGGACAATATCGACGTCGCCGGCATGCCGACAACGGCCGCCTGTCCGGCGTTCACTTACATGGCGCGGCGCGATGCGACGGTCGTTGCGCGCCTACGCGCCGCGGGGGCGATCATCATCGGCAAGACAAATCTGGATCAGTTCGCGACCGGCCTGAATGGAACACGTTCGCCATACGGTATCCCTCGCAACGCCATCAAGCCGGAGTTGATTCCGGGCGGTTCGAGCTCGGGCTCGGCAGTCGCGGTCGCGGCGGGGATCGTCCCGCTGGCTCTCGGCACCGACACCGCGGGCTCCGGTCGTGTGCCAGCAGGCTTGAACAACATCATTGGCCTCAAGCCCAGCTTGGGATTGATTTCGACCGACGGCGTGGTGCCGGCCTGCCGCACGCTCGACTGCGTATCGGTGTTTGCTCTCACGGTAGAGGATGCTTGGGTGGCGCTCGCCACGATCAGCGGCCATGATAATAGGGACCCCTACTCACGCAAACGCCCGCTGGGAACGCCGGGCCCCATGCCGAAGCTGCGGCTCGGCGTGCCGCATTCCGACCAGCGGCTATTCTTCGGCGACAGCCAGTTCGAAGCAGCCTATGTCGATGCACTGGCAAGTCTCGCCAGGCTCGGCCACATGATCAGCGAGATAGACATCGAGCCTTTCTTTGAAACGGCACGCTTGCTCTATGAAGGCCCCTGGGTCGCCGAGCGTGCCATTGTGGCAAGGCCGGTGCTCGATTCCGATCCTCGAGCGCTGCACCCGGTGACGCGTGAAATCATCGTTAGCGGTCTGAAGCCGACGGCGATGGACGCATTCGCCGCTTTCTACAAACTCGAAGAATTGCGCCGCATCGCCGACAGAACTTTCACAGAAGTGGATGCGCTCGCTGTGCCGACCGCACCGAGCGCCTACACTGTTGGGCAGCTGCTCAATGACCCGATCCAGCTCAATAGCCGCCTTGGTACCTACACCAATTTCGTCAATCTGCTGGACCTCTGCGGATTGGCACTGCCCGCCGCCTTCACGAAAGACGGCATTCCGTTTGGTATTACGCTGCTGGCGCCAGGTGGGGGCGATGCCTTACTCGCGAGCCTCGGTTCGGCGTTCGAGGCCGACACCAAGCTGCCGCTCGGCGCGCTCAAAAAGGCGCAGCCGGCCTAATCAAATCGTCTCCGTATAATGCTCGTACTCATCCCGCACTTTGATTATGTGCGCGTACATGTTCTGGGTCGCCAACAAGCCGTCGCCGCGCAGGATCGCCTGGACCACGCGGTCGTGTTCCGCGTGCGATTTTGTCAGGCGACCGAGATTGCGGAATTGGGCGCGGCGGAATGGCTGAACGCGAGCGCGCGTCGACAGGGTCAGCTCAGCGAGATAGGCGTTGTGCGCGCCAGCATAAATAACGGCGTGAAACGCCTCGTTGATCTCGTGGTAGCGCAGCGGATCGCCATCCTGGATCAGAAGCCGCAGCCTTTCGTGCACACCTGCCAGCGCGTGCCGTTCGGCACTGCTCATACGCTTGGCGGCGTAGCCGGCGCACAGCGCCTCGAGTTCGGCCATTGCCTCGAACATGCCGATAAGGTGTTCGTGCGTCGGCCGCGCCACTACCGCGGCACGGTGAGCCCTCACCTCGACCAAGCCGCTCGACGTCAGCATGCGGATCGCCTCGCGGACCGGCGTGCGCGACACAGAAAAGCGTTTTGCCAACTCAATTTCGTCGAGGGCAGCCCCCGGAGCGAGTTGACCACGCACGATGTCGTCCGCCAATCGCATCCGCAGTTCTTCCGCCCGTGTACGGCGCGGCCAGTCGGTTTCAGCAACTTCGTGTGTGAGCATGATGCTCATGGCGCGGTTTCGTGCCACTTGGGCACCTTGGGTGCCATAACGGCGCCCGTCTGCTCCAGGGCGTAGGCCACGCGCAAGGCGACATCCTCCCGCCACGGGGCGGCTATAATTTGTACACCGATCGGCAGCGGCTTGAGCGGCACCGGCACTGCAACCACAGGAAGCCCGATAAACGAGATCGGCTGGGTATAAATCCCGACATTGGTACGCAACGGCATTTCGACGCCGTCGATAAGGAAAGTTTGCTGCCCAATCTTGGGTGCGGTGCAGGGTGTCGCCGGCGCAAGGATCGCGTCATGGCGCTCGAATAGCTTGAGGACCTGTTCGCGATACCAACGGCGGAAGATCTGCGCTTTGTTGACCAGGCTCGCCGGTATCATAGCGCCGGCGATGAGACGATCACGCACCGCCGGATCGAAATCGTGTGCCTGCTTGCGCAGGCGGCCCAGATGGAGCGCGGCGCCCTCGGTTGCGGTGATGACGTAGGCGGCCGCGCGGGCGCGCTGCGCCTCAGGGATGTCGATCTCTTGCTTGACGCCGGCTGCTCCAGCGACGCGCGACAAGGCCTCCAGAGCTTCCGGAAAGGCAGCTCTCTGGAAATAGCCTCCCACGACGGCAATGCTCAGCCCATCGAACCCGCGTGCAAGCACGCCTGTCACTGGCTCTGGCGCGCGATCGGTACACACAGGATCGGCGGGGTCGGACCCTTGCATGGCGTCGTAACTGATGGCGAGGTCGCGCGTGGTGCGCGCGAACGGACCAAGGTGGTCCAGGCTGTTAGCAAATGGAAACGTTCGTGTCCGGGTCAGGCGGCCATATGTTGGCTTCAAACCGAAGACGCCGCAAAAAGATGACGGTACGCGTATCGAGCCATTGGTGTCGGAACCGAGCGCGAGCGGCACCAGGCCGGCACCCACCGCCGTGCCGGAACCACCGGAAGAGCCGCCGGACATGCGGGTCAGGTCGTGCGGATTGCGTGAGGCTCCATCGTGAACGTTCTCGCCAGTGAAGTCGTAAGCGTACTCACCCATGTTGAGCGCGCCGACAAGCACGGCACCGGCAGCCTCTAAACGCTCAATCAGCGGTGAGTCTTGTTTGGCGGGTCGATCTGCTCGGTTGATCTTGGAGCCGGCGACGGTCGCAAGGCCCGCAATGTCGAACAGGTTTTTCACCGCGAAAGGTACACCAGCGAGCGGCAACTTGTGCCGGTCGCACGCGGCGTCGACCGCGTTCGCTTTGGCGCGAGCGCGCTCGGCAGTCACTGCAGTGAACGCATTCAGCGTCGGATTGAGTCTTGCGATCCGTGCCAGCGCGTTGTCGATGACGGCCGCCGCGCTCAATTCACCCGCCGCGACGTCACTTGCGATTTGCGTGGCGCTCGACCAACTGATATCGGTAAGCAGCGCCATGGCTCAGGCTTTGAACACTGGCGCGGGCTCGGCGTCGTCCGGCAGCTCGAACTCGGCGACCATGTTGGCGTGCCTGAGGGTGACTTCGAGATTGGCCTTCACCGCCGGTTTCCAGGCATCTTCCAACGGAACGCCGAGGGTGGCGGCCGCAGCTTCGACGAAATCATCCAGTGATTTCGGCATGATCAAGACTCCGCGATCACAAGGGCGGATGAGGGATGGCCGCTAGGAGCTCGCGCGTGTAGTCGGCCTGTGGCCTGACGAGTACGCGCGCGCTCGGCCCCTCCTCTACGATCTTGCCAGAGCGCATGACGATGACACGGTCGCACAGGAGCCGCACCACGTTGAGATCGTGCGACACGAATAGATAGCTCATCCCGAGAGAATCCTTGAGATCTTGCAGCAGATTGAGCACCACCGCCTGCACCGAAACATCGAGCGCCGCTGTCGGCTCGTCAAGGATGATCAAATCGGGGTTGAGCGCTATGGCACGCGCTATGCCGACGCGCGCCTTTTGCCCGCCCGAAAGTTGATGTGGGAAGCGATCAAGCAATTCGACTGGAAGGCCAACCTGTCGCGCCAGCTCCTCGCAATGGACACGCACTTTGCCGCGCGGCACTCCGTCCAGCCGCAACAGCGGATCGGCGATGGCGCGCGCCGCTGTCAAACGTGGATTGAGGCTGTCTGTCGGGTCTTGAAACACCATCTGGATCCGCTTTCGCAGCGCCAACGACGCGAACCTGTTGGGCGGGATTTCGCCGATATCCTCGCCGTCAAAGACGATCGAACCCGCACTCTTGTCGATCAGCCGCATGACCATCATCGATGTGGTGGACTTGCCACAACCGGATTCCCCGACCAAGCCGACGCTTTCACCGCGCGCGATCGAGAAACTAATGCCGTCAACGGCACGGAATATCTCGCTTTCCGGCACCGGCCTGTTCCGTGAAAACAATTTACCGAACGAGCCGCCCCGGCCCTGGCGTGAATACTCCTTGACCAGATTATCGACGACCAAAAGCGGCATCTGGTTAACCTTGTCGCGCGTTGGCGCCAGCGGTTTGGTCTTTGTGGTCTGATTTTCCGGCAATAGGTCGGGAAGCGAGATGCCGGGGCGCGGTGTCGCCCGCATGAGCTTGCGGGTGTAGGCGTTCGCCGGTTTTCTGAAGATCACTTCGGACTCTGCCATCTCGACGACTTTGCCTTTCTCCATAACAACGATCCGGCTGCAATAAGTTGCGGCAAGGCCGAGATCGTGCGTGATCAGGATCGTTGACATACCGCGCTCGCGCGTGAGCTCGACCACCAGGTCCATCACCGCCTTCTGCGTCGTGACGTCGAGACCTGTGGTCGGCTCGTCGGCGATTAAGAGCTGCGGCTTGCAGGCCAAGGCAAGCGCGATGACTACGCGCTGGCACATGCCTCCCGACAATTCGAACGGGTAGGCGTGGTAGCGCTCTCGGGGTCGGGCGATACGCACCAGTTCGAGCATCTCGACCGCTTTTTCGCTCACAACGTCAGAGTCGACCTGGGCGTGCTGCAGCAGCACATCTTCGATCTGCTTGCCGATCTTACGGATCGGATTGAGCGCGAGCCGTGGTGACTGGAAAATCATCGATATCTCGCGGCCGCGCATTTCCCGCATGTCGTTTTCACTCGCGGCACGCAGGTCGAGGCCCGAGAAGCTCACCGAGCCGTCGGCGACACGGCCAGCCCGGTCGAGAATGCGCATCACGGCATACGAGGTTACCGACTTGCCTGAGCCGGACTCGCCGACGATGCCGACGGTCTCGCCTTTTTCGATTGTGACGTTGATATGCTCAACGGCCCGCACAATGCCGCGCCGCGTATGGAATTCGACGGTTAGGTTCTTGACGTCGAGCAGCGGCAGACCTTTGCCTTCATCCGGCGAGATCACACGCTTAAGCATCATGTCCTCCGCTGCGGATCGACCAAGTCCCGCAGTCCGTCGCCAAGCAAGTTGAAGCAGAAAACCGCAAGCATCAGCGCCGCGCCGGGGAACAGCGCGATCCACCATTCGCCGGAGATGATATTGCTGGCCCCCTCGGCGACCATGATGCCCCACTCCGGGGTCGGCGGCCGCACGCCGAGCCCAATGAAGGAAAGGCCTGCGGCGTTGAGAATGGCGTAGCCCATGGTCAGCGAAATCTGCACCATCATGATCGGCATGATGTTCGGTAAGATGTGCAGCAACAGGATACGGGCCTCGCTGTTACCCGACAGTCGCGCCGCCAGCACAAAGCCCGCCTCGCGCCGCACGTTGGCCTCAGCGCGGGCGACACGCGCATAAAGCGGGAAGTTAATGATGGCTGTGGCGATAACGATATTAGTTACGGTGTTGCCGAGCGCAGCAACAATGCCCATCGCAAGCACGAACAGCGGAAAGGCCATGATGGTATCGGCGATGCGCGAAACGATGCGGTCGGTCCAACCGCCGAAATAACCAGCGGCCACGCCGGCAAGGCCACCCATGGCGAACACAAGCGCTACAGACGACAATGCAACAAAAAAATCGAGCCGCGTCGCGACAATGACACGGCTGAAGATGTCGCGGCCAAGCTGATCGGTGCCGAACCAATGCGCCAGTGACGGGGGTTTTAGCGTCGCCGCGATATCGCTGGCCAGCGGATCGTGCGGCACCACGTATGGTCCAATCAGCGCGCACAGCGCGATCAAAGTGAACAGCGCAAACGCAAAGCCGGTAACCGGGTTCTCCGATATCACATAGCGCGAATGCCGCAGCATTGAATTCCGCTGCGGTTTCTCGGCGAGCGCCACCGCCTGGCGAATGACGGTGGCGCTTTCGTTCATCCTTTTAGCCTCACGCGAGGGTCGATGACGCCGTAAAGCATGTCGATCGCTAGATTGAGCGCCACGTACATGATTGCCATGGTCAACACAAAGCCCTGCACCGGAGCGAAATCGCTGGCGATTAGCGCTTCGACCGCATAGGAGCCGATGCCGGGCCAGGCGAATACTTTCTCCACCAGCACGTTGGCACCAAGCAGAAAGGAGAACACCATGCCGAGCGTGGTGACGACGGGCAGCATGGCGTTGCGGAAGGCATAAGTAACGATCACGGTACGACTCTTCAGGCCACTGGCCCGCGCTGTGCGCACAAAATCCGAGGCCAGCACCGCCAGCATCGAGGCGCGGGTCATGCGCGCGATTGGCGCCAACGAGAAGATGCAAAGCGTGAAGCCGGGCAGCAGTAGCTGACTCAACGACGCGCAGAAGGTCGCGAGATCACGGTTGAGCAGGCTATCGATGAGATAAAAGCCGGTAACCTGCGGTGGCGCCGAGAAAAACACATCGAGCCGTCCGAGTGGCGCCGGCGCCCAGCCAAGCCGAAAATAAAACGCGTAGACCAAGAGAAGCCCCGTGAAAAACACCGGCAGCGACACGCCCGTGGTCACGACGACTCGGCATGTATGGTCGACCCAAGAGCCTTGCCGCACGGCGGCGAGAATGCCGAGCGGCAGCGCGATGACCATCGAAAGGATAAGCCCAAACAAAGTGAGCTCGGCAGAAGCCGGCAGCCGGTTCTTCAGCTCCGTCAGCACCGGCTGGCCGGTGGTCAGCGAATTGCCGAGATTGAGATGGCCCAGGTCAGACACATATTGGCCGAATTGCACGACCAGCGGCTTGTCGAGGCCGAGTTTCGCGCGCACTTGCTCGATCGCCTCTTTGGTCGCGGCCGGGCCGGCAAAATATGCGGCCGGGTCGCCTGGCAGCGCCCGCGTCAGCAAGAATGTTATGATGACTACCCCGATGAGATTCGGGATGACCAACAACATGCGCTTCGAGATGCCGAGCATGGCTTTCCCCGCACGAACCCCTCACCCTTTCGCAAGGGTGCGGTAGTCAAGCCGGCGATGGAACCAATAGGCGTAGCCGGAAACGTTTTTCTGCATCGCGACGTTGACGTAGGGCTGATAGAGCGGAATGCGCGGCATGTCGTTGTAGGCGGTGTCGACGAAACCTTTTACGTCCGTCTCGTAGGTTGCCTGGTCGCCGCTTGCGGCCGCGGCAACCGCCCCGTCGATGAAGGCATCGCAGGCCTTCGACTGATAGCTCATCGTGTTGAAGATCGAATTCTTGCCGTGGTAGCACCAGATGAAGAAATACTCCGGATAGTCGAGCCAGCCGGAGAACACATTGGTGTAAAGTGGTAGGGTCTTCTTGTTGAGCTCGGTTCGCCAGTTCGCGCCGGGCACCTTATTAATGGTCGTTCGGATGCCGATTTGCGCGAGGCTCTCCTGCGTCAACACGCAGATCGGCTCGTTGACGCCGGCGAAGCCGAGGTCGAACGACAGCGTCGTATCGAATCCGTTCGCATAACCGGCCTCCGCCATCAGCGTCTTCGCCTTGGCAATGTCGGTTGTGTACTTATGCGGTTGCGGCCAAGCCACCTCGGTCGGCTTGTCGGCTGCCGCGCCAAACATCGGTTTGGCGAGGCCGAACAGCACTGCATCCATGATCTTTTGGTATGGCAGCGCGTAGGCCACCGCCTCGCGCACTTTGACGTTATCGAACGGTGGATTCTTAACATTCATGCCGATGTATTGGATGCCGTTCGAATACGGCGTCGACACGATGGTGAGCTTGCCTTCGTTTTTGAGCTCGACGAAGTCTTTGTTCGGAAGATCGTAGGAAATATCGGCATCGCCGCGCTCGAGCAGCGCACGCCGATTGCCTGCAGACGGAACCATGCGCCAGATGATCTTCTTGGTTTTCGGCAGTGGACCACCAACCCAATTCTCATTTCGCTCCATGACCACTTCGGTGCCAGCCACCCAGTTCGTCACTTTGTAGGCGCCGCTGCCGGCGGTGTTGAGCTTGGTGTACTCCATGCCCCACGGGTCTTTTTCGGTGGCGTGCTTTCTCACCAACTCGGAGTTGATGACGCAGGGCACGATGACAGCGAGATCCGGAATGGTCAGGCGGTCCTTACGCGCGAAATCGACGCGGACCGTATTGTCGTCGAGAACGACGAATTGCTCCGGCTTGGTGAGAGAACCCGCTCCCATCTGGAAGGTCGGGAAACCCCCGACGCTGACCGCCCGGTCGAGCGACCACTTGATGTCCTTAGCCGTGACCGGCGTGCCGTCCTGGAAGGTCGCCTTCTTCTTCAGCTTGAAGGTGACCGACATGTCGCCGACGTTCATGTCGTCGGCTAGCTCCATTTTGAATTTGGTCTTATCGTAATAGGGCCCTGTCGGCCCGGTCTTCATCTCGTGACTGATGAGGCGGTCGTAGCAATTCCACGACACCTCGTAGCCGGGGACGTTGGTGCCAACACCGTGAATATCGAGGTTGTTTGGTCCGCTCTCAGAGACGATCAGCAGGGTCTCATGCCGCGACTGCGCCTTGGCAGGTGACAACGCCGCGGGCGCGCCGAGGACGCTGGTCGCGGCCAGCGCCGTGGCCGATTTTAGAAATTCACGACGTTTCATGGAAACCTCCCGAACCAGATGCCTGCCGAGATTTCCGCAAGACTTGTGCCAAGCCCATAGAAGGCTTGTCGCTCAACTAAGCGCTTGGAATTGATGTCAAATTAGAATTATTTGCGCACAACCAGGAACATCGAGTTGAGAGGAATTGCATACAATTCGGAGACTTCGCCTAGAAATTAGGCAGTCTCAAACCGATCCCGGAAAACGAATCCCGAGCATCGCCTCGGCCAATAGTGCCGCCTGTCCGACGTACGTCATGTCCGCTTTCGGCCAATAGCGGACGTAGGCTTTCGCTTTCGCAGCATTGTCGAAAGCAATAATGACAATGCCCTTCGGCGCAGTTCCACCGAGCGAGATTACATTCTCAGTGCGCGCGAGATAGCGGCCATTGACAAATTTTGCCTCGACAATGTTTGCTGGACCCCTTTTCTTCATGGCCTCGTAGCGGGAAGCATCGGTTATTTCATCAGCCTCGACTACAACATAGACCGCGCGTTTGGGATGTGCCGCAAAACCATGCGTGGCAACGAATCCAAGTCCCAATCCAACGGCAACCACCAACGCTGTTGTGTGCCAAATTTTCATAGCTAGTACCTCCGCTTAGTCCAACTAATGCGTTAGCAGCACTCGGTAACGGACGCATGCCCGCTAAGGCTCAAAAGCGAACATGATAGCTCAACCAGTTCGATTACATTGGTTCAAAGGGCGTAACTTAAGCAACGACAAGCCTGGCGCATTTCGCCATCGCGCGCGAGAGTCTCGCCCTGGGCAGCATCAGACTGAAAAATCATCGGCTTGTGTGAGCCAGTTCACGCGGCACTTGCTTGACCGAGCGTAATTATTTGGTGTCGGCGACTTTCATTGGAGGTCGCTCATGCATAAACCACTCTATGTTGTTCTAGTTCTAGCTGGCGTCCTGACCGTCGCGATTGCTGCCCCAAGGAAGCAAGTCGCGACGAGAGCCGACTTCCATAACCACGTTGTGGTTGATGGTCTTTACATCGTGTTGCCGCCAGAGATGAAAAGCTTTCCGGTGGATTTAGTGGCAGAACCTTGATTCATTCACAGCTACCTTCAGTTAAAACCCTCAATGTAGGCGCACGCGACAGCGACATCGCCAGCCGTAGCGGCAAAGATGCCGATCGCATGGATTTCGTGAGGCACTTCGCAGTTCGGGTATTTCCGCATGTCCATCATCATCGAGGCGACCGCCTCGCGTATCCGGCCGACATTGAGGAGCGCGAGCGCGCGCTCCTTGCTCCGCTCAACGTGTTGTTCTCGCGTTAAGGACACGGTGGTGCGCGTCCAGGTTGCCATTGGCCGCCCTCTGGCCGTCGCCCAAGCAAGCTAATCTGAATGAAATTCGTTGGGGGGTCTGTGAGCCACTTCACACTTGTTGGGGGCTTTCGTCCGGGAATTTTTTCGAGGAGGACCGCCAAGTCGCTTGGGTGAGAAGCAGACATTTCGCAATGCAATCGTCATGTCCGTTACCCCGAAAGCGGACATGTGCAGTGCACTAGCGCAAGTCCGCTTTGGGCCATAAGCGGACATTTTGCGACGTAGAAACGATTATCTAACGCCTATCGAAACGGATGACACGTCGGAATCGGACGGTGGATGTTGCACAAATTTTAAAAATTGAAATGTGGCGAATGTGACAGCGCGACGTGTGAGTCTAGTCCTGGTGTGTCTGTATCTGCACCAATTCACCCGGTTGAGCCGGCGTTCCGGTGGCGATGACCAGATAGCGCTTTTGCGCCACTCCGTCGCCTTGTGTCACCTGCCGTATCGGTCCGACCGTATTGACGATAGCCGCACCAGCAGGATTGGTCATGAATCCAGCGAGCGGCTCAAGACGGCCGCTACCGTTCGAATTGTCCGAGAGCGCGAGGACGAACGGCTGCTTTGGCGGCAGTCCGGTGACTGCAGCCTGCAGGATTTGCACGACGCCTTGGTCGAATAATGTGACCTGCGTCATCGGCTTTCCGTCCTGAGCGGCCAGCATGAGCTGGACCGATTTTGTAGCGGCGCCGAGTGGCTGAAGATTTTGCATCCCATCGCCCTGCGGCACTGCGTTAGGCACATAGGCCACGCCTTGCGGAGCTTGACCAAGCGGTATTGTAGCGACGACTTTGTTTTCGAGCGTGTCAATGGCGGCGGCCGCGTCAGCATTCTCTAAGCCAACATAGATGCGCGTCCCATCGCCCGAGGGCCACAATCCATGTGGCAGGGGCATCGTCGGGATCATCGTCACTTGCTCGAATGTGTCCGTCTTGAACACTTTCACTGCATTCAGTCCGCCAACTGTCACGTAAGCAAATTGACCGTTCGCGTTACGAGCAAAGTTGACGTGATTGGTGATCGGTCCCGTGTCGAGCACTTTGACGACGTCGAACGGTGGCCGTGCGTTAAACACCATGGTCTTGCCGACGTCCTTGAGCGTCAGCCAGACCTGCCTACCGTCTGGGCTCGCTGCGATGTCCGGGCAGAACGGACTTTCCTGTTTCACTTGGCCGACGATCTTATGCTCGGCGGTAGCAATGACGACAGTTTCCGGGCTGAAACTGGAGCAAACATATCCATATTTTCCGTCAGGCGAAAATATCGTCATACCGGGGCCGTTTGGCACGGTGATGCGTGTCCTTTCCTTGAAAGTCTGGCCATCGAGAACCGCGATATAGTTCTCGCCGCGAACGCTGACCCAAACCTCTTTACCGTCGGGCGTAAAGAAGGCTTCGTGCGGCGAACGCCCGACGTAAGTGACATGCTTGATTGCGTTTGTTGCCGTATCGATGAATGTCACGGAGTTGGAGCCGATGGAAATTACTGCGAGCGTGCGATGGTCGGGAGAAAAACCCATGCCGTGCACTAGCAATTGCCCTTTGTAGAGCGGGCTGAGATTGGCAGGCGTGGTGTCGCCAAGTCGGATGACGCCGAGCAATTTATTATCGACAGGATCGATGACCGATAGCGTGTTCGAAAACTGGTCGGACGTGTAGAAACGATCTTTGTGACTGATCGCGATGTCAGGCGAACTCGCTGGGCCGGGCGCCTGGCCGGCAAACGCAGGAATGACTCCGAAAAGCAAAAGCGCCGATATAAGGTGAAGTTTCATAATTAAACTCCTTGCGTCATTCATCGTGTTTGTTAAGGCCGCAAAGCAGGCCGCCCGTTCAGACTGCGCTGCATCAGTTCAATTTCTTGCTGCTGTTCGACGATGATTCCCTCGGCGAGACGGCGCAAAACGGGATCCTGCCCGTAAATTAATTCCGCTTTCGCCATATCGATCGCGCCTTGATGATGAGGGATCATCATCGCCGCGAAGTCGCGGTCAGGATCATCGGTTAGCTTCGCGGCCATCATGCCCGAATCCATTCGGTCCATCGCCTGCATTATTTGCAATGCAAATGTTGAATCCGTGGAATTTGTCCGGCCAGAATTCGCATCGTCGTGATGGTGGCTCTGCGCGAGCGCAATGCCGGCGATCGATGCAACCAGCATCAAGGTCAGGGCAATTGTTCGTCGCATGCGATCCTCCGACGCCTACACACGGCGTGTCCGCTAAGGGCGCAATCTGATCCATCACACAGAGCAAGAATGCGGGCCGCTACAATTGGCCAAAGGGGAACACTGCGGCGGAATTTATGAGCCGTTTATATGTCTCAATGTGTCGAAGCGCGTTTTGCCGGGATGACTGCTTTGGATCGTTAGCACTCATAACCGCGCGCTCGCGCGATGTCCGCTTTACCCCCGAAAGCGGACATGTGCGGTGCAACTTGAGATGTCCGCTTTGGGCCAAAAGCGGACATAGCGCCACCTCAATCAAGAAGGTAATGTCCGGCCCTCGGCGGATGAGGGGGTCGAGCATTGGACCGCCGAAGTGACCTTCTCAGCTTGGCGATTTCCGCGCGGCCGTGTTCTGTGTCAAGGCGCCCAAAATCGTCCAATCAAGGGCCGCGAATTCCTCTTTTAGCCATCGGCTGAATGCCTCGACTTGCGGGCGCTCGCTGCCGCGCTTAGGACGCACGAGGTGGTAGGCGCGGCCCGAGGGCAAAGCGAGCGTAACCGGAATCACCAGCCGGCCACTACGTAGATGATCATACGCAAGAATGTTCTGCGCCAGCAGCACGCCGGCGCCTTCGCTTGCGGCGTCGAGTGCATGGTCGGCGGTGTTGAAAGTGAGCCCGTGCGGAACGTCAACGTAATCGACCCCGGCGACATGGAACCAATCCGTCCAAGTCGGTACGCGTGCTCGTGGCAGGAACGTCTCGTCGTGAATTAGTGGCACGCGCGCGAGGTGCTCTGCCGTGTTCAATGGCCCGTGGCGTTTGAGGAAGCTTCGACTGCACACCGGCACAAGCGAGAGCGTGACGAGCTTCTCCATATCGAGCGCTGGATCCGGCGCCGGATGTTCCGCCATGTGGCGGATCGCGACGTGCACGCCGTCGGTCGTGAAATTGGCATTGTCGAGCGACGACGAAATGCGCGTGTCGATCTCGGGATGCGCATTGGCGAAGCGGTAAAGTCGCGGTGCCAGCCATTTCGCGGTGAGGCCGGGAGGCGTGCTCACCACCAGAACCCGCGCGGTGCCGGATTGCTTGAGTCCCGCCACTGCCTCGCGCAGGTGGA
>Ga0182034_10000426_pt1 | contig 19174 bp, 16 predicted proteins | sample flu12Cox44000172_FD_125972 | JGI IMG/M metagenome (GOLD analysis project Ga0182034, IMG submission 125972) | Lab enrichment of tropical soil microbial communities from Luquillo Experimental Forest, Puerto Rico - flux4day.12C.oxic.44.000.172 | ecosystem: Environmental > Terrestrial > Soil >... | reverse complement strand
TGCGGCCGATCGGGACCTTCGCCGGCAATTGTCAGCGGAACGCCGGCCAGCCGGCAGGCTTCAATGGCGACGTCGATTCGCTTGTAGGGAACGAGAGCGGACACGACCAACGCCAATCGCTCGGGAGCCTGCGTGCCGGGCCGGAAGAAATTCGTGTCGACGGGCGGGTACACCACTGTGGCCTCGCGATTATAGTATCGGGCGATCCTGCCCGCAACATAATGAGAGATAGCGACATAGCGGTCTACGCGCGATGCCGTGTCCCGGTCCCATCGCGCGAGCGCCGCCATCGCCGGCCGCATCAGCCGGCTCCCCAACCGCCCGATTCGGGTCGGCCCGAAGTACGCATCGAACTGATCCCACGCGTAGCGGACGGGCGTCAGGCAATAACAAAGATGGCGCGTATGACCGGGACAGACAATCGACTTCGCGCAACAGTGGCTGAGGCTGACGACCGTGTCGAAGTCATCGAGGTCGAGCTGCTCGACAGCCGTGGGGAACAGCGGAAGATACTGCCGGTAGTAGCGCGAGACCAACGGCAGGTATTGGATGAACGTCACCCGCGGATGCAGCCGCTCGATGGCTGGCGAGACCGAACCCGGCGTGTGCACAAGGGCGAAGAGCGACGCCGAGGGGAAGCGTTCGCACAGGACCTCGAGGGCCTTCTCTCCGCCCCGCATGCCGGTGAGCCAATCGTGCACGAACGCCAGGCGCACTAACGGATCGCCTCGCAGTAGATATTCCGGATGCGGCGCACCGAGGTCTCCCACGAAAAAAGGCGCGCGCGCTCGAGGCCTCGGCGCCGCATATCGCGCCGTGTGGTCTCGTCGGTCAAGACTGTGTAGATCCCGTCGGCAATCGCGCCGGGATCGTACGGGTCGACGAGGAGCGCCGCGTCGCCCGCCACTTCCGGAAGGGAAGACACATTGGACGTGACGACCGGCGTGCCGCTTGCCATCGCTTCGAGCGGCGGTAGACCGAAGCCTTCGTAGAGCGACGGAAACACAAACACGCCGGCCAGTCGGTACATGACAGCCAGCGTCTCCTCGGGAAGGTACCCGAGAAACCGCACGTATTTGTGCAACTGGTAGCGATGAACCGCCCTGCGGAGGGCGGCGTACTTCGACACCTCGTCGCCGATCACGATGAGCTTGAGGTGATCGAGGCCGCGCCGGCGGACGAGGTGAAACGCCTGAATCAGCCGCTCGAGGTTCTTGTGCGGCTTGACGTTGCCCGCGTAGAGCACGAACTCGTCGTGCAGTTGAAACCGCTCCCTGACGCGAACCACATCCTCCTCGCGCGGCTCGATGGCGAACCGCTCGTCGTATGCATTGTAGATGACGTCGATCTTTTCGGGGGCCGTGTCCACGAAGCGCAGGATGTCGCGCTTGGAGCTCTCCGACACGGTCATGACACGCGTGGCGCGCTGAGCCGCGATGCCGATCGACGTGCGGGCGTAGGCCAGTGCCGCGCGGTTGGGGAGGTATTGCGGAAACATAAGATGAATGCAGTCATGGATGGTCACGACCGAGCGGCAGCGCACGAGCAGCGGCAGGACGTAGTGCGGCGCGTGAAACAGCGACACGCCTTCGCGCATGAGCGTCAACGGCACCCGAACCTGCTCGGAGACCGAATAGTTGCTGGCACTCTCGGCGATCGCGCGAAAATTCTCGCCAAGCAGTGTCAGCGACTCGCGATCTGCCGCGCGGCAGATCAGACCGAATTCGGTGTCGCGGTCGAGCCGCGCCAGCTGCCGCAGGAGATTGCGGATGTAGGTGCCGATGCCGAAGTCGTGGAGCTTGCGGGCGTCGATGCCAATCCGCACCGCGCGATCATAGCAGTAGGGGTAGGAAGGCAGAACAGCGACGAGCGACGCATCGACGCGGCTATGAGCGCAGGCTCGCCGTGAGGTCCGTTCCTCGAACGAGCAGGAGCAGGCGGAGGAACGGCGCCCAGAGCGGGTGGTGCTTCTCGTAGAACGCGAGCCGGCTACGCGCGTACGCCTGCCTGGTGGGCCCCGGCGCGCTGGCCGCCGACTGTCCACGCAGATGCGCGACCTCAACCGACGGCATGAAGAGGATTCGACGCCCCCGTGCTCGAATCGCTGCACAGAAGTCGACGTCCTCGGTGTACATGAAATAGCGCTCATCGAAGAGGCCCACGGCCTCCGCGTCGGCCCGCCGGACGAGCAGGCATGCGCCGCTCACCCAGTCCACGAACTGCTCACGCCGCGTCATCGCCTCGACCCGGGCCGAGATCCGGGCATCACGCCGCGCCTGTCCGGTGACGAGCCGCTTCTGGCGCCATTCGTTCCACGGCCCGATCATGCGGCCGAAAGACAACTCCGCGCGCCCGTCGCCATCGACCAGGCGCGGTCCAATCACGGCAACGTCGCCATCCTGCGACAGGCGCGACAGCAGCTGGTCGATCGTTCCCATTCCGTGGGCGTCCGGACCCGGAGTGACGACCGTATCGCTGTTCAACAGTAGGACGTAGGCGCTGCGGCTTGCCCTGAAGCCAATGTTGTTGGCGCGCGCGAAGCCGACATTGGATCCGGCCTCGATCACTCGAACGCCCATCAGCCGGGCCGCCTCCGCGCTGCCGTCGGCCGACGCGTTGTCCACGACGATCACCTCGCAGTCTGATCGAAGAGGCGCAGCGGCGAGAGACGAGAGGCAGCGCTCGAGATCTGCCCGTGCGTTGTAGCTGACGATGATGATCGACAGATTCGGCCCGCTCATGGCGTGCTCTCCAGCAACGCCAGCGTCTGGGAGGCGGAGACGGACCAGACATACCTGGCGAGCGCGCGCGGGGCGGCCGCCAGCACGCTCGCCCGCGCCGCGTCGTCAAAGAGCGCCGTTTCGAGCCCGCGCACGATGCCGGGCGTATCACCGGGACGCACGTAGAGCGCGGCTTCCCCGCAGCTCTCCCGCGCCACTGCTGTATCCAGCACGACCGGTGGAACGCCTGCGGCCAGCGCTTCGAGCGGCGGCAGGCCGAGCCCTTCATATTCCGAAAGGAATGCAAACGCCCGCGCTTGCGTATAAAGCTGGTGCAGGCGTTGATCGGTCACGTATCGATGCCAGCGTACCTGGCGATCCAAGCCTTCGGCGGCGATGAGGTGCGTGATGTCTTCGTAGGGGTAACTACGGTTGTCGCCCACGAGATCAAGCGCCGCGTCGGGTCGGCGCCGCGCAATGGCCCCGAAAGCACGCACGAGGTCGGGAACATGCCGGCGGTTGAAGATCGATCCCACGTAGAGCACGCTGTTGCCGGCCGGTGACGCTCGCTCGCAGCCCCCCGGCCCCGGAATGGCGCCGGTCACGCCCGGTGGGATCACACGAATCCTGTCCGGCGGCACATTCAACCGTTCGATGAGCTCGCGGCGGGAGAACTCCGAAATGGTGATAACCGCGCGCGCTTTGGCCGCCGCTCGACGGCTCAACAGTCGTCGCCTGGCGCCCTCCCGCAAACGAAACCATTCGGGGTGCGCAACGAACGACAGATCGTGAATCGCGACCACCGTGGGCGCCTCCAGCGCGAGTGGGGTCGAGTACGCGGGCGCAAACCAGACGTCCAGGTGGTCGCGCGATGCCACAGCCGGCAGCTGCACCTGTTCCCAAAATGTCCCTCCGGTCCCAGGAACGGTGCGCGTCGCGAAGCGCCTCGTATCGAGCCGCATCGGGATGTCACTCGGCGCATACAGCACGAATTCGTGGCGGCGCGCGGTCGGGTCGGCGCTCCATTCGCGCAGCAAGCCGCCGAGGTATCGTCCGACGCCGGTGACGTGTCCCGTCAACTCGCGCGCGTCAACGCCGATGCGCATGGTGCTCGATCGCCTCTTGATACGCGTCGTAAACCGTTCGTGCCGTCACGTCCCACCGGAACGTCCGGGCGCGCGCGACGCCACGGGCGGCGCACTCCGAGGCGAACGTCCGATCACCGAGCAGCCGCGCGATGGCGTCCGCGATCTCCTCCGGTCGATCGGGATCGACGAGCAGCCCTGCATCGCCGAGCACTTCGGGGAGTGCCCCGCGACGTGCGGCCACGACGGGCACGCCAATCGTCATGGCCTCCAGCGCCGGAAGCCCGAAGCCCTCCTCGAACGACGGCAGGACTAGCAGGCGCGCCCCGCCGTACAGCTCGCTCCGTCTGGAGGGATCGAAGTAGCCGACACGCCGGACCATGCCGGCGAGCGGGGTGCGCCCGATCCGGTCGAGCCACCTGCGCGCCTCATCAGTAGCTCTCCCGGCGAGAACGAGCTCGGGCACCCTTGCCATTGCGGAATGCGGATTGCGGATTGCGGATTGAGATCTGTCCAACAACAGTTCGTAGGCGTCGAGGAGGCCGCCGATGTTCTTTCGCGGTTCGAGCGTCCCCACGAACAACACGTAACCGTCCGCCGGCGATGTCGCGCGAACGGGCCAATCGGGAGCGCCGGGAGGACACAAGGCAATCCGCTCCTTCGGGACTCCGAGCCGGCACTCGACCTCACGGGCAGTGAAGTTCGACGACACGAGGATCCGATCCGCCCGGTGCGCGTGCCGACGGGCGAGCGCCGGATAGTCGCGCCGCACTTCGGCGCGCGTCCGCTCAGGATGCTCGAGGAAGTTCAGGTCGTGGATCGTGATGACCCGCGCTGCATGGCGCGCAGGAAGCATCAGTGGATGCGACGAGTGGGTCACGTCGTAGCGCCGGCCGGTCAGCAGCTCGGCCGGCGGCCACTCGAGACGATGCCACGCGAGATTCAGGACGCGGACAGGGACACGCCGATCGATCACGGAAACAGGACCGAGCTCGCTGACATTGACCAACCGGTCTTTCCAGGAGCTCGAAAACAGCGAGATCTCGAGCCCGTGGCTCCCGTTTGCCGCGTACTCCATCGTCAACGCGCGGACGAGCTGGTGGGTGTACTCGCCCGCGCCGCTCCGTTCGCGCAAGGCCGGCCGGTAGTCAATCAGGACCCGCACTTGTTTAAGTCGTTCCGAGTCAGTATCTTATTGTGAAATGAAAATCGCCGTCGTCGGAACAGGGTACGTCGGCCTTGTCCTGGGCGCGTGCCTTGCCGAAAACGGCAACACGGTCGTCTGCGTCGACAAGGACCGGTCGAAGCTGGACACGCTCGAGGCGGGGTTGATGCCGATTTATGAACCCGGCCTCGAGGAGCTGGTGCGGCGCAATGGCCATGAGGAGCGCCTGAGCTTCACGACCGACCTCATGGAGGCCGTCCGATCGTCGTCGATCGTGTTCATCGCCGTCGGAACGCCGCAGGGCGAAGACGGGTCCGCCGATCTCCAGCATGTGATGTCTGTCGCGCGCGACGTCGGCCGCGCGATGAACAAGTACACCGTCGTGGTCGACAAGAGCACGGTCCCCGTCGGCACCGCGCGCAGGGTGCGGGAAGTCATCAGGCGGGAAACCGAGCAGCCATTTTCGGTCGTCAGCAATCCGGAGTTTCTGAAGCAGGGCGCGGCCGTCGAAGACTCGATGAAGCCCGATCGCGTGGTCATCGGCATCGATCCTGGCGATGAGCGTGCCGGCGAGATCATGCGCGAGCTGTACGCGCCCTTCACCCGCACCGGCGCCCCGATTCTGATGATGGACACGACGAGCGCCGAGCTCTCCAAGTATGCCGCGAACGCCATCCTCGCGACGCGCATCTCGTTCATGAACGAGATCGCCAACGTGTGCGAGCTGGTGGGCGCCGACGTGGACGACGTGCGCCGAGCGATAGGGTCTGACCGGCGCATTGGATCGTCGTTCTTGTTTCCCGGCGTGGGCTACGGCGGCAGCTGCTTCCCCAAGGACGTCAAAGCGCTGCTGAAATCCGCCAGCGATGAAGGCTACGATTTTCGAATCCTGCGCGCGGTTGAGCATGTCAACCAGGTGCAGAAAGAACGACTGGTCGCAAAGATGGAGCAGTACTTTGCGACCTCGAACAGAAAACTGTCGGGCAAAACGATCGCGGTGTGGGGGCTCGCGTTCAAGCCGAAGACCGACGACATGCGGGAGGCCCCGTCGATTCCGATCATCCAGCACCTGCTCGCGCGCGGCGCGTGCGTGCGCGCGTACGACCCCGCCGCGACCCCCGTCGCGAGGCAGGTCTTCGGCGGTCGGATCGTGCTGTGCGAGAAGAGCTACGACGCGCTCGCAGGGGCGGATGCGCTTGCAATCGTAACCGAATGGAACGAATTCCGTGAACCGGACTTCGACCGGATGCGCGCCTTGTTGAAGACCCCGGTTGTCTTCGACGGCCGCAACATCTATTCGCCGGAGCACATGCGCGCGCTCGGCTTCACGTATTTTTCCATTGGCCGGTAAAGCCCGCGCTGTCCTTGTCACGGGCGGCGCCGGCTATATCGGCAGCCATGCGTGCAAGGCGCTCGCGCGAGCCGGCTATCAGGTGGTGGTCTTCGACAACCTCGCCGCGGGACACCGCGCCGCGGTCAAATGGGGAGCGCTCGTCGAGGGCGATATCACTGATGCCCGCGCGGTCACCTTGGTTGGCGACGTCCTGCGCCGCCACGAGATCTTCGCCGTCATGCACTTCGCAGCGTTTCTGGACGTCGGTGAGTCGGTGCAGCGGCCGGCGAAATATTACCGGAACAACGTCATCGGCGCGCTCAACGTGCTCGAGGCGATGGCGGCGGCTGGCGTCAGACACTTCGTCTTCTCATCGACGTGTGCCACCTACGGGGAGCCGATCGAGACGCCGATCATGGAAACCCACTCGCAGCGGCCGATCAACAGCTACGGCGAATCCAAGCTGGCGGTCGAGCGGGCGTTGCCGCACTTCGAACGGGCCTATAGGATGAATGCGGTCGCGCTCCGGTATTTCAACGCCGCCGGTGCCGATCCTGATGGCGAGATCGGCGAGGATCATTCGCCCGAGATTCACCTGATTCCACGCGCAATCGACGCCGCAACGGGCGGTCCGGAGCTGCGGGTGTTCGGCGACGACTATCCGACGCCGGACGGCACCTGTTTGCGCGACTATGTCCACGTAACCGACCTCGCGGACGCGCACGTGAAAGCGCTGGATGCGATCGTGGAGACCGGCAAATCAGCTGCATATAACCTCGGCACGGGCCGGCCGCACTCGGTACGCGAGGTCATCGGCGCCGTCGAGCGCGCCACCCGCGTCGAGGTCCCGTGGACGCTCGCCCCGCGCCGATCGGGGGATCCCGCAGTGCTGTACGCGGCCGCCCAGAAGGCCCAGGCGGAGCTGCATTGGACGCCTCGTTTTGCCGATATCGATGCCATCGTGGGCACCGCCTGGACATGGCACCGCGCGCATCCCGGAGGCTACGGAGGACGCGATCGGGGTCCGCATGGCTGATCAGCAGGCGACGCTTCAGCGTCTCTTCCGATACGCCAGACCGCATCGCCGGCGACTCGTATGGGCCTTCGCCGGAATGATCGTTTATGCCGTCGGCTCGGCCGGCATCGCCTACCTCGTGAAGCCGATCTTCGACAGCGCGCTGCCAAATCAGGAGGGCGTGGCCGCCATCGCCTGGGGCATCGTGGCCGTCTACCTGCTCAAGGGCGTCGGCTCGTACGTCTCGTCCTACCTGATGGTCGACGTCGGCCAGCGCGTGGTCATGGATCTGCGGAACGACGTGTTCCGCCACATTCTCGGTCAGTCAGCGGGCTTTTTCTCGCACGGCGCGACGGGACGGCTGCTCTCTCTGTTGAACAACGACGTCGGGCAGGTGCAGCAGGCCGTGTCGGAGACGGCAGGTGACCTTGCGCGCGAGTCGTTGTCGCTCGTCGGCTTTGCCGGCCTGATGTTCTATTACGACGCGCGACTGGCGCTCTTCTGCATGATCGTCGCGCCGCTCATCGTCTATCCCTTGATTCGCCTGGGCCAGCGCGTGCGCCGCACGACGCGCCGGAGCCAGGAGGCGCTCGAAGAGCTGTCGCACTTGAGCGCCGAAGCGTTCACCGGGCATCGGATCGTCAAGGCGTTCCGCACTGAAGCGCACGAGGCGGACAAATTCGCCCGCGCGGGCTACCGCTTGTTTCGCACGAACATGAAGGTCACGGCGGCGCTCTCCACGCTGCCGCCGCTCATGGAGCTCATCGGCGGGTTCGGGATGGCCGGCGCCCTTTGGTACGGCAGCCACGAAATTGCGACAGGCGACCTCACACCAGGGCAGTTCGCCGCCTTCTTCACCGCGGTCTTCATGATGTATAGCCCCGCCAAAAAGCTGAGCCGCGTCAACGCGAATCTCCAGCAAGCGATGGCCGCGTCGGAACGGATCTTCGACATGCTCGACACCCACACGGAGGTTCGTGAAGAGCCAGCCGCTCCGACTCTTGCGCGCTTTCAGAAGGAGATCGAGTTTCGAGACGTCGGCTTCGAATACGACGAGGCGCCGGGCGCGATTCTCCGGGGCGTGTCGTTCCGCGTGACGCCGGGCCAGATGGTCGCCATCGTCGGTCGCAGCGGCGCGGGCAAGACCACGCTGGTCAATCTCCTGCCTCGTTTCTACGACATCAGCTCCGGCTCGATCTTTATCGACGATGTCGATATCCGCTGCGTCACGCTCGCTTCATTACGCGACCAGATTGGCATCGTCACGCAGGACACCGTCTTATTCGACGACAGCATCGCGAGCAACATCGCCTATGGAAGCAAGACCGCCACGCGCGAGCAGGTCGAAGCGGCGGCACACGCCGCGCACGCGCACGACTTCATCGTGGCATTGAAGCATGGCTACGAGACCGTGATCGGCGAGCGCGGTCAGCGGCTGTCGGGCGGCCAGCGTCAGCGCATTGCGATTGCCCGTGCGCTCCTCAAGAACGCGCCGATTCTCGTGCTTGACGAGGCGACATCCGCGCTCGACGCCGAGTCGGAGCTGCTGGTGCAAGAGGCGCTCACGAACCTCATGTTGAACAGAACGTCATTCGTGATCGCGCACAGGCTCTCGACGATTCGTCGCGCCGACGCGATCATCGTGCTCGAGCGGGGCCGGGTGGTCGAGGTGGGCAGGCACGAGGACCTTCTGGCATACCCCAACGGGACGTACGCCACGCTGTACCAGCTCCAGCTGCTCGAAGGCCGCAAAGCCGAGCGGCGCATGGTGCCGTCATAGGTCGCGTAGGTCGGGTGGTCGCGTAGGTCGGGTGGGCCGGGTGGATGGCCTGGTTCGGCTGGGGCCCCTCCGCCATTGGGAACATGATCAAGTCGATGACCGGTTTCGCGTCGGTGACGCGCGAAGATGAGCGCGCGACGGTTGCGGTAACCGTCCGCGCCCTGAACGGGCGGTTTCTCGATCTTCAGCTTCGGATGCCGCAGTCGCTGGGCGCGACCGAGCCCGACGTCCGGGCGCTGGTCGCCAAACGCGTCGCGCGCGGACGCATCGAGCTGAGCGTCGCGCTGCAACAACGCCAGACGCCTGGCGTCGAGGTCGAGTTCAACGAAGACTTCGGACGCGCGCTCGAGCTGGCTTTGAGTCGAGCCAAAGCGCACGGCCTTGTGGCGGGCTCACTTACACCAGGCGATCTTCTTCGACTCCCGCAGGCGATCACGATCCGCGAAAAACAGACCGACAGCGATAAAGAGGCGCAAGCAGCCCTGGCGGGCCAAACGCGCGGCGCGGTCGAGCAGGCGTTGGCGGAGCTCGACGTCATGCGCGCGCGCGAGGGGGAGCACCTTCGAGCCGACCTCGACGCCCGCCGCACTCTGGTCGCCGACCTGGTCGAGCGCATCGCCGTGGCCGCTGAGGAAGGCCGCTGCGCGATGGAACAGCGTTTGACCGAACGCGTTCGCGAACTGCGGGCCGAGCTCCAGGCCGACGAGGTAGCCGTCGCTCAAGAGATTGTCCGGATGGCCGCGCGGTCCGACATTAGCGAGGAAGTGTCGCGCTTCCGAGCTCACGTGTTGCATTGGGTGACGCTCTCGGACAGCACTGAGTCGTGCGGACGCAAGCTCGACTTCCTCTTGCAGGAGATGAATCGCGAGGTCAACACCATGGGATCCAAGGCTGACGGCCTTCGGGTCTCCGAGCTCGTCATCGCGGCCAAGGCGGAGCTCGAGAAGATGCGGGAGCAGGTCCAGAATGTCGAGTGACGACCCGCGCAGCTCCCCCGGCCGTGGCCTGCTGTTCATCGTGTCTGCCCCCTCTGGCGCCGGAAAGACGACGCTGGTCGAACGGCTGGTTGAGCACACACCCCACCTCAAGATGTCGCGGTCGTACACGTCTCGCGCCGCGAGAGACGGGGAAACCGACGGGGTAGACTATAATTTTGTATCCCGGTCGCGTTTCGAGGAGATGATTGCGGCGGGCGAGTTTCTGGAGTGGGCCGATGTATTCGGCAACCTCTACGGAACACGAGGTGCGGACACTGAACGGCTGCTGGTTTCGGGCCGCGACGTCGTGCTCGTCATCGATGTCCAAGGCGCGCGGAAAGTCCGGGAGCACGGGATTTCAGCCACCAGGGTGTTCGTGATGCCGCCGTCGCTCGCCGTGCTCGAAGAACGGCTTCGGGGCCGCAGCAAGGACCCCGAAGCGGCGATCCAACGGCGGCTGGCGGTCGCGCGTGACGAGGTGGCGTCGTTCGCGGAGTACGATTTCGTCGTGATAAACGACGAGCTGACTGCCGCCGTCGACCGTCTGAGGAGTATCGTCATTGCCGAAAGGGCCCGGCTGCGGCGAATGTGGACAGAGGCCGAAAACATCGTCAGGACATTCTCATGATTGATCGCAGCAAGTTGACGAACTCGTTCGAATTCGTCGTGACGGCCGGCGCCCGCGCGCGCCAGCTGCTCGCCGGATCGACGCCGCGCGTCGAGGTGGGCGACCACAAGAAGACGACCGTGGCGCAACGCGAGGTTGCCACCAAGCAGGTCGAGAAAATCGAGGAAAACGCCGGCCTCGGTTAGCCGGTCACGCTATGCTGATTGCGCTCGGAGTGACCGGCGGCATTGGCGCTTACAAGGCCGTTGAGGTCGCGCGCGGACTGCAGAAACGCGGCCACGATGTCGTCGCGATCATGACCCATTCGGCGACACGCTTCGTAGGCCCGGTCACGTTCGAGTCGATCACCCGGCGTCCAGTGATTACCGACCAGTTCGCGTCGGGGATGAACGCGGATATCGAGCACATTGCCATCGCGTCTACCATCGATCTCCTGATCATTGCGCCCGCGACGGCGAACATCATCGGGAAGCTCGCCAACGGCATCGCCGACGATTTTCTCTCGACGCTGTATACCGCGACGCGCGCGCCGGTCCTCCTCGCTCCGGCGATGAATACTCAGATGTTCGAGCACGAGGCCGTCCGCCGGAACATGGACACCCTGGCATCACGCGGCGTCCGCTTCGTCGACCCCGGCGAGGGCTATCTCGCGTGCGGGTGGATCGGCAAGGGGCGGCTCGCAGAGCCCGATCAGATCGTTCGGGCGGCCGAAGCGGTGCTGCACCCCGACGGTCCGTTGCGCGGCAAGCGCATGCTCGTTACCGCTGGTCCGACCCACGAGGATCTTGACCCGGTCCGCTATATCGGGAATCGCTCGAGCGGGAAGATGGGATTTGCGATTGCGGCCGAAGCGGCGCGCCGGGGCGCGATCGTGACGCTCGTCTCAGGCCCCGTGGATACTGCCGGCCTCGCCGGTCTTGGCGGCCTCGTCCAGCCGGCAGCTACCGAGGTCATCAAGGTGCGTAGCGCCGAGGACATGCACCGCGTCGTGTTGTCGCGCGCTGATGAGACGGATGTCGTCGTGATGGCGGCTGCCGTCGCCGATTACCGTCCAGTTGAGAAGGCCCCTCAGAAGATCGTCAAGGGAGCCGGCAGCGCCGACACGCTGACCGTCCTGCTTCGGCGCACGCCGGACATTCTCGGCGATCTCGGCCAACGCCGCGTCGCCCGGGGTGAAGGACCCGTGCTCGTCGGCTTCGCGGCCGAGACGGAGAACGTCATCGCCCGCGCCACTGCAAAACGCGAGAAGAAGCACGCGGACCTGATCGTTGCCAACGACGTCTCGCAGTCGGACCGCGGCTTCGACGTCGACACCAATGCGGTTACGATCGTCGGACCGGACGGGACCGAATCGTTCCCCGTGCAACCCAAGACTCAGATCGCGGCGCGGATTCTCGACCGCGTCGAGAAGCTCCTCAGTGGATCGCGAAGCGCTCAGGGAGCATCTCAAATTCGCGGCTGAGCTCGGCGTGCCGGGCATCAGCCAGGATCCCCTCTGGCGCCGCCGGCCGGGCGAGGACCCCACGGCCGTGCCCCTTGTCCTTACCACCCCCGCCGAGGCGCTCGCCACCGTGCGCGCTGAAATCGGCGACTGCGTCCGCTGCAAGCTGCACGCGCTCGGGCGCCGTCAGATCGTGTTCGGCGTCGGAAATCCCGACGCCGACCTGATGTTCGTCGGCGAGGCGCCTGGCGCCGACGAAGACATCCAAGGAATCCCGTTCGTGGGTCGAGCCGGTCAGTTGCTCACGAAAATCATCGAAGCGATCAACCTCTCGCGTAACGACGTCTACATCGCCAATGTGATCAAGTGTCGCCCGCCCGGCAACCGCAACCCCGAGCAGGACGAAGTCGACACGTGCGAGCCGTTTCTCTTTCAGCAGATCGACGTCATCAAGCCGAAAGTGATCGTGGCGCTCGGCACGTTCGCGGCGCGCGCGCTGCTGCGCACTCTGGACCCCATCTCTCGCCTCCGCGGACGCGTGTACGACTATCGGGGCGCGAAGCTGATTCCGACGTTTCATCCGGCGTTCCTGCTGCGCAACCCCGCGTCGAAGCGCGAGGTATGGGAAGATATGAAACTTGTCCGGAAGCTCCTCGAGTCGTGAGCGTCTCGTTCACGTTGCGGTTCCAGTTCCCGCTCTCGATCTCTTGACTTACGCTGTGCCGGACGGTGTTCCGACGCCCGCGATCGGCGCGCGCGTCGTCGTGTCCCTCGGTTCCCGGATCGTGACAGGCCTGGTCGTCGCGACGAACGTCGGCGCCATGCCGCGCGGCGAGCTCAAGGCTATCAAAACGCTGCTGGACGATGCGGCATTCGTGCCGGCGGACGTCGTTCAGCTTGCGCAGTGGACGGCGGAGTACTACGCGTGCGGGGTGGGCGACGCGATTCCGATGCTGGTGCCGCCGATGGCTCGCGGCGCACGCGTCGACGCCCACAAGACGCGGCGCGTGGCGTCGATTACGACCGCCGGACTGGAGGTCCGCGGTATCGCGGGGCGCGTAGGGGCAGAGGGCGCCGGGATGAAAGCTGAGGTGCCAGAAATGTCCGAGCGCGTGGCGCCCCCGGTGGTGAAACACAGGCCCGCCACGTTGAAACAGAGCGATGTGTTGGACTTGCTGGCCGGCGCGCCGCACGGGATTGCGACCGGTGCGCTTGCGGCGCGAGGCTTCACCGCAAACGTCATGTCGCGGCTGGTGCGCCGTGGGTACGTCAGCGTGCGGCAGGAGCGGGTCGAACGAGACCCGTTCGCGATCGGCGCGCAGTACCAACCGGGCCAGGCCATACGCCGACTGACTGACGAGCAGGATGCGGCGCTGGGGCGGCTGCGTGCGCTTGCCAGCGCGGGTCAATTCAGCGTCGCTCTTCTGCACGGTGTGACCGGCAGCGGCAAGACGGAGGTCTATTTGCGGCTGGCTGCGGCGGTCCGCGATGGGGAACGGCGGGTCCTGATGCTCGTGCCGGAGATCGCGCTGACTCCCGCGGTTGCCGCGCATTTTCGCGATGCGTTCGGCGAGCGTGTCGCGATTCAACACAGCGGATTGTCCGACGGCGAACGCCACGACCAGTGGCAGCGCATCCGCCGCGGCGACGTCGATGTCGTCGTCGGGACGCGCTCAGCGGTGTTCGCGCCGCTGGAGCGGCTCGGGCTCATCGTGGTGGACGAAGAGCACGACGCGTCGTACAAGCAGGAAGAGAGCCCTCGCTATAACGCCCGGGACGTGGCCGTCGTTCGGGCCCAACGCGCCAACGCCCTCGCCGTGCTCGGATCGGCCACTCCGTCGATGGAGACCTACCACAACGCGATCACAGGCAAATACGCGCGGATCGTGCTCGAGCGCCGCGTCCTGGACCGGCCTCTGGCCTCTGTCACGGTCGTCGACATGCGTGAAGAATATGCCGCCGACGGCCCCGACGTGATCTTGAGTCGCGCGCTGCGTGACGGCCTCGCGTCGCGCCTGGCCCGCAACGAGCAGGCGCTCGTGCTGCTCAACCGGCGCGGTTTTGCCACGGCCGTGTTCTGCCGCCAATGCGCCGGGACGCTCGAATGTCCCAACTGCAGTGTTTCGCTGGTTGTGCACGGCGAAGGACACGGCCGGCGTGCGCGGTGTCACTACTGCAACTACACGGCGCGGGTCCCATCGACGTGCCCGCAGTGCGCGGGGCCGTACCTGGAACAGAAGGGGTACGGGACTGAACGCGTCGAGTTGGAGGTCCGCAGAGCCTGTCCCGGCGCGCGGATCGGGAGGCTGGACCGCGACGCCATCCGACGCAAAGGCGCGCTCGCTACGCTGCTCGCTCGCTTCCAGGCCGGAGACGTCGACGTGCTGGTTGGCACCCAGATGATCGCGAAGGGGCATGATTTTCCACGCGTCACGCTGGTCGGCGTGGTGTCGGCGGACGTCGGACTGGGCATCGCGGACTTTCGCGCCTCCGAGCGAACGTTTCAGCTGTTGACGCAGGTTGCGGGACGCGCCGGCCGGGGCGACCTGGCGGGCGAGGCGATCGTCCAGACGCTCTATCCGAGGCACTACAGTATCGAGCTCGGGTGCCGTCAGGACTTCGTCGCGTTCTACCGCAAGGAGATGCAATTCAGAAGAACGATGCGGTATCCGCCGGCCTCGTCGCTCGTGAATGCCGTCGTGCGGGCGCGAACCTTTGCGAGCGCAATCGACGACGCCGCGGACATCGCTCTGCGCGTGCGCGCGGAGGTGGAACACTCCCGAGATGTCGCGCGGCATGAAGTGCGCGTGCTTGGACCCGCACCGGCGCCGCTCGGCAAGCTTCGAGGCGAATACCGCGCCCAGATTCTGCTGAAAGGGCCCAATCGGAAGAAGATCCGTGACGCGCTACGTCGCGCTCTTGCGACGCGTCCAGACGTCCTGCGGCGGGTCATCGTCGACGTCGATCCCTTGTCGGTGCTCTGACCGAGTCGGGTGCTCGAGTCGGTCAGGCACGCCGGGGTGGGCGATTCGTCCCGGTCGTCACCGTCGAATGAGGTCGACGGGACGGAACGGAGCCGGCGTGAAGCTCACCGCGAAGATGATGAGCGCCAAGACCGCCAGTACCATGCGGGTGCGACTGAGGGGCACGTCCTCGTCGGGCACGCGTGGATGCCGAAAGCCAAAGGCGAACAGCATGCCGATGCTCATCGCCGTCCACACAACCAAGCTGCTCGAGAAGTACGACAACCCGACAGCCACGCCGACCATCGCGATGGTGACGTAGGTCGATCGCTGGCCGAACACGGCGTACGACACGTGGCCGCCGTCCAATTGGCCGATTGGAAAGAGGTTCAAGGCCGTCGCCAGCAGACCAAACCAGGCGGCGAACGCCACCGGATGCATGTTCAAGGAGTACCCGTCCGGCGCCGTCCCCCAGAAGAGCCACGAGGCGAATCGGAAAAGCAACGGTTCGCCCAGGTCAACCAGTCCCGGCGTATCGGGCGGCACCCGCACCACGTGTGACATCCATACGCCGATGAACAGCGCCGGAACCGCGACGGCGAATCCCGCAATGGGCCCGGCGATGCCGATATCGAACAGCATGTGCTTCCGTGGAATCTGTTCGCGGATGCGGATGAACGCCCCGGCCGTGCCGGTCAGTGCGATGGGAAACGGCAGGAAAAAGGGAAGCGACGCGTCCACGTCATAATAGCGGCACGCAAAATAGTGCCCTAGCTCGTGGCAGCCAAGAATGGCGAGGATTGTCCCACTGTACCAGAAGCCCCGGAGTACAAGCGCTGGAAGTGGCAGCGGCAGCTGCAACGACATGGTGCCCGAGAAGTCGTCGAGAAAGCCGGCGTAGTGCAGCGCGCCTGCCCACGTCGTCGATACGAGGGTCAGCAAAAACAGGAGAGCGTTCAGCCCGCGGCGATCTTGGAATTTCTGACGCGCTGGCCAGGGCTGCTCCGGCGTCAGGGGGCCGGAGTCCTCGTGAGCCGGTTCCACTAACCGATATTCTGGAGGTCTTTGCCCGGCTTGAAGCGGATGGTTCGTCCCGGTGGGATCCGAACTTCCTTGCCAGTGCGTGGGTTGCGACCGATCCCGCGCTTGCGCGGCTTCACCTGGAAGACCCCAAAGCCACGAAGCTCGATCCGTTCGCCGCGTTGCATGGAGATCCGCATGGCGTCGAAGACCGCGTCAACCGCCACCTCGGCTTTGACTTTGGTGATGTCGGCAATCTTCGACACTTCGTTGACGATGTCGACCTTGATCATGCTTAGGGTCTCCAGACGGCTTGTAAATACTATATAGTGTGAGACTTACGCTGTCAAGGCTGAGGCTAAGTGGACTTGTGAATGCCGCGTAAAGCGCCATCGGTGGTCCTTGTGGGCCGACCGAACGTCGGGAAATCGACGCTTTTCAACCGCATGACGGGGAGCCGGCGGGCGATCGTCGCCCCCGTTGCAGGTACGACGCGCGATGCTCTGGCTCGTCCGGTTGTCTGGCAAGGTTCGTCGTTTGAGCTCTTCGATACCGGAGGCTTGTTCGGGGCCAGTGAGGATCCGCTTCACGCGCTTGTCGTCGCGCATGGTCGTCGCGCGATCCGCTCGGCAGACCTGCTCGTGCTGCTGGTCGACGGCCGCGAGGGCCTGGTTCCGGCAGACGAACAAATCGCGCGCGAGCTCAGGGAGACCGGTCGTCCTGTCCTGCTCGCCATCAATAAGATCGATGACAAGCGGGCGCGCGATTCTGTGGAGTTCTACCGCCTGGGTTTCGAGCCCGTGTTTGAGGTGTCGGCCGAGCACGGTCAGGGTGTCGCCGAGCTGCTGGACGAGATCGGCAGTCGGGTCGGCGCACATCGTCCGGTGCACGCTGCCCTCCGCCGTCCCCATGATGCGCGCGAGAGAGGGCAGCCCGAAGCCGGCGGCGACCACGAACAAGAGACCAAGGACCAATCGGAAGCGGATCAACTAGAGGGGAACGAAGAGCCGCGAGAGACAAGAGTCGCCATCGTCGGCCGTCCCAACGTCGGCAAGTCCTCGCTGGTCAACCGGCTGCTTCACGCCCAGCGCGTGCTCGTCAGCGAGCTGCCGGGCACGACGCGCGACGCGATCGACGTCCCTTTGACCTGGCACCGGCGACGCTTTCGGATTGTCGACACGGCCGGCATGCGCCGCCCAGGACGGGTGGCTCGAGGCGGCAAGGTCGAGCTCGTGAGCGTCGCCCTCGCGAAAGAGTCCATCGCTGATGCCGACGTCGTCGTCCTCATGATTGACTCGAACGAGGGAGCGACGGATCAGGACGCCGCCATCGGCGGGGAGGTGGATCGAGCAGGCCGCGGCATCGTCATCGTCGCCAACAAATGGGACGTGATGAAGGGAGGAGGGCCCGAGAATTTGGCGAAGGCGTTCGACGATCGGGTCCGGCGGAAGATGCGGTTCCTCGACTATGCGCCGATCCTTCATGTTTCGGCGCTCACCGGCGAGCGCGCCGGGAAAGTGATCGAGACGATTGACAAAGTCTCGGCCGCCCGACGCATGCGCATCTCCACGCCCGCGCTCAATCGGTTCGTTGAGGCAGTGACCGCAGCCCATCCCCCCGTGAGTCCTGGGCGAAAGCACGTGAGGATCCTTTACGCCGCGCAGATCGGCGTGGCGCCCCCGTCATTCGTCTTCTTCACCAATGTGGCGACGACGTTTCATTTTTCGTACGAACGGTTCCTGGTGAATCGGCTGCGCGAGGAATTCGGGTTCGTCGGCAGCCCCATCCGGCTTCAGGTCCGCCGGCGCGCCAAGTGACCTCTGACAAGATGGCCTTCGACAAATGACCAGTACATCGTTATCCCGTGACGGGCGGGTGCGCATCGTGGTCGCGACCACCGTGCTGCTCTCATTTATCTCGTTCTGGCGCGCGGCGGCCATCGTTCTGAGCGACCTCGGATCGACCGCGTTCTACGTGGGCGGCATTGTCGAGCAGGCGGTCGGAAAGGCCGCGCCCTGGTTCATTCTCGGGGTGATGTGCTTTTCGTATGCGGTGCGCGCCGTCTACATCGAGAGCTCGGCGATGTTTGTGCGAGGCGGCGTCTACCGAGTGGTCAAGGAAGCCATGGGCGGGACGCTCGCGAAGCTGTCGGTTTCGGCGCTGCTCTTTGACTACGTCCTCACGGGTCCGATCAGCGGCGTGTCTGCCGGGCAGTACCTCGTTGGCCTGTTGAACGACCTGCTCCACCGGGCGGGGAGCGCGCACACGCTGCCGGTTGGTGCGACCGCGGCGTTCGTGGCCATTTTGATCACCGCGTATTTCTGGTGGCGCAATACGCAGGGGATACACGAGTCCAGCGAAGACGCGCTGAGGATCATGAAGGTGACGACCGTGATGGTCGTCCTGATGATCGGCTGGTGCGGCCTGACGCTCTTCTGGCAAGGCGGGGTGTGGCCGCCAGCGCCCGTCCCTTCGAACATGCACTTTTCGGATGATGGTTTGGGTTGGCTCAAGGGAACCATCTGGCCGACCTTCACCGCGATCGCGATCCTCATCGGGTTCGGCCACTCGATTCTCGCGATGAGCGGAGAGGAATCGCTCGCCCAGGTGTATCGGGAGATCGAGCATCCGAAGGTCAAGAACCTGCAGCGCACGGGGTTGGTGATCTTCGTTTACAGCGTGGTATTCACGTCGCTCGTCAGCTTCTTTGCCGTGGCCATCATTCCCGACGGCGTACGCCCGCGGTTCTACGACAATTTGATTTCGGGTCTCGCGATGAACGTCGTCGGGCCGCTGTGGGCGCGACTGTTGTTTCAGGCGTTCGTCGTGCTCGTGGGCTTCCTGATCCTCGCCGGTGCGGTGAACACCGCGATCGTTGGATCCAACGGCGTCCTCAACCGAGTGTCCGAAGACGGCGTCCTGACCGATTGGTTCCGGCTGCCGCATAGGAAGTACGGGACGACGTACCGACTCATCAACCTGGTCGTCCTTCTCCAGATCGTCACCATCATATTGAGCCGAGGTGATGTCTACGTGCTCGGCGAGGC
>Ga0182034_10000420_pt1 | contig 19354 bp, 14 predicted proteins | sample flu12Cox44000172_FD_125972 | JGI IMG/M metagenome (GOLD analysis project Ga0182034, IMG submission 125972) | Lab enrichment of tropical soil microbial communities from Luquillo Experimental Forest, Puerto Rico - flux4day.12C.oxic.44.000.172 | ecosystem: Environmental > Terrestrial > Soil >... | reverse complement strand
CGGCGAAAAGTCCACCTTCCCGAGAAACCACGGCTTCACCATGTGCTGATCGGACGAGCGCACATCGAAGAGATGGTCAGCCATGAGCGAGCGGACATGGCTGCTGACGACGGCTTCGGCTACTGAGGCGGTCACGTCGACGCCTTGTCTCGCGCGCACCATCCTGACCGCCGCCACGCCGCCAAGCGACACCGCCAACGTCAGCGCCGCGGCCCACGCGAGAAGGCTCGGCGTGTAACGCGTTCGCGGGCGGGCGGTCGCAATGTGCGCGCGGAGCCGATCGGGAGCCTCATAATACGGAACGCTTCGGATCAGGCGGCCGAGCGATTCCCGATCGGCCACGCGCCGGCTGCATCCCACGCACGACGCGAGGTGCTCCTGAAGCGACGCCGATTGCGCCGGGTCCAGCTCGTTATCGACGTAGGCGTCCAGGAGCCGCCCGACCTCATGACACGTCACGACGGCCCTCCATCGCGTGTAATGGTCCGAGCACGGCCAGGAGCCGTTCGCGGCCTCGCGCGAGCCGCGACATGACGGTGCCGATGGGGATCCCAGCGACCGCCGCTATCTCCTTGTACGAGAGCCCCTCGAGCTCGCGGAGGACGATGACCTCCCGAAAGTCGACGGGCAACTCTTCGATGGCGCGGCGTACCGAGTCGACCGCTTGCTGCCGAATCACCAAGGCTTCTGGGTCAAGACCTTCGTCGGACCGTTCGTCCGCCATTTCGTTGACGACCAGGGGCTGCGCCGAGGCGCCCTTGCGCGAGAACCGGCCGTACCAGGTGTTGCGGACGATGGTCAGCAACCACGCGCGCGCGTCGTCCCCACGCAACGACGGCAAGAAGCGCAGCGCGCGCACGCAGGCATCTTGGACGACGTCCTCCGCGTCCGCGTCGCTTCTCGTCAGCCAGCGGGCATAGTTGAACGCTGCGTCCACGTGAGGCAAGACGACTTCCTCGAAGATCCGGCGCGGCACGACTCTCCTGAATGACCGCTCCGCCGCGTTTTTTATTCCCCGTGGCTGGTGCACGGAATATCGGCGCAGCTCGTGCGGTCAGTATCAGCGATATGACGCTCACCTCGTCCGGTTGGGTGCCGGGCGGACACATGGCTCATGGTCGAGCCCCGTGGCTGCTGCCCATGAGGTCCGTGAAGTGGCGCGTCAGCCCAAGGAGGCGCGAGTGACGAAGGGGATGCCTCTCGAAGCCCTCTGAGTTCGATACGGTGCAGCGCCGGCGAAGACCCTCGAAGTGCTTCCCGACGATTCAGACACCGAGAGCCTCGACGACTAGGCGCGCGACGGCGGTGCAGGAATACTGCTGCTGGCCCGTGATCAGGTTGCCGTCGCGGACAGCGTGCGCCTTGAACCGGCCTGCCACGATGAAGTTCGTTCCGGCCAGCTTCTTCGCTTCGTCTTCAATGCGAAACGGCTGAATGCGCTTTCCGGTGAACCCGTCGGCGTAGTCTTCCTCTGAGTTGGCGAAACCGGTCCATGTCTTGCCGTCCACCAACAGCTTTCCTTCCGCCTTCGCCTTGAGCAACAGGCAGGTCGCGTGACAGAGGACGGCGGTGATTTTCCCGGCGCGGAGGCAGGCACCGGCGAGGTCGTGCACGCGCGGGTCTTCATAGTATGTGTACATGGGACCCTGGCCGCCCACGAACAGTACGGCGTCGAACTCCGCCGGCTTCAGTTGACTGATGGGTTTCGACTGGTCGATCATCGCGGTAAGCTCAGGCGAGTGTATGAAGCCCAGCGTGATCAGATCGTCCCTGGAGTACTGGCTCTCGTCGCGCGGATCGCTCCATGTGTCGGCTTCGAGCTTTCCTCCATCTGGACTGAATATCTCTACGCGATAGCCATGTTCGATGAACTCCCAATATGGGTGCGTCAGCTCGCTCCACCAGAACCCGATCGGCCAGCCCGTCTGCTTCGAGACCGCTGGATTGGAGGCCACAATGGCGATCCGTTTTGGATGCACGGGGTCCAACACGTCAACAGCTGCACTCATGGAATGCTCTCCCTCGAGTTTGCCATCATCGTTCGGCGGTGCCCGCCCTCGGCGGTGCCCACCCCTCTTATAACGGACCGGACGCGTCGGGTTCTACGCACTCGCAGGTAAGGGGCTTACGCCGACCGGCTGGAGCCCAATCGCTCTGACGAGGTGAGCATGAGAGAGATTCCAACGATCCGTGGGCGGGTCCTGCAGTCCCGAGAGGCGATCGAGCTCCTTGCAGACAAGTGGAGGGTTTCCATTCTGCACGTGCTCGCGGCGGGGCCACAGCGTAACGGCCAGTTGCAGCGCGCCCTGCGGGAGGTCTCCCCGAAAATGCTGACGCAGACGCTGCGCCGCATGGAACGGGACGGGCTCATCACCCGCACCGTCTATTCAGTCAATCCGCCGCGCGTTGCATACGGGCTGACCCCGATGGGGGAGAGTCTCGTCGCTCCCCTTCGGGATCTCTGTCGTTGGGCCAAGGCCCACGCCGCCGAACGCGACCGGGCGCGCCGCGAGTTCGACTCACGAGCCGCGATCGCTTCGCTCGATGCTCGTCAATCGGCTTATCGGCGCTTGTAGCTCCGCGACGCCAAAACGACTGTTTACAAATCCTGGTCTCCTTCATCCGAGTCCTTTCCTGCGACCCGGATGCTGGTGGGCTCCCCAACCACTGGCAACGCGGTACCCGATCGGAGGACCGCAAACACGCGCAGAGACGAGCCTGCCCTGACCCCCAGCGATACACGGCATCGCACGTCGAGCGTCACTGATTGCTCTGGCACTACGCGTCCAAGGGAGATGATTACCTCTTGGCCGTTGACAGTGGTCGTGCCCCTGCTCGCAGACTCAAAGGATAGACCTTCAGGGAGCTTGAACACGGCCTGGGCGCCGCTGAGAGCATGGCGACTCTCGTTTTCGAACCTGAAGGACAGCACGAGCTCGCTGCCAGGGACCGCCGAGCCCGGCCCAGATAGCTCGACTTCGGAGCTGTCGGAGATGTCGGGCTTGGTAACGGTCACCTTGTCCAGGAGCGCCGGAACACCGGTGCCTGACGAAGCCACCACTCTTCGGCCGACTGGGTCGAAGACCGTGTCCGGTACCGGGTCGTTGAGAGGCCTGCCTTGGTAGTCCGTGCCGAATGGCGCAGGGTTCTGAGGAGTCGCGGAAGAGGTCTTCCCGAGCGGCTCGGAAATCTGGTAGAGCGTGAACACATTGTCGTCGATCGTGACATGCGCGAAAGAAAACACCTTCGACTTGAATCTCGCGGTGATCTTCCGGCCCATGCCAGGATTCGTCAGAAATACTTTCATCGCATCGTCACTGAGACTGGTGTCGAGGAGAGAGGCCACGCCCTTCTCGAAGGTATAGGGCGTCCCGCCAATCGTCATTGAGACTGTTCCAGACGCGGCGTCATCCTGGTCGATGGACGGACCCCCCCCGCGCGGGTTGAGGAGGTTATCGTCGAAATCGCGGTTGCCGCCGGCGCCTTCGACGAAATAGAGGACGCCGTCCGGCACCGTCTTCCTGACGCCATCGAACGCTCGGTCGACCTCGACCTGAGGGACGCCCGGCGAGGGGGCGCTCGTCACGTTCGGGAGCGCGCGAATCGGGAGTGACCGCTGATAGTTGTGCTCGTGGCCGTTGAAGACCGCGTTCGCGCCGTGGTCCTGAAGAAACTGACCGATGTTCCGCATCTGATCGTTGCTGATAGTGGCATTGCCGCTCGAGAAGATCGGCTGGTGAAAGACCACGAACTTCCATGTCTGATCACTGGTGTCGAGGTCCCGAATCAGCCAGTCGCGCAGCACGGTCGGGTAGTGGGGAAACGGAAACACAGGGGAGTTGGCCGGCGGCCCGCCCGGCAGCTGGTTGTCGAAGACATGCGGGTTCGCGTCGAGAAATACGAAATGCGCGTTGCCGTAGTCGAAGGAAAAGTTGCTCATGTGATCGATTTGGCGCTTGAGACCCCTTCCGCCGTCGACTTCGGTGCTGGCGCGCAGCGCCTCGATGGCCGCCGGCGAGATGTAGTTCACCCCTTTGTACGTGAAGAAGAAGTTCGTCGGCGTACTGGCATCGCCGTTGAAGTGATACTGGATATCGACGTTCTCTGGACCATTCAGGGGGAAATAGTAGTTGTTGAAGTAAGCAAGCGCATCGCCCCCGCCGACGCCACCGCCGAAGGGCCCAGGGCCGGACTGGCCGGGACTAGTGTCGCCGCTATCGGCAAGCAGGTTGGCCGTCGCGCCCGTGCTGCCGACGTCGTGGTTGCCTGCGACGATGTAGAGCGGAATGCTGCGAATAAACGGCGCGCCGCCGTCGTTCGATGCGGCGTTGTTGTTCCAGTCGTGCATCCACACATCGCGGTAATTGTCGTCCGCTCCGGTAATGTAGACGTTGTCCCCCGTGTTGAGCGCCAGGTCAGGCGCTTTGAACCGCGGCTGGGCAGCAAAGGAGAGGTCCGCCACATTGAACATCGTGTTGATGATTCTTGCCTCGTAATTCGCCACGAGCGGCGGGTCGGTATTCGGGATATTTGGGTAATACCCTTCATCCCCTTGCACCTGGAAGACGAAGTGGCGGCCCTTCTTGCGCGTGTGGAAAGAGGCGACGAAACCGTCCGCCGGCAGCCCGGGCCCGGTAACCCTGTAGAAGTACTTGGTGGCGTAGTCCAGGTCCTTCAGAACGGCGGTGTAGTTCGAGTGCGCCCCGTACTTGAAGGGAAGCAGCAGGCTCGCGAACTGCGGATCGGCGGACAGGTAATTGTCGACCACGCGCGCGCTGATGGGCGCGGGTGCGAGGCTCGAGAGTGACTTGCCGAATTCGACCGTGTACGCCCCCGGGATCGGGTTCGATTCGTTGGTCTGCCACGTGACGATCATTTGATCCTTGGCCCCGAACGGGCCGTTGTCACCCGGCTCGATATAAGGAAGATAGCTGACAACCTGAGCCGCGACTGGCGCGGCGGAACACGCCAGAATGATCAGGAGCGCCAGAGCCACAAGCGGGTTCCGCGCGGGGCATCTCGACTTCATGGGAATCCTCCTTCGTCATCCGCCGGGCTTCCGGCCGCGGAGGACCTGGATGGCTAGCGAGTCTCGCCGAGACGTGGTGTTGTCACGCCCAGCGCAGGCGCAATAGTCTCAGCGGGGTATTACCGTGAAGTCACAAGCTTGTGAAGTTGCGGTGAACAGATGCGAGCGTTGGATCGAGCCCGACGACGTAGAGAAGAGCGCCGAGCATCGGGCGAAAGAGCCTCAACGCGACAATCGGGGGCAGAGGGGATCAGAGATAACTGGTCCGTCCTTCGTGTCGCGCACGGCCCCTTTCCGGGGCCGTGGCTCCACCGCGAACTCTGACGCGAACCCTTACTTGTGCGCCGACGCCTGCGCGAACTGCTCGAAGAACTTCTTCGACCGCTGCTCCATTTCCTCTTTGGTGAGGTCTTCTTTGTGCGTGGCCACGGTCCATGTGTATCCGTGGGGATCGGCAAAGCCACCGCACCTGTCTCCCCAGAACTGGTTGTCGAGCGGCATGGTGACTTTCCCGCCCGCCGCCACGGCGCGGTTGAACGCGGCGTCGCAGTCCTCGACGTACAGCCAGAGCGACGCGGGCGAACCGCCGATCGCCTTCGGGCCTTTGCCGCCCATGAACGGATCGTTGAGCATGATGCGCGAATCACCGATCCGCAGCTCCGCGTGGGCGATCTTGCCGTCGGGCCCAAGGGAGCGATTGATTTCCTCTGCGCCGAGGGCGCGTTTGTACCAATCGAGGGCTTCGGATGCGTTGTCCAGCGTGAGCTGGGGAGTGACCGTGTGGAACCCGGTTGGAATCGCGTGTTGTGCTTTAGCCATTACATCTCCTCTCAATTCAACTGCTCTCGGTCCACTATTGATCGCGACAGGGAGGCGGTGGCAAGTAAAGTCTCGCGCTGAGGTTCGGGACCAGCTCATCGTTAGGGCATGAGGGTCCGGAAAGGGCAGGTAAAGGCGGTGGCGTCAAACACGGTCGAGTTCGACTTCTGAGCGACATCCTGCTGAGTTCTTATAATGCTTGGATGAAGACAATCGGCTTGATCGGCGCAGGACACATCGGCAGTCAGGTGGCCCGGCTGGCCATCGCCCACGGCTACCAGGTCGTGATCAGCAACTCGCGCGGACCCGACACCCTGGCCGGGCTCGTCGCGGAGCTCGGACCGAACGCACGCGCCGCAACCGCCGTCGACGCCGCGAAGGCGGGGGACATCGTCGTGGTCACGATACCGCTCAAGAACTACCGATCCGTGCCGGTCCAGCCGCTGGCGGGCAAAGTCGTGATCGACACCAACAACTACTACCCGCAGCGGGACGGGCGCATCCGGGAGCTCGATGACGACTCGACGACCAGCTCCGAGCTGCTGCAGGCGCATTTGCCGACATCAAAGGTTGTCAAGGCCTTCAATCACATCTATGCAGCGCAGCTCACCACGGACGGGCGGCCAACCGGGTCACCGAACCGGCGAGCGCTCGTCATCGCGGGCAACGACGCGGGGGCCAAGGCAACCGTCACGCGGCTGCTGGACGAGTTTGGCTTCGATACGGTGGATGCAGGCCCCCTCAAGGAAAGCTGGCGCATTCAGCCCAACACCCCGGGGTATGGGCCGCAGCGGACGGCGGAGGAGCTACGGAAGGACTTGACGGCCGCGAAGCGCCACGCGACCACGTGATCTCGACGCATAATACCCTCGCGATGGGTGTGAGCCCCACCTCACTCACCTTCATCCAGGAGACGCGATGAAACCCCTGACGTACGCGGCCGGAGTGCTAATCGCCTTTGTTTGCTTCGGAAGCCACCTCGCGGACTCTTACTCGGAGCCCCCCTCCTCGGCAGCGTCCGGGCCAGCGGGCGGTCAGCAGACCCCATTTTCTGATTTCCGCAGCGAGCGCCCCGGCGTCGTCCACCACATTACAGTGGCCGATCTGCCGGCGCCGTTTGCGACCTCCTCCTCCAGCAACTCGCCGAGCACGGTTCCACGCCCGGCCGATGCCAAGCCGCAGACGCTGCGGGGCTACTCGGTCGCGTTGTACGCCGACGGCCTCGAGAACCCGCGGCTGATGCGCACGGCGCCGAACGGCGACATCTTCGTGGCCGAAAGCCGGCCCGGGCGCGTGAAGGTCATCCGCGGCCGCGACGCCGCCGGCCACGCGCAGACGATTGAAGTCTTCGCAACGGGGCTCACGCGGCCCTTCGGGATCGCGTTCTATCCGCCGGGGCCGAACCCGACGCACGTCTACGTCGGCGACACGAACGCGGTCGTCCGCTTCCCGTATCAAGTGGGTGATCTGAAGGCGCGCGGTCCGCAGGAACGCGTCGCCGACCTGCCGACGAGCTCGCCGCCCGGGCGCGGCCACTGGTCACGTGACGTCGTATTCTCTCGGGACGGCAGGAAGATGTACGTCTCGGTGGGCTCGCTCACGAACGTCGATGACGTCGAGAGCAATCCGGGTGAGAAAGACCGCGCGACCGTGCTCGAATTCAACTCTGATGGGAGCGGCCGCCGCGTCTACGCTTCGGGCATTCGCAACGCCGTCGGACTCGCGATCCACCCGCAGACGGGCCAGGTGTGGGTTTCGGTCAACGAACGGGACGCGCTCGGGGACAACTTGGTACCCGATTACATCTCGCATATCGAAGACGGCGGGTTCTACGGATGGCCCTGGTTCTACATCGGCGGCCATCAGGATCCGCGGCATGCAGGCAAGCATCCGGAGCTGCTGTCTACGGTGAAGGTGCCGGACCTACTGCTCCAGCCGCACAGCGCGTCGCTCGAGATGCTCTTCTACACGGGCACGCAGTTCGCGCCGGAGCACCGCGCCAGCATCTTCGCGGCGGAGCACGGATCATGGAACAAGTCGCAGCGAACGGGCTACAAAGTCATCCGAGTACCCCTCAAGGACTGCGCCCCCCACGGAGAGTACGAAGACTTCGTCACTGGCTTCGTCGTCGACGAAGGACACGTCTGGGGGCGGCCGGTCGGCGTGACGCTTGCGTCCGACGGCTCGCTCCTCGTGAGCGACGATGGGTCGAACGCGATCTGGCGGGTCGCGTACACACGTCAGGGGGCTTCGCAGTGAGACGCTCGAGACTGGGCTGTCTGGTTCCTGAGTGATTGCGCTCGACAAACTGCGCTCGCCGCGTGATCTTCTGCCCAAGATCGGGCGAGTCATCGAGTTGTCGGCGACGAAGATCCGCGCGCTCGAAGACAGCTGGCGTCCCGAATCGGGCGCGCCGGTGTTCACGGTGGATGGACGCTATCGGGCGCGCGGGTGGACCGAGTGGACCCAAGGGTTTCAGTTCGGGTCGGCTCTTCTTCAATTCGACGCGACCGGCGAGGAGGCGTTCCTCACCCTGGGCCGCTCGCGCACACTGGAGCGCATGGCGCCCCACCTCACACACATGGGGGTGCACGACCATGGCTTCAACACCGTCAGCACCTACGGAAACCTCTGGCGACTGGCGCGCGAGCACCGCTTCGAGGCGTGTGACTGGGAGCGCAGGTTCTACGAGCTCGCATTGAAGACGAGCGGCGCCGTGCAAGCGCGACGATGGACGACGCTCGCCGATGGCGGCTTCATCCACTCGTTCAACGGCGCGCACTCGCTGTTCGTTGACACCATGCGGACCCTGCGGGTGCTCGCGCTCGGCCACCTGCTCGACCAGCCCCTGCTCGAAGAGCAGGATCGGCGGATCAGTCTTCTCGATCGGCTCGTGCAGCATGGGTGCGCGACCGCGCGGTACAACGTGTACTTCGGCCGCGGGCGCGACCGCTTCGATGTCCGCGGACGCGTCGCGCACGAGAGCCTGTTCAACGTTGCCAACGGCACCTATCGCGGACCCGGCACGCAACAGGGATATTCGCCGTTCACGACGTGGGCGCGCGGGCTGGCGTGGGCAATGCTCGGCTTTGCTGAGCAACTGGAATTCCTGGAGCGTCTCCCTGTGGACGCGCTCGGAGCGTCCAAGCCCGGAAGCCGCGCCCCGGTAGAGGCCTCGCCGCCCGGCCGGGGATCGGCGGCCGCCGCCCCCGAGCCCGGGACGCTGGTGAATGTGGAAGCCACGACGCCCTGTGGCAGCCGGTCGGCGGTGGGGGCGACGCTGCGGGAGGCGGCCATGGCAACGTGCGATCGCTACCTGGAAGTCGCCGCCGCAGACGGTGTGCCGTACTGGGACGATGGAGCGCCGGGGCTGGCGCAGCTCTCCGGATGGGGGGATCGGCCGGCGGATCCGTTCAACGATCATGAGCCGGTGGACAGCTCCGCGGCGGCGATTGCGGCGCAGGGACTGTTGCGCCTGGGCCGCGCCCTGCGCGAGCCGCGGTACGAGCAGGCCGGCCTTCGAGTGCTCGACACGATCTTCGACGAGCCCTACTTGAGCGAAGACGACCGTCACCAGGGGCTGCTCCTCCACTCGGTGTATCACTGGCCCAACGGGTGGGATCACGTTCCCGCGGGATCGCGGATACCGCGCGGGGAGTCAAGTCAGTGGGGGGACTATCACGCGCGCGAGGCGGCGCTGTACGTGAAGCGGCTCGCGGAAGGCGGGCCGTACCTGACGTTTTTCGGGGATGCGTGAGAGACATTCCACACTGTGGAGGCAGGAACAGAGGATGTGAGCGGGACAGGGAGCGGGCGAACGGCGCTCGTGACGGGCGGGACTCGTGGCATCGGCCTTGGAGTCGCGCGGGCGCTGGCTCGCGAGGGGTGGACGCTGGCGGTCGGCGGGCGGCGGCCGGATCGCGAAGTCGCGAGCGTCATCGATGAACTCCGCGTGCTCGGGGCGTCGTCCGCCTCCGGGGGATCGCACGCGGGCCAGGCCTGCTATATCCGTGGCGACCTCGCGCAGGCGAGCGATCGGGTGCGTGTGGTTGGCGAGGTGCGCGCGCGCTTCGGGGCGGTCAATGCTCTCGTCAACAACGCGGGGCGCGCGCCCCGGGTTCGCGCCGACCTGCTCGACGCGACGGAAGAAAGCTTCGAGGAGGTCCTGCGCACGAACCTGCAAGGGCCGTATTTTCTGACGCAGGCCATCGCGCGCGATCAGGTGGCGCGGCGCCGGGACCATCCGTCGTTTCCCGCGTCGATTGTGTTCGTCACGTCGGTGTCGGCAGAGATGGCGTCGCCGAATCGAGGTGAGTATTGCGTGAGCAAGGCAGGGCTGTCGATGGCGGCGCGCTTGTTCGCCGCACGGCTCGCGGGCGACGGCATTCCGGTGTACGAAGTGCGGCCGGGCATCATCGCCACCGACATGACGGCCGCCGTGCGTGAGAGTTACGACCGCCGTATCGCGGAGGGGCTCGTCCCTGATGGGCGTTGGGGCGAGCCGGACGATGTCGGACGGGTGGTGGCGGCGCTCGTGCGCAGGGACCTGCCCTATGCCACCGGGACGGTGGTGCACGTCGACGGCGGCCTATCGGTACCTCGACTGTGAGCGGGATGGGTCACTCGTCGTTGGTCCGCTACGCGGCACGAGCCCCGGGCGGCTGCGCCGGCTGAACCGGCACTTGAGCAGGGCGTAGACCGCGTCGACGCCGTCGATCCACTGCAGCTTCTTCCCCTCATCCGCGCGCCTGGGGTTATAACGAACCGGGATTTCGACGATTGGGTGACCGGCGAGGAGCAGCTTGGCGGTGAGCTCGGGCTCGAAATCGAACCCGACGCACCGCAGCCGGATGTCCTCGATGGCCGAGCGACGAAAGACCTTGTAGGCGGTTTCCATGTCGGTCAGCCGGCTGCCGAAGAGCACGTTCGTGAGCCACGTCAGCGCACGATTGCCCAGTCGCGCTTTGAGCGGCAGCCGCCCGCTCGGCTGCAGGAAGCGGGACCCATACACCACCTCCGTGGTACCGGCCAGGATCGGCGCGAGCAGGGTTCCGTACTCCGCGGGATCGAGCTCGAGGTCGGCGTCCTGAATGAGCACGATATCGCCCGTTGCATACCGAAGCCCCATCCGAACCGCCGCGCCCTTCCCGCAGTTGATGGGATTGTCGTAGATCTTCACGGCGGGGTCCGTCGCCCAGGCGCTCGTGTCGATGACGCGGCGCGTACCGTCGCTCGAGCCGTCGTTCGCGATGATGATCTCCTTTTCGATCGACCCGATGTCGACTGCGCGCACGCGCTCGACGACCTCAGTAATGGTCTGCTCCTCGTTGTAGACCGGAATGACAATGGAGAGCTTGACGGCAGCCACAACGATTCGATTAACCGTGCGTCCGGTCGGCCGCGTGGCTCGCCTCGGTCGCCTGGGACAGATGGGTTGTGTCGGTTGCGCGGGTTGGCTCAACCGGCGTCTTGATGCGCTCGAAGACCTCTATGGCGGGATTGATGTTGCGCAGCGTGCTGAACACGATGGTCTCATTCCTTGGCCCGACCAGATCGGGATGCGCACCGGGCAGCCATGGCCACGGCGACGGGCGTCGGTAGCGGAACACCAGGCGATAGCCGAGCGATCCGTCGTGCAGCCCGGCGATGAGGCGCCCCCAGTCGGTATCAGGCGGGACAGCCCGGGCGTAGTCGGCGTTCAAGACGTAGAAAGCGGGACGCGCCTCCTTCAGATCGGCAGTCGTGGCGACGTCCATCGGTCCGAAACCATCGATTCTGGGCAGGTATTCCCGCAGGCCGCTCGTCGCGACCAGCTCGTCGCGGCGGATGGTGTTCTTCATCCACTGCTCGACCGTGTACCGTGAATCGCCGAGCATCAGGACGTCGACGGTCGCCGAATAGAAAAACGTATACGCGAAGACACAAGCCGCGGCCATGGCGCGCCAGCGCCCGGAACCGGCGGCCTGGTCCGGGCCCAGCCAGCGGTCGAATGCGAAGCCGCCAAAGATCGCAAGTATGAAGGCGACCGGCAGAATAAAGCGATCGTAGTTGTACAGAACGAGATCGATGACCCCGAGATAATAAGACACGACGGGCAGGACGAGCCAGACGGTCACGCGCCGCCCGCGCGGCGTCGCCGCCGCGATCGGCATGCCGGCGACGCACGCAAGGAACAGCGGCCAACCCAGGGAGACCTGAATGAGACGAACCGTCAACATGAGCAGCTTGAAGTGTCCTGAGACTGTTGGCTCGAAGACCCGAAAGAACGCCACGGAGGGACCCGTCAGCAGGCGGAAGTGATTCACGTCCCCGCGGGCATTGAACAGCAGGTTCTGGCAGAGCGCGAACAGCACGATGGCGGTCAAGGCCGCCGCAACGAGGCGCGTGTCGATCAGCGCCCGGAGCAGCGGCCGCGGCCGCAGGGCGGCCCGGTTTGCGCGCCAGATGTAATAGATGATCGGCGCCGGCATGAGCGCGTACAGCGCGTACGCCTGATCCTTGGTACAGACGGCGAACGTCGCGCATGCGGAGAACAGGACAAAGGGGACGGGATTCGGGGATTCGGCGAGCGCCGGGTCGGCCAAATTCGTCAAAATCTGCAGGTAGAACACCATCGAGCAGGCGAACCAGAACAGGTACGGCACATCGACGTTCGCGGTTTTCGAGTAGTACACGAATGGCGTCGTGAGGGCGACGATCGCTGCCGCGAAGGCGCCGGCGCGCTTGCCGAACACCTGCGTGCCGCACAGCGCCGCCGCCAAGACGGTCCCGGCGCCTGCCGCGACGCTCACCAGGCGGCACGCGACCAGGGCGAGGGTATAGCCAGTGGCGCTCAGACTGAGGCGACCGAGCGCCTCGAGCACGAGCAAGGGCGAAATCGCAACGGCCAGGACATAGAAATGCAGCGGCGGGTACCAGTCGTACCATCCTCGGGCAAAGCGCATTGACATCGCGTAGACGACGGATGCGGGATCAATCTCGTTTGGAACCCATTCGACGGGAACGCCCCACCCAATTCCGACGACGTTCAGCGCAAACGACCCAGCAAGGATCCACCCGAGCGCCGGCCACGCGGCGTGCTGCTCGACGTATCGTCGCAATCGCACGGCCGCCGGCCACACCGCGACGACCACGGCTGCGACGAGGATCCCCACCCACACCCATTCGAGCGCGGCGAGCGTGGTCTCACGAATGAGGCTTGGCGCGGCCTGCCACAAGCTCCGGACTCTGCGGGGCCGGAGCGCCCATGCCGGGACGGGCTCGAGCGGCGCCTGTCCTCGCGCCCACAGAAACTCGATGTGAAATGCCCCACCATTCTGGACATACAAGATCTGCACGCCGTGGACGCCCGCTGACAGCTGGATTGACCCTGTCGCCAGCCGCTCCGGATGCACGCCACCGTTGTCGACGACGCGGCGTCCGTCGATGAACACCGACGATGCGTCGTCGGATATGGTGGCGAACGTGTAAGTGCCTTCGCGAAACGCAAGCAGCGCGCCGGTCCACGTGGCGCTGAACACGTTCGGCGGAGAGCCGCGCCAGACCTCGCTCACGCGGTCGGTCGAGGGCTGTGGGTCGAGCGTGGAGACCACGCTCGGCGGGCTCCACGTCGTGTTGGCGAAATATTCGGCCCGAAGGCCCTCCGGAAGGGAGTCGACGCGGCGCGCCGCGCTCAACAGAATGACGAGAAGCGTCACGCCAACGCCCGTGTAGGCGAGCGCTCGATGCACCGTGGGGATCATATACTGCGGCGCGTGTCGGCGCCTCGGCTCGTGTTGATCGTCAGCCTTGCGAGCTACCTGTTGCTCTCGCTCGAGCGGCTCGGGCGTTTTCCTCCTGTGAGTCAGGACGAACCGTGGATTGCCGCCGCGCCGTACAAGCTCGCAACCGAGGGTGTGTACGGATCGGATCTGTTCGCCGGCTACTACGGCATGGATCGGCACAACTACGAGCACATGCCGGTCTTTCCATTGATGGAGGCGGGCGTGTTCCGGCTATCCGGCGTAAGCCGGTCCGAAGACGGGACGCGCCGGAGCGTAGTCGTCCCGATGCGGCTCCTGTCCGTGGCGTGCGGCTTCGCCCTGCTGCTCTGCGTATTCGCCGTCGCGAGCCAGGTTGGCGGCGAGTGGGCCGGGGCCTTGTCCGTCGTCCTGATGACGCTGCTGCGCGTGTCCTCATCGACCTCGAGCGGGAGCGGCATCCTGCTGCTCGATAGCGCGCGTATCAATCGTTACGACATTGCTGCGCCGGTGTTCGCGCTCATCGCGCTCTGGTCGTTGATTGGCGCGGAGCGCGGTGAAGCCCGTCAGGGTCGCGGCCGCAATTGGAAGTACGGCGTGGCCGGCGCGTTCGTCGGACTTGCGAGCCTGGCGCATCTGTTCGGGGTCTTCTGGCTCCCCGTCTTCTTCGGCATCGTGGTCGCGCGCGGTCGAGGGTCGGCATCGAGCCTGATGTCGTCAGGTTTCCTGGTCCTCGGCTTCACTCTCGCGTGGCTGCCGTGGTTGGCATATGTGAGCCGCGACTGGGCAGATTTTGTCGGGCAGACGCGTTACATGCGCCCGCGCCTGGCGGTGTTCGATCTCTCGTTCCTCGTGTCGAACGCGCTGCACGGTCCGGGCCCGATCTCGCTCGATTGGGCGCGCCAGGCGATCGCGCGTCTTCCGCTCCGGCGAGTCGGCGCTTGGACGACGATCGTGGGTGTGCCGGCAGCCCTCGTGGCAATGGTCCGCCAGGGTTTCGTGGGCGGCGACGCTGCAAGCCGATCGCACGATCCCGCACACATCATCTTCCCCGTCGTAACGCTGGCGCTCGTCCTGATGTTCGCCGCGCTGCTGCAAGTGAAAACCATCCACTACATGATCGGGATCTGGCCGCTGGCCATGGTGGCCGTGGCGTGGTGCGGCGTCTGGCTCTGGGGCCTGCCTGGATCGCGCCGCGGGCTCGTGCGAACGGTGCTGCTCGTTTGGCTTGCGCTGATTGCGGCCGAGGGAAGCGTGGGCATCGCGCGCGCACGCGACTCCGCGGAGCGGACGAGCCCCTTCGACTGGTTCGAGTCGCAGATCGCGGGCTGTATCCCAGAGGGATCGCTCGTGTTGGGGCTCCAGCACTACTGGCTGGGTCTGCGCCAGTACCGCTTTCGCAGCTGGCTGGTGCCGATCTACTTTGCGAACCCGCAGTATGTCGATGCGCCCGTCGGGTTCGACCGCGCCATCGAGCGGGTCGACCCCGATGTCCTTCTCATCGATCGCAACATCCGCGCGATGTTCGACGATGGCCGCCGTTCGGAACGGCAGCCCGCCCACGACTTAACGGCTGGTTTCGACGTCTATCTGTCGAGACACAGGGTAGAACCGATATGTGTTGTCAGGGACGGCACTTATGGGACGATGGAGGTCTATCACGTGCACCGATAACGACTGGCGTGCACCGGATGACCGGCCAAAGGAGTCGCCGTGAGTCGACGGAGGGGGTTTGTACGGGCGGCGTCACGATGCGTGTTCGTGGTGATGCTGATGTCGCTCATCGGGCCGGGCGTTCGCTCGGCCGCTGCGGTCGAGACGACGGTCGTCAGCGTGGGCGACGCGTCCATCGAGCAGGACGCGGACGCGGCAGTGTGGAGCGTTTCGGCCGGCGGAGCGAAGCTGACGCTTCGGCTTGGTGCTGACTTCGATTTTCAAGTCACGAGCCTCATGACGTCGAGCGCGCGCCAGTGGATGGTCGCTGCGGCGCCCGACACGACAGTCACGATCAACGACGCCGCGGTGCGGTTCGGCACCCGGCAGGACGGATTCACATTCGAGTCGGCCGCAGGCACCCAGCAGGGCCCGGGCCTGCAGCTCGACGCCACGTTTCTCTTCGCCGACACGACGCTCGTCACACGCCACTACTTTGTCGTCCCCGGGACGCCGACCTTCGAGGTCTGGACGACCATCGAGTCACTCGACGGGTCTCCGTTCACCGTCGCGAACCTGAACGCGTTCCGGATCAGCGTGCCGTTCGGGACGGTGCGGTGGATCCGGGGGCTGCAGGGGGACAACGCCGACGTCGAGCGCGACTCGGCGTTCTCGCTGCAATCGCGGTCGCTTGCGAGCGGCACGTCGCTTTCGTTCGGATCGACCCGGCGCTCGTCGGAAACAGCGATCCCATACTTCGCCGTCGACGGATCGCCCGATGAATTCTTCGGCGCGTTGCTCTGGTCGGGCGCATGGTCGTTTCAGGCAAGCCGTGCCGGCTCGACGCTTGCGCTCTCGCTCGATGTCGGCTCGATGCGGACTCAGGCGACCGGCGCGCTCGACACGCCGCACGCGATCTTCGGTGTCACGCGCGGCGGCGTCTGGAAGGCAACGGCGGCGATCGGAGCCTTCGTGTCGGAGGGGTTGCGGCCCGATCGCCCGCTGACGCCTCTTGTGACGTACAACACCTGGTTTGCCTACGGAACGGAGATCGACGAGTCGAGCATCCTCGCGGAGATGGACCGCGTGGCGGCTCTCGGCGCCGATCTCTTCGTGCTCGACGCGGGGTGGTACGCGGGGGCGGGACGAAACGGACCGTCCGACTTCGACTCGGGGCTCGGCAGCTGGCAGGTGGATACCGAGCGTTTTCCGCAGGGACTGGGCGCGCTGGCGGACCACGCCCACGGTCTCGGGATGAAATTCGGGTTGTGGGTCGAGCCGGAGCGGATCAATCTTGAAACGCTCGGGACGCCTGGCCTCGCCGAGGAATCGTGGCTCGCCAAATCAGGAGGTGGGTACGGGTCCGATCACTCGGCGATGATCTGCCTGAGCGGCGAGCGCGGGCTGCAATGGGTGCAGCAGCAACTGTTTGCGCTCCTCGATGCGGTCCAGCCGGATTACCTGAAGTGGGACAACAACCTCTGGGTGAACTGCGATCGCGAGGGGCATGGGCACGGAAAGACGGACGGGAACTTCTCGCAGACGAACGGCCTTTATCGCGTGCTGGCAGCCCTCCGGGCGCGGTATCCGGTGATGCTCGTCGAGAACGTGGCAGCCGGCGGGAACCGGTTGGATCTCGGCATGCTTCGGTACTCCGACGCGGCGTGGATGGACGATCGCTCGACGCCCTCGGTGCATGTGCGCCACAACCTCGAGGGTCTCAGTCAGCTGTTTCCGCCGGCTTATCTGCTGTCGTTCGTCATGGACGGATCCGAACCGCTGCACGACGCCGCTGACATGTCGCTCATGGTGCGGAGCCGGATGGCCGGGGCGCTGGGGTTGTGCTTTCGGACGGACGGCTTGACGGACGCGGACCTCGGCGCGCTCGGCACCGAAATCGGCATCTACAAGGCCGTTCAGACGGTGCTGTCGACGGCCAGCGCGACGATGCTCTCCGGACAGGCGCGGGCGGTCAACGGGCCGAGCTGGGACGTGATCGAAGAGAACAGCGGCCAGGGGCAGGTGCTGGTGTTGGCGTTTCAATCGGACACGGCGGTGCGCAAGCTGACCGTCAAGCCGAGCGGACTCGAAGGGTCGACGATGTACGAGGTGCGGTCGCCGGATGCGGGGGTGATGGGCGTGTTCAAGGGGTCGACGCTGAGCGGCACGGGGATCGATCTGCTGAACGCGGGGTCGGCGGCGCACGTGCTCGTTCTGACGGCACGGTAGCCGCGAAACGAGACGCTGACACTGGCCACTGCTGGAGCCGGCACCAAGCGGACTGGCGCCGCGCCCAGTCAGATCGACAACATCCCCGTGCTGTCGCCGAATCGCTCGGCCGGCGTCCCCAGCTTGTCCAGCATCGCGAGCAGCAGGTTGGACATCGTGGTGTCCTTGGCGCTGCGGATGTGCCGCCCGCCCTTGAGCGCGCCCGACGCGCCGCCGGCGAGCACGATCGGCAGCGGCCCATGATTGTGCTGGTTGCCGTCGCTCATCGCGCTGCCGTACAGCACCATCGAGTGATCGAGCAGCGTGCCGTCTCCGTCGGGAATCGACTGCAGCTTCCCGAGAAGATGCGCGAGAAGGCTGACGTGGTATCGATTCAAGACGGCGAACCGATCCTGATTCTCGCGGATGTTCGAGTGATGTGACAGGATGTGGAACGCGTCGCGCACGCCGCTCTTCGGGTAGACGGCGTTACTCAGCTCCTTGGCCATCAGCAACGTCGTCACCCGCGTGATGTCCGCTTGCCAGGCCAGCACCTGCAGGTCGAGCATCAGTTTGATGTGATCCTCGACGTCCTTCGGCACCCCCACCGGCGCGTCGGGCAGTTGGACGTCGGTTGAGGCTTGTCTGGCCGCGGTCTCGATGCGCCGCTCGATCTCGCGAACATCGGCGAGGTAGCGATCGACGCGCGTCCGATCGCTCGAGGGAAGCTTCCGGCGAAGCAGCTCCGCTTCCTCGAGCACGGAATCGAGCAGGCTGATGGATTGCTGGCGCCGCGCGCGCCGCTCGGCATCCGTGCTCCCGTCGCCGAACAGGCGCTCGAACACCACCTGCGGATCGTTCTGCATCGGCAGAGGAGTCGTCGCCCCCTGCCATGAGATCGTGTCGCGGTAGGCGCAGCTCAACCCCCCGCCCCACCTCAGGCTCGGTTCCTCGATCGTTAACTCCAGCGACGGCAGCGGCGTGCCCTGGCCGATGTGCTGCGCGGCAAACTGGTCGACGGTGACGCCCAGTCGCGCCTGCGGTCCGGCCTCGGCGTGAGCGCCGCTCAGAAAGGTCGCCGCCGAGCGGTTGTGGTTCGCGGTGGCCGACCCGCCCCCGTACGCCTGCGGATGGCTCAGATCGCTGATCACGTTGACGCGGTCGCGGAACGGCGCCAGCGGCTGCAGGATATCCGAGAACGTGAACGCCGTACCCTCCGCGTCAGGCGTCCACTTGTCCATCGTTGCGCCGTGCGGAACGTAGATGCAGCCGAGGCGCGTCCCGACTTTCGCCGCCGTCTGCGCGAACGGCGTCGCCGCGGGCACCATTGACTCCAGGAACGGCAGGGCCATGCTCACGCCCATGCCACGGAGAAACGTGCGGCGGGACAGATGCATTTTCGTGATGAACATCGTTGCCCTCGGCGTTCAGCTCCCAGCTCTCCGTTAAGGCTTCTTCCTCTTCATTCGAAACGGGACGCTTTCGGCAATGCCCAGAACGAGCGACGAGAACCGGTAGTCGTTGGCGGCAGCGCGGCGGACGATCGCTCGCACGGTCGGCATGTCATAGTACTCCGTCGGGCGCCCGAGGGCGTAGGTCAGGAGGCGTTCGGTCGCAGCGGTCACAAACGCCTCGCATCGGGTCAGCAGCGCCAGCCTGAGGTCCGCGGGGCCGTGAAGCGCTGTGCCATCGACCAGCTGGCCGGTGGCGTCGATCGGCGTCCGACCGTCGCGCTCGCGCCACGTGCCGACCAGGTCGAAGTTCTCGAGGGCGAAGCCAATCGGGTCCATGATTCGGTGGCACGACGCGCAGGCGGGGCTGCTGCGATGCGCTTCGAGCCGCTGCCTGAGCGATGTGGTCTTCACGGCCTCCGGATCTTTCTCGAGATTGGTATCGGTGCCCGGCG
>Ga0182034_10000417_pt1 | contig 19448 bp, 20 predicted proteins | sample flu12Cox44000172_FD_125972 | JGI IMG/M metagenome (GOLD analysis project Ga0182034, IMG submission 125972) | Lab enrichment of tropical soil microbial communities from Luquillo Experimental Forest, Puerto Rico - flux4day.12C.oxic.44.000.172 | ecosystem: Environmental > Terrestrial > Soil >... | reverse complement strand
TACAACGTCGACGTCCAGAACAGTTGGTCGATCGGCCCGCGGATTGGTGCCACCTACGTCCTGACCGCGGATGAAAAGAATGTTGTTCGCGCGAACTACGGACGCGTCGCCGACTTCCCCCAGCCGGGGTACCTCCCCACTGCCGGTGGCACGCCGATCGGATTGATTGACTTCTACTTCAATCCGGATGGCTCGCTGCTGGGAGCGCCGCTGCCCACACCCGCTCCGACGCTTCAGAACAGTAACCAGACCGTGGATCCCAATCGGCACCAGCCGTTCATCGATGAATGGATCGTGGGCTATCGGCGGCAGCTCGCGGGCCAGATGAGCGTCGACGCGAGCTTCATACGACGGTACTACGAGGATCGGCCAGCCAACGTCGAAACCAACGGTATCTACACGGGGGGCGTGTTCAGCGGCTTCAAGAACGTCAACCAGAACCAGATTTACCTGGTGACGAACAACACCTGGAACACCATGGTGTACTCGGGTATCGAGGTGTCGGTCGCGAAGCGCACGAGCCGGCTCAACCTGCTCGGAGGCTACACGCGCGGATTCCAACACCTGGACGGCACCTGGATTCCCAACGACCCCGCTTCGTTCATTCAGCCGAGCACGTTCCCGAACGATATGGGCATCGGCTCCATCCGCGGGAACGAGCAGAGTCCTACCAACAACGCCGGCAGTCTGTCGGGCACCGCCGACACGCGCAGCCCGTCGTGGCAGAAGCACGCCTTCCGCGCCGGGGCTTCCTACAACGCGCCGTGGGACCTGACGCTGGCCACCAATCTGGTGTTCCTGTCAGGCCCTTACACCGGTCCTATCGTCAACAAGATCCCCACAGCCGATCCGCAATTCGGACCGTCGACGGTCACGCTCTCGAACGGCCGCACGGTCGCGAATCCGCTATCAACGACGATCCGGTTCGCGTACGCGACGCGCGGCGACGGGCAGGTCAAGACGCCAAATCTCATCATCTGGAACGCGCGTGTCGGGCGCACCTTCAAGGTGGGCGCCGATCGTCTGAACCTCGCCCTCGATGTCATCAACGTCCTGAACCATGATGCGGATCAGCAGTTCCTGAATGGAGGCAACCAGCTCTACAGCCCGAACTACGCCATCGCGCCGGATGGAAGTTTTCGAGGCCAGACGCGCCAACCGCCTCGAGCCGCACAGATCTCGATCCGATTCGATTTCTGAGTGACGGAATTCGCGCCTTGTTTCTTTGCGTGTCGCAGGAGGGGACCATGATTCTCAACCGCTCACGGGCGTTCGTGACGTTCGTTGCTTCACTGCTTGTGTTCTCGCTCACGACGACGGTGCCTGCGCAGAGTCGCCGCCGGCTCACGTTCGTCGATCTGCTGAACGTGCCGCGGCTGAGCGGCCCGCAGTTGTCACCAGATGGGCGGCAGCTGGTCTACGAGCTGGCCGAAGCCGACTGGAAGGCAGACAAGCGGGTGAGCCACGTCTGGCGGATCGATGTCGACGGGACGAACCTCGTCCGGATGACCGGCGGTCTCGGCGAGCAGGGCGCCCGTTGGTCGCCTGACGGGCGCGCGATTGCCTTCTACGCCAAGCGCGCCAACGACGAGGAGGCGCAGGTCTATGTGATCTCGAACAGCGGCGGTGAAGCCCGGGTGGTGACGCACCATCCGACGTCGGTGTCGCGCCTTTCATGGTCCCCCGACGGAAAGAGGATCTACTTCGTCGCGCCCGACCCGAAGTCCGATGAAGCAAAAGCGCGGGAGAAGGCGAAAGATGATGTGTTTGCGTACGACGAGAATTACCAGCAAACGCATCTGTGGAGCGTGGCGGTCGACTCCATGATGGAGACGAGAATCACCGATGGCGACTACTCGGTGCTCGAGTATCAGCTATCACGTGACGGAAGGAAGATCGCCTGTCAGCGGGCGCCCAACCCGCTGCTCGGATATGCCGATCAGGGCGAAGTATGGGTGATGGACGCTGACGGAAGCCATGGAGTGCAGTTGACGAAGAATGACGTCCCGGAAAACGGCGCGGCCCTTTCTCCCGACAACGCTCAGGTGATCTTTCTCGCGCAGGCCAACGGCCGGTTCGAGAAGTATTACAACCGCAAGCTCTTTCTGATACCGGCCACAGGAGGCCAGGCGCGCGTCATCTCGCCGGCGGACGCCGGCTACGAGGTGGAACGGGCCTTCTGGTCGAAAGACGGACGGTCGATCTACTTCCTCGCGAACATGGGCGTGCACGCGGAGCTGTTCGTCATGCCCGCGGGGGGCGGCGCGCCGCGGCAGCTCACCGACGGCCAGCACGCAGTGGGTTCGGACTGGTCCGTGGCTGGCGATCATCACGCGTTCGCGCTCGAGGAGCCGACCAATCCGGGCGACGTCTGGCACCTGCCGGCTGGAGCTTCGTCACCGGTGCGGATCACCCATGTGTACGACTACCTCACGCGGGACTTCGAGATCGCGCGGCAAGAAAAGCTGCAATGGAAAGGCGCCGACGGTGTCACGGTCGAGGGGCTGCTCTTCTACCCGATTGGATACCAGCAGGGGCAGCGCTATCCGCTCGCGGTCCAGACGCACGGCGGTCCGCAGGCGTCGGACAAGTTCGGATTCGGGTCCTGGGTGTACTACCCGCAGGTGCTGGCGGCGAAGGGGTATGCCGTACTTCAGCCGAACTATCGCGGCAGCACGGGCTACGGCGATCCGTTTCTCCGCGATATGGTCGGTCATTACTTTCAGAACTCGCATCTCGACGTCATGGCGGGCGTCGACGAAGTCATTCGCCGCGGCATCGCTGATCCCGACCGCATGGTGAAGATGGGCTGGAGCGGCGGCGGCCACATGACCAACAAGATCATCACGTTCACCGACCGCTTCAAGGCCGCCGGCTCGGGCGCGGGGGCTGCCAACTGGGTCTCGATGTACGCGCAGAGCGATATACGAACCTTCCGGACGCCGTGGTTTGGCGGTACGCCGTGGCAGGCGAACGCGCCGATCGACCTCTACTGGGCCAACTCCCCGTTGAAGGACGTCGCGAAGGTCAAAACGCCGACGATCTTTTTCGTCGGTCAGCAGGATCCGCGAGTGCCGATGCCGCAGTCGGTCGAGATGTATCGCGCGCTCAAGAGCAACGGCGTGCCGACTCATCTCTATGTCGCGCCCCGCGAGCCGCACGGCTGGCAGGAGCTCCACCATGAGCTCTTTAAAATGAATGTCGAGCTCGAATGGTTCGAGAAATACGCGACCCATCGTCCCTATACCTGGGAGAAGGCGCCCGGCGAAAAGGCGGATGCGAAAACGACAACCAACCAGTGAATCGACCGATAGATCTCCGAAAGGAGAGATTCATGAAGCTTGCTGGCGCCGCCCTCTTCGCCGTGGTTCTCGCTATCGTCGCAGCCACGCAGATTCGAGCATCCGCAACCGGTCCGTCTGCCTCGCGTGCCATCGCCGCCTCGACTTCGTGCGAGAACCTCAGATCGCTGGCGCTCCCGCATGCGAAGGTCGATTCGGCCGAAACCGTCGCCGCCGGCGCCTTCGAGCCGCCGCGCCCCGCGCGCGGCGGTGACGGAGCCGCGGCCGGACGCGGGCCTGGCGCGGGGCGAGGTCCGGCGACGAATATGTACGGGGACGTTCCCGCCTTCTGCCGCGTCCGCGCCACGCTGACGCCGAGCTCCGACTCCGACATCAAAGCCGAAGTCTGGTTGCCGGCCTCGAACTGGAACGGCAAGTATGAGGCGGTCGGCGGCGGCGGCTGGGCGGGCGCCATCTCCTATGCCGCCATGGCGGCAGCGGTCCGCGCGGGGTATGCGACGTCGAGCACGGACACCGGCCACACCGGAGGCACGGCGGACTTCTCGCTCGGCCATCCCGAGAAACTGATCGATTTCGGGTATCGCGCCGTTCACGAAACCACCGCGTTCGCGAAGCCTGTCGTCCAGGCGTTTTACGGCGCCGCGCCGAGGACGTCGTTCTTCAATGGCTGCTCGACGGGCGGGCGGCAGGCGATTACCGAGGCGCAGCGCTACCCGAACGACTTCGATGCGATCGTCGCCGGCGCCTCCGCATGGGACGGCATGCGCCTGCACGCGCTGCGCGTGGCCATCAGCCAGCGCATCAACCGCAACGCCGACGGCGTGATTCCGCCGAGCAAGCTCCCGATGATCCACGCCGCGGTCCTCGACGCCTGTGATGCGCTCGACGGCGTCAAGGACGGCGTCATCGAGAATCCCCTCCAGTGCCACTTTGACTACGCCAAGCTCGCGTGCAAGGGGGCGGACGCGCCGGATTGCTTGACGCCCGGACAGGTCGAGGCGGCCAAGGTGCTCACGTCGCCGCTCGAGGATGCGCGCACGGGCAAGGTGATTGACGTACGTCACCTGTGGCCCGGATCGGAGCTCGGATGGGCCACGCTCGGCGGCTCGGAGCCGCTTGCGCTTTCGATATCCGGCCTCGCGAATATCTTGTTCAAAGACCCGCACTGGAATTGGCGCACGTTCGAGGTGTCCAAAGGAATGGACGACGCGGCGAAAGCCGACGGCGGCGCGCTTTTCTCGGGGGATCCGAACCTCCGGCCATTCTTTTCCCACGGCGGCAAGCTGTTGATGTACCACGGGTGGACGGATCAGCAGGTGACCCCGCAGACGAGCACTCTCTACTACGATAACGTGCTCAAGACCGTCGGCAGAGAGGAGGCCGGCAAGGGCATCGCGCTCTTCATGGTACCAGGCATGAACCATTGCCAGGGCGGCGCGGGCACGGATATGTTCGACAAGATGACGGCGATCGAGTCATGGGTGATCACGGGCAGCGCGCCGAAACGGATCATGGCGTCGCACACGACCAATGGGAACGTCGACAAGACGCGGCCGCTGTGCCCCTTTCCTCAGGTTGCGAAATACAATGGCGGCAACACGAATGACGCGTCGAATTTTGCGTGCGCAAACCCCTAGCGCACATCCAGGAGGCTTCATGAAGACAGCAGCAATCGGACTGACCACCACGCTGGTCCTCGCATCGGGATCGTTCGGGCCGGCGACGGCCGACTCGGCGAAGCCGCTGCTTGTGCCCGGCTACGAAGCCGCGCGGGATCTGCCTGGCGCGCGCGAGCTGCCGGATCCGAAGACCGATTACAAGGTCGTGTTCGCTGACGGGCAGGACGCCAAGAACCCCGGCGACGTGAACCCGATGCTGCCGACCATCGCGACCTATGTCAATACGCTGGGCAAGTACGCCGTCCCTGCGGAACACCGCCACATCGTGATCATGTTCCACCAGCGAACCCCGGACATCGACATCGTCATGACCAACGACGCCTATAAAGAGCGCTACAACAGGGACAATCCCAACATCGCTCTGATCCACGCGCTCAAGCAGGCGGGCGTCGACATCCGCGTCTGCGGCCAGGGACTGATCGGCAGGAAGATCGACTCGGCGCAGGTCAACCCCGACGTGCAGATCGATCTCTGGGCGATGACGACGCTCGTCAACCTGCAGCTGAAGGGATACGTGCGCGTCGGCTGATCCACGGCTCATCCGCGAATTCCCCTGACGAACACCGCTGTTCCAGACGCGGCTCACTCGAGAGACGCTCTTCTTGACATGTGACCAAATGGTCACGTATCATCCTCGCGATGGGCAAGGGTTCCCAGGGTGCCAAGAGTTCCAAGGGCGCCAGGAGTTCCAAAGGCGCCAAGGGTTCCAAGGGCGCCACGCGTTCCAAGGGTGGCAACGGCACGGAAGCCGTTTTCCGAGCCCTGGCTGATTCGACGCGGCGCAGCCTCCTCGACCAGCTCTTCAAGGAGGACGGCCAGACGCTGAGCTCACTGGCGGAGGTCGCCGCGGGACACGCGCTGGGACACACGCAGCGGCTGCCGATGACGCGCTTCGGCGTCATGAAGCACCTCCGCATCCTCGAAGATGCGGGCCTCATCGTCACGCGCCGCTTGGGCCGGCAGAAGCTGCACTTCCTGAACCCCGTCCCCATCCGGTTGATCCACGACAGGTGGATTGACAAGTACACCGAGCCCTGGGCCGCGACCCTGACCGGGCTCAAGAAGAATCTGGAGGCAACGATGGAGAGGGTGTTTGAGATCTACATCAAGACAACGCCGGAGCGTCTCTAGCAGGCCATCACCGACCCTGAGATGAGGCGGAAATACACGTTCGGCGTCAACGTCGAGTCGAACTGGAAACCTCGATCGACGTATAAGGGCATTGCCGGCTCAGAGACCGTTTCACCAGCCATGACGATCCTCGAGGGCGAGAACCTGGAGGTGGCCCCGCCGCGCCGTCTCGTCCAGAGCTTCCGAGCGCTGTGGAGCGACGACGTGAAGCGCGAGGGCACGTCGAGGGTCACATGGGAGATCGAGCCGATTGGCGACTCGTGCCGCCTGATGGTCGTTCACGATCAGCTGCGCGAGGGAGCCAACTCTGAGCTCTACGGCGGCTGGCCGATGATCCTTTCCGGGCTGAAGACGTTGCTCGAGACGGGCGAGCTGCTCACGACACCCGGCTCGCTGCGTTATTTGCAGCCGACGACAGCCTAGTCGCGGCAAACCCGATCGCGCGAGGCGAAGGGCCTGCCGTGGGATATATTGGAGACCATATCAGGGACTATAATGTTCTACAATAATAGTCATGAAAATGGTCTCTATTCAGGACCTTAAGGCCAGACTCTCCACGATGGTCGCTCTAGCCGAGTCGGGCGACACGATCATCATTACACGGCACAACTCGCCGGTGGCACGGTTGAGCCCCGCCGGCGAGGACGCCGTTCATCGCGGCGCAAGTGTTGGGAGCGCCCGCATCAAGCCCGCGCTCAGACGCGGAACAAAGGGCCGATCTCTCGAAGTTCTGCTGGAGGACAGAGGCAACCGTTGAGCGTGCGGCCCGAGAAGGCGCCGAGACGCCGGCGCTTGTACATCGACACCTCGGCGTATCTGTGCATTTTGCTCGCGGAAGAAGGGTGGGAGCCGCTGTCCAAGGAGACGGAAGGTGCGGAGCTCCTATCGAGCGTCATGCTGATCCTCGAAGCCAAACGGAATCTCGTTCGATTGGCGAGGCAAGGCGCGCTGACGCCGGAACAATACAAGACCTGCATCGACCACGTAGAACAGGACGCGAACGTTTTCGTTTTGCGCGACCTGACCTTCGATCTCTGCCGATCCCACGTCCTGCCCGCTGTCACGACGCCGCGCTCGCTCGACCTCGTGCATCTCCGATCGGCCCTCTGGTTTCATGATGTGGAGCGGATCGATCGGTTCGTGACGAAGGATGAGGCACAAAGGGAGGCGGCCAAGGAGCTCGGCCTGCCCGTGACACGTGCCGTCATTTGAGGGGGAACCCTCTATCGAGAATGAGGCTCGCCACCGCTGATCCGCCGGCGAGGACCTCGACGCGGCGGTTGCGCACGACGAGCCTGATGGTGAAACAGGGTCAGGTTCTTTCGCGCAACACCGCCGCCCGTGCCGCGGCCAGCGCGCGACGCTCGGCGGGACGTGGCGTGGGCAACGTCAGATCGAGGCGATCCAACGCCTCGACAATCGTGGCAGCGACGACGACGCGGGTGAACCACTTGTGGTCGGCTGGCACGACGTGCCACGGGGCATGCGGGGCCGCGGTCTGGCGAATCATGTCTTCATAGGCCTTCGCGTAGTCGTGCCATCGCGCGCGTTCCGCGAGATCGCTGGCCGAGAACTTCCACATCTTGTTGGGGTTGTCGAGGCGCTCGAGGATCCGCTTCCGTTGTTCGCTCTTCGACACGTGAAGCATGAATTTCAACACCAGCGTGCCGCTTCGGTAGAGATGGCGCTCGAAGGCCCGGATATCCTCGAAGCGTTCGTCCCAGATGTCGCGTGTCACGAGCTCGGCGGGCAGGTGTTGGTGCTCCAGGAGGTCCTCGTGCACCCGCACGGCCAACACCTCTTCGTAGTACGAGCGGTTGAAGATGCCGATCCGCCCACGCTCCGGCAAACCTTTCGTCGTCCGCCAGAGAAAATCGTGACGGAGCTCCTCCTCCGACGGCGACTTGAAGGAAAAAACCTGGCAGCCCTGAGGATTCACGCCGGACATCACGTGCTTGATCGTGCTGTCCTTGCCGGCGGCGTCCATTGCTTGAAAGATAAGCAGCAGCGACCACGAGGATCGCGCGAACAGTTTGTCTTGAAGTTCGGTGAGCCGCCCCAACCCATAATCGAGCCACTGGCTGGCGTCCTTGGGATCGATCCGACCCGTATCGCCGGGGTCGATGCGTTTCAGATGGAAGTGATGGCCGTGATTCACGGCGTAGCGCTTGACGACGTGGCGCATGCGCCGAGCCTGGTCCGAGTGGTGGGTGGCCATGAAGCCGACATTCTCGCACAGGCGGAATATGATCCTGATTCGATGGAACCGGACAGGCTCATGGCGGCCGCGCTCGAGGAAGCCGAGCGCGCTCGGCGCGCTGGCGAGGTGCCGATTGGGGCGGTCGTTGCTGTCGGAGGAGAGATCGTTGGCCGCGGGTTCAATCAGCCGATCTCGTCGGGTGACCCGACTGCGCATGCGGAAGTGGTGGCGATCCGCGGAGCGGCGCAACGCGTCGGCAACTATCGGCTGACCGGCGCGGTCCTCTGCGTCACGATTGAGCCCTGTCTGATGTGCGTTGGTGCGCTGGTGCACGCTCGGGTGGGGACACTGATCTTTGGCGCAGCGGAGCCCAAGTCGGGAGCGGTCATATCGGCTGTCCGTGGCGCGGAGCTGCCGGGGCTCAATCACCGGTTCGAGATCGCCGCAGGCGTGCGCGAGGACGAATGCCGAGCTCTGATGCAGTCGTTCTTCAGGGATCGGCGCGGCTGAGGCTGTGAGCGAGGAGCGAGCGGCGGGAGCAGGTTCGCCGTACGCTATACTCGAGGGTCCGCTTCGTCCCGTGCTGCCTGATCGGAGAGGTACCGAAGTGGTCGTAACGGGGGCGCCTCGAAAGCGTCTTGTCCCGTAAGGGGCACGTGGGTTCGAATCCCACCCTCTCCGCCATAAATAATGGATAGCATAGAAGCACCCGGCCGATGTGAAGAAGTCGCACCCGAAGGTCAGCATCCTCAAGAGTGGGCGAGTAGTGTTCAATATCAAGGCGAACGATTTCCGTCTGATCTGCGCGATGGACTATCGGGCAGGGATTGTGATGATCCGGTTCTTCGGCTCGCACGCGGAATACGATCAGATTGACGTCGAGATGGTGTGATGAAGGCAACCCTCATCGTGATCCAGAATAAAGCGGACCATGCGGAGGCCAAGGCCCTGGTTGCCACGTTGATGCGGTCGGATGCAGAAGCCGATCATGCACGTGCGCTGGCACAGGCGCGACTGGTCGAGGCCTATGAGAAGATGCAGTGGCCGCGCCGGCGCCCGACGGTACCGGATCTACTCGCCTATCTGATGGATCAGCACGGGTTGACGCGCGCGGATTTGGTCCCCCTTTTAGGGACACCCAGCCGCGTCAGCGAGGTGCTCAGCGGCAAACGCGACCTCAGCATGACGATGATCAAACGGCTCCGCGATCGGTTTCATGTCCCCGCCGATCTGCTGATCCCCCAGACGGCGCGCAAGCGGACTGCGGCGTAGGCATCGGCTGGTTTGGTTGCCGTTCGGATCTCGCTCCTCGTGCCGTGTCCGAACGCGCGCGATGCAGCGGACGTCCCACGCTGAAGGCGCCGAGCGCGTATTCGAGCGTCATCCTCACATTCGATCTCGACTTCGGGAAGATGGTCGCACCGGGCGCATTCGACGAGCCGAGCTGACCATCTTCCGGCTGGCTGATGAATGACCGACTTCCGTCAATGATCGCCTCACATCGTCGCGTCGGCGCGGGCCGCTGTGGCCTCGATCGATTCTGGTTTACCGCTCGCGAATGTCCGGCCGATGGCGGAGATCGTCGCGGCATCCGCAGGCCAGCGCTCGTCGGGACCAGTCACCTCATACCTCTAAGACATCGACGGTTCTATCGAGCGGTCGACCCGCGTTTGGCCAGTTCTCCTGCGACTCGCGTGGCCTCGTCCGTGATGACGAGAGCCGGAATGCCGCGAATGATACCAAGTCATGTGACCGTGCGCCATAAATATGGCACAATGGATCAGATGCGGACGACTGTTGATATCCCCGACGGGATGTACCGTCAACTGAAATCGCGGGCGGCGCGCGAAGGGAGCTCGACGCGGGCCCTTATCCTTCGCGGCGTCAGGGAGCTCCTGAAGTCCAAACGGCGGAAGGCGGGAGTCCCGGTCTCACTGCCGATCGTGCGGTCCAAGCGACCAGGCGCTGTGACGCTCGACAATGCCAAGATCTACGACATCGCTTTTCCCTGACATCAACGTCTGGGTGGCACTCACGTATGAGGGACATGCACACCATCAGACTGCAGCGACGTGGTTCGCGACGCTGGAGCCACACCTCTCCCTTGTCTTCTGCCGGCTGACGCAACTCGGTTTGCTGCGGCTGTTGACGACGGAAGTGGTGATGGGCGACGAGGTCATGACTCAACCGCAGGCGTGGGTTGCCTACGATCAGTGGCACCAGGATCCGCGCGTCGAGTTCGTGGACGAACCCCCGGAAATTGAGGCGCGCTTCAGGGCCCTCACGCGCCTCCGGCAGCCAGCCACCAAGGACTGGGCTGATTCTTACTTGGCCGCATTCGCTACTCTCGGGCAACTGACATTGGTCACGTTCGATCGCGGACTGCGCGCAAAGGCCAAGTCGATAATCGTGCTTGGGTGAGCAGCCGTGGTGCCGTTTGCTCAGACCGCATGCCCGCCCCGTCCCCATGAAAGCCGAGAATACGGACGATGTCGAAAACGATCGGGTGCTGGGGGCCGGAGCGATGGCGAGTAGTAGATGGCGGTGGTCGTGAAAAGCACCCCATCGCCGGAGTTCGCGCGCCCAAGAAGCTCAGCCGTGCGTGCAATGGCGTGCAAGACGCCGCGGCATTGCCGGCAACCACGGTAATGGCGGCAACGTGGTCTCCGCCATAATAAACTCACCGCTCTTTCTGTTCTCGTTGTTTCAGAGGAGTTGGCTCAGAAGAGTTTTGGCCGGCACCGCAACCGGCTTACATCGCCATGAAGACAAGGGTGTCTTCGAAAGGTCAGATCGTATTGCCTGCCGAATTCCGGCAGCAGGACCGGATTGAGCCAGGACAGGAATTCGAGGTTGAGCGCCTCGATCGAGGAGAGTATCGCTTGACTCGACGGAAGTCCCGACCGAACGAGGGCGCCATCGATTGGCTGCTCTCGTGTCCGGAAAAGGGGTTTTTCGTCCCGATTGCATCCGAGTCTACCGATACGCCATGAAGTTCCTGGTCGACGCGAATGTCCTAAGCGAACCTACCAAGCCTGCTCCGGATCGGCACGTCGTCGAGTGGCTGCGAGCGAACGAGTCTGAGCTCGCCGTAGACCCGATTATTCTCGGAGAGGTCAGGTTCGGCATTCTCCTCCTCCCGAAGGGAAAGCGACGCAGCAGGCTCGAGCGATGGTTCGCAGCAGGTTTTCAGCGGATCAAGTGTCTGACGTGGGAGGCTGAAACGGGCCTTCGGTGGGCGGCGTTGCTTGCGCGGCTTCGTGTGTCCGGCCGCGCCATGCCCATCAAGGACAGCCTCATCGCCGCGACCGCTCTGGTCCACGGTCTCATCGTTGCCAAACGCACCCCCGCCGATTTCGAGACAGCTGGCGTCAAGGTCATCGATCCTTATTCGCGATCATGAGCAGGGTCTGAAGGCCTCGAGCTTCCTCGTAGCCGAGGGGCTCGAACAGCGGGCGAAGGAATCCCTCGCTGCCACGGAGGGGACCGGCGCGAGTCGGGCTGCGAGCCGGTAGCGGCGCCGCAGTTGGACAGACGCCACATTATTAGCTAATATGCTAATAATGCAATCACGAAGCCGTCCTCGAATGACGTCTCTTGGGCGTTTGCGGATCAAACGCGGCATCAGATAGGTGCCGCCGCTTCGTGAGCCGGTGCCGGCCCGGCGCTGAACACAGGAAGCGTCGCGTGGTCATCGCTGTGATGTCTGGACCAGCGCCACATGCCGTTGTTGCAACCACCCATCGACCCGGTGCCCAACCGAGTGGGACAGCTGACGACGTGGCTGTTACGCGCCGCGGTTGCACTTGTGTTTCTCTCGGTCGGGTTGTCCAAATTTCGCGATCCAATGTGGGTGCGGTTGTTCGGCCAGATCGGGCTCGGTCAATGGTTCCGGTACGTCACCGGCATCATCCAGATTGCGAGTGCGGTTCTTGTGTTAATTCCGCGTACTTCACTTGTTGGCATTGCCTTAGCCGCATGCACAATGCTCGGTGCTTCCGTCGTATGGCTGACGATCCTGCATGCACCATGGAACGCGCCCATTCCGGGGGCGCTGTTAGGCATTCTGGTTGCGATCGGTATCGGCGAGTACAACCGATCGCGAGTCTAACGAGAAAGGCGATCTTGTCAGAAAGCATCCGCGCCGTGAGGTAAGGTGGTCACCATGGCGAACCTGATCACGCTGGACCTGCGAACGCGGGAACGGTGGCGGCAGTGGCTCGCGAAGCACCACGCGTCGAGCCCCGGCATCTGGCTCGTCCGTCACAAGCAACATACCGCTGTCAAAGCGATGCCCTATGAAGACGTGGTGCGCGAGGCGCTCTGCTTCGGGTGGGTCGACAGCCTGATTAAACGTCTCGGCGACGATCGTTATGCGATCAAAGTCACGCCACGCCAGCCGACGAGCAAGTGGTCGGATATCAACCGGAGACGCTGGAGCGAACTCAGGGCGGCTGGATTGCTGGCGGCGCCAGGCCTCGCTGCGGCTCCCACGGCAAATAGGTATGCTCCGCGTCAGCTGATCCCGAAGCTGCCGGCCTACATTGCCAAAGCATTCAAGACGAACGTTAGAGCCTGGCAGCACTTTCAGGCGCTTGCACCGACGCACCGGCGTGATTTTGTCGTGTGGATTCACACGGCCAAGCGACCCGAGACGCGGGAAAGGCGCATTCGCGAGTCGATTAAACTGCTCTCGGCGCGCATCAAGCTCGGCTTGAAGTAAACAACGCTTGGTGCGGACCCAATCAGCTCACGCCGCCAGCCTGATGGCTTCGTGCCTTTCCGAATTCCACCCACCGTGAGAACACTCAGGCCTGCCAAAGTCCCGTTGCCGCCCGAGGTCAAGATGAGCGCGCGCCAGAGGCGACTCCGCGACATGGGTTCAGGAACCAAGCCAGGAAATTCTTTCACCTTGCACTTCGACAAGAAGAGCAGTACGCTCCTGTCGAAGCAGTAGGGGACCCCATGGATGACGAACGGCTGGACCTCCCACAGGGAGCGCTCGATCTCCTGATCTTGAAGACGATCGCCCTCGAGCCGCAACACGGTTGGGCCATCTCAGAACGGCTCCACCAGATCTCCGGCGCGACGCTTCAGATCCGTCAGGGCTCGCTGTACCCGGCACTCCACCGTCTTGAGCGGCGCGGCTGGATCAAGGCCCGCTGGGGGACCTCCGACAACAACCGCCGCGCGAAGTATTACGAGCTCACGCGGCAAGGTCGCGCCCAGCTCGGCGACCGAACCGACGCGTGGAGGCGACTCACGACCGTCGTGGGGTTGGTCCTCGATTCGAGATAGCGAGACGGCATGTTGAGCGACGTTTTTCATCGCCTCAGAGCCCTCCTCCGGCGTTCGACCGTCGAACGGGAAATGGCGGAAGAGCTCCAGTTCCACATTGATCGGCAAGTCGAGGCTTACCGGCGGCTCGGGTTGGATGACGCCCACGCTCGTCGCCGCACTCGACTCACATTCGGAGGCCTCGATCAAATCAGCGAGGACGTTCGAGATGCGCGCGGCACCCGGTGGCTTGACGATTTGCTTCGGGACGTCGGCTATGCGTTCCGCACGTTTCGCCGCCTTCCAGGCTTCACCGCAATGGCCCTGCTCCTCCTTGCGCTCGGGATCGGCGCGACGACGGTCATGTTCACCGTCATCAATAGCGTGCTGCTCAGACCGTTGGCCTATCCCGAGCCGGACAGGCTCGTGACGCTGCATGGATTCACCGAAGGGTTCGGCGAGTCGTGGGGAGCGTCGTATCCGGACTTCCTCGACATTCAGCGCGAGAGCCGGACGCTGACGATGGCCGCGTGGCGAGAGGGCGGCGGGACGATCAGCGCCCCCGGCGATCCGGAGAACGTCGATGGCCGGCAGATCTCGGCCGAGCTCTTCGCGGTCCTGGGACTGCGCGTGTCGCAGGGACGTCCATTTCTGCGGGACGACGACCGTCCGGGCGCGTCGCCCGTGGCGATCGTCAGCGACAGCCTCTCCCGCCACCGCTTCGGGGGAGGCGCGGCGGCGATTGGTCAACGGCTCGTGTTCGAGGGAATCTCGTACACGGTTGTTGGCGTCGCACCCGCGGGATTCGGTTTGGACAGCGAGTTGGAGGTGTTCACACCGCTCGGTGAGAACACCGAACCGCGCATGCGAAATCGCGAGGCCCGCTTCCTCCACACCGTAGCGCGCCTCTCGCCTGGCGCCGGACTCAGCGAAGCCCAAGCCGAGTTGGCGATAATTGCGCGTCGGCTGGCGGCGCAGTTTCCGGCGTCGAACGGCGGGCGCGGGATGCGCGCGCGCCCGCTGCAGCACGACATTGTGGGAGATATCGGATCGACGCTCTGGCTCTTGCTTGCCGCTGTGGCCCTGGTGCTGCTCATTGCCTGCGTGAATGTAGCAAGCCTCCTGCTTGCACGCGGCGTCTCACGGGAGCGTGAACTAGCGACGCGTGTGTCACTCGGTGCGAGCCGCGCTCGAGTGGTACGACAATGTCTCACCGAGAGCGGGGTGCTGGGACTCACGGGTGGTGTTTTGGGCATCTTGGTCGCGGCCGCGAGCGTGCGCCCGTTCGTCGTGTTCTGGCCGGGGGCCCTGCCGCGCGCCGCCGAGATTCAGCTCGACTGGCGTGTGTTACTCGCCGCTCTGGCGCTTTCACTGGCGAGCGGCGTGGCGTTCGGGCTTGCGCCGGCCATGCGGGTGCCGATGGGCCGCGTAGAAGGCGCACTGCGCGGAGCGAGCGGAACCATCGTGCGCAGCTCTCGACGTCTGCACAGCGCGTTCGTCATCACCGAGCTCGCGCTTGCGGTCGTGCTGCTCGTCTCGGCCGGGATGCTCGCGCGCACGCTCGTGACGCTCGCGTCGCTCGACCCGGGATTGAACGCGCACAATGTCCTGACTGCGCGGGTCGCGCTTTCTCCTGGCGCTCTCGGAACCCCTGCAGAGATTTCAGCGGCTTGGCAGGACGTGCTCGATCGCGCCCGGCGTGTGCCAGGCGTCGAATCGGCCGCGCTCACCGACATCGTTCCGATGCGTGAAGGAGAAAACTCAGTGCCCTACTCGATCTCAGCCGCCATGCCGCCACCCGGGCAGGCGCCGATTGCGCTCGCGTCGAGCGTGACGCCCGACTACCTGAAGGTCATGGGCATCCCCTTGCGGGCCGGCCGCTTCTTGGACGAGCACGACCGGCTTGGCAGCGAACCGGTCGTCGTGATCGACGACACCCTCGCGCTTCACGCGTTCGGCCGCAGGGATGTCGTCGGGAGACAACTGTGGGTCCAGACGATGGGCGCACCTGTCCGGATCGTTGGAGTCGTTGGCCACGTGCGGCACTGGGGCCTGGCGGGCGACGATCGATCGCGCGTGCGCGACCAGATGTATTACCCGCTCGCACAAGTGCCGCCTCCTCTCCTCCGCACGTTTGCGTCATTTATGTCAATTGCGGTGCGAACGAACATTGTGCCACTCGACATCGTGGAGGCGCTGCGGCGAGACCTTCGAGGCGCTTCAAACGATCAGGCGCTTTACGACGTTCGAACGATGGAGCAACTCGTCAGCGGCTCGGTCGCGCGGCAGCGGTTTCTTGCGCTGCTGTTCTCGATCTTTGGCGTCGTCGCGCTGTTCTTGGCGTGTATCGGCGTATACGGCGTCCTCGCTTACCTGACGAGCCAACGTGTGCGGGAATTCGGCGTGCGCATGGCGCTCGGAGCCACTCCCCGGGACGTCACGCAACTGGTCCTGCGGCAGAGCCTCGTCATGATTACGGTCGGCGCGGCGATCGGTGCAGCCGCCACGTGGGTGGCCGGTCGCGTTCTGCTCAGGCTCGTCGACGGCATGCGCGCGCTCGAGGTCTCCACTGTCACGACGACCACGGCGATCCTCGTAATTGCGGCGCTCATAGCCAGTTATGTTCCCGCCATGCGCGCGAGCCGCGTTGACGCGATGACCGCGCTTCGTCAGGAATGAGCCCGACGCCGGGCAGTCGCAACAGCTTCAAAGCGTCAGTCCCCGCGTGATAGGCTCACGACGCAACCGCCCGAAATGAGCGGTCTTGGCCATGTCCGCGACACATGCACGACCAGACTTTTCGGGTGTGTGGTCCCTGAACATCTCCAGGAGCACACTGCGTGTCGAGATTCCCAAGAAGATCTGATTCGGCGGTGGTTTCAGTCGCACCAAGGCTCACTGGCGAGGCTCGGTGCTCGTGATCGAGTCGTTACTGAAGGTTGCCGATCGTGAGCTTCACTTCCGCGATCACTGGTCGTTGTCCGGCGACAAGAAGATTCTCACGATGGCCCACCCCGACGACGATCTGGCCGGGCAGATTTCGATTCTCGAATCTGTGTCGTCACAGGACGTTGGGGAATTCCGATCCAGCGTAGCCAGCGATTGAATATCGAACGCGTTGGGCCGCTAATTCCAGGGCCAAAAAAGACTCTCCGCATGGCGTCGGCAAGCACTCTGAGGGGGGAACACCATGGGAAAGACTCTTGAGACTCGCGCGCATGGGTCCATGAACGTGTCCTGTGCGGGGTTGATGTGGCTTGCGCTCATCTCTTCGACAACGATCGCGTTCCTGCAGCCGGCCACAACATCGGGACCAGCTGCCTCGGCGCAAGGCACAGTGACGGCCAATGTGGTTGCTTCGGCGAACGCGTTCCTGGCAACGCTGAGCGACGTTGAGCGCGCCAAGTGTACGTTCACGTTTACTAGCGGCCAACGGACGGGCTGGTCGAACCTCCCTACGGGGATCTTTCAGCGCAACGGTCTTCGTCTCGGCGACATGACGACGCGGCAGCGCGAAGCCGCACTCGCGCTCGTTCGGTCGGCATTGAGCCGCGAGGGCTACCAGAAGGTCACTAACATCATGAACGGTGACGAAGTGCTGAAGAATGCGGGTGGCGGACGCACCGGAGGCCGTCAGGGAGCAGTTGGTTCCGGCGGGACGGGACGCGGCGGCATTCGGTTTGGCCTTGATGAATACTACGTGGCGCTCCTTGGCGTTCCGTCGGCAACCGCCCCATGGATGATCCAGTTCGGCGGGCATCACCTCGCCATCAACGTCACGCTCGTCGGTTCGAACAACGTCATGACGCCCAGCCTGCCCGCAGCCCAGCCAGCGACGTACACGCTGAACGGTGAGACGATTCGACCGCTCGGCCGTGAAAACGACAAGGGGTTTGCGCTGATCAACGCGCTGAACGCCGCGCAGCGCAAGGAAGCCGTCCTGTCCTATCAAGTGGCGGATCTCGTCCTGGGGCCGGGCGCCGATGGAAAAGTCATCCAACCCGAAGGCATCCAAGCCTCCAAAATGGATGCCCGCCAGCAGGCGCTGCTTCTTGACCTGGCTCACGAGTGGGTCGGCATTCTCAACGACGATGCGGCAACGGCGAAGATGACGGAAATCAAGACAAACCTGCCGCAGACGTATTTTGCCTGGAGCGGAAGCACGCAGAACGGCGGGCTGGCGTACTACAGGATCCAGGGCCCCGCGGTCATCATCGAATATTCGCCCCAGCAAGGCGACATCGACCACATCCACACCATCTATCGGGACCCGACCAACGATTACGGCGCCAAACTGGTCCGGCCATGAACCGGCGCACCTTCGTCTTGTCGCTGATCGTGCCGGGCTTGTGGCTGACGACTGCGGCTCCCGCCGCTGCGCATCGGCTCGATGAATACCTTCAGGCGACGCGACTATCGGTGGACGTCGAGCACGTGGGTGTCGAAATTGACCTGACAGCGGGCGCGCGTCTCGCAGCTGAGGTCTTTGGCTCGATTGATACGGATGGCGACGGTCAGATCTCAAACGCCGAGGCGGAAGCCTATGCACAAGAGGTGCTCCGCTCAGTGGTGCTGTCAGTCGACGGCCGCCCAGTCCGCATGAGATTGCTTGAAATCCACGTGCCGCAGTTTCACGACATGAGCCTCGGCGTTGGGACCATTCGACTCCGAGCGAGCGCCACCTGCTCGGTCACTGGTTCGAACCGCCATCACCTCAAGTACGTCAACACGCACAGGTCCGAATCGAGCGTTTATCTTGTCAACGTATTGGTGCCAGCCGATCCCCACATTGAGATCAGAGATCAGACGAGGGATAGCGCGCAGCACGTGCTCGTGCTGGAGTATCGCGTCATACCCGATCGAGCGTGGACAGCGGCGTGTGCGCTGCTCGTTTGTTTGGCCCTGGCTGGAGCGCTCGGCCTCACGAGGTGGCCACTCAACAACGCAGCCTTGTACCAGGCCGCGAGCGACTTACGGGGTCGCGAGCGTGCCTGACCTCGCCCAGGATCTTCGTCATCGCCGTCATTGGCGGGCTGGCGGGGTGGCTGCCTGCTTGGCGCGCGTCGCGCATTGATATCCGGCAGAAGTCCTGCGGGAGGATTGGGACACGCGGAAATCGGGCGGCGAATCCGTCGGAGCCCTTACATATGGTAAGAACGGCCCGCCACGAGATCGGCACGCATGGACAGGGAGACGCGCACGACATCACGAACCTCGTCAGCCGCGCCATCGTAGATGGCGGGCTCTCGGCTGGCGTCGCGACGGTGTTCGTCGTTGGATCGACGGCGGGCGTGACCACGATCGAATTCGAGCCTGGCGCGCTGGCCGATTTCAATCGTCTTTTTGAAACATTGGCCCCGCTGGACGGCGAATACCGGCATCATTTGCGCTGGGGTGACGACAACGGCTCGAGTCATGTTCGCGCAGCCCTCCTCGGCCCATCGCTGAGCGTGCCGTTCGCAGACCGCCGGCTCGTGCTCGGGACGTGGCAGCAAATTGTGCTTGTCGAGTTTGACACTCAGCCGCGCCGACGCGAGCTCGTGGTTCAGATGGTAGGCGAATGAGCGCTTGCCGGCTCAGCTCGATCGCGCCGTGCAGGAGATTGTGGCTGAGCTCCAGCAGCATCCGCCGAAAACGCTCAGTCGGCCCGCGTTCCCGAAGTACCGCACGGTGAAATGACGTTGTGACGTCGCCTCGTTTATTGGAGCACCTGAGGGTGTCGGGGCTGGCCAGGCTCTTGCCTACGGCTGGGCGTTGTGCCAAGGACGAACCCAAACGACCGCGACTGGCGTCCTAGGCCGGCAGGGAGGAACTTCATGAAGCAGGTCGGCTGGACTCTCGCACTTCTGGCGCTCGGGC
>Ga0182034_10000411_pt1 | contig 19550 bp, 15 predicted proteins | sample flu12Cox44000172_FD_125972 | JGI IMG/M metagenome (GOLD analysis project Ga0182034, IMG submission 125972) | Lab enrichment of tropical soil microbial communities from Luquillo Experimental Forest, Puerto Rico - flux4day.12C.oxic.44.000.172 | ecosystem: Environmental > Terrestrial > Soil >... | reverse complement strand
TCATACACCCTTGCAACAAGGGACCGGGTTGAGCCTACGTGGCATGGGTCATTGCTGGACAAGAACCGATAACAGGGGCCGGAGAATTCGTATGCACCCGGTCAGCACCCCAGGTCAGGAAGGGGCGATCTTGGCTGAGGATCGCTTAGGCAGCCACGGCGGCCTTGGGCTCCAGGTTCGCCTTCCAATTCCAGGGCAGCAGGTCGGCGACTTTGTTGGCGGGGTGATCTGGAAGCCTGGCCAGCACGTCAGCAAGCCAAGCTTGCGGATCGACGTCGTTCATCTTGCAGGTTTCGATCAGGGTGTAGACGGCGGCGGCACGATGACCACCAGCATCTGAACCAGCGAAGGTCCAATTCTTTCTTCCGACCGCCACACCGCGCAAGGCTCGTTCCGCCGCATTGTTCGACAGACAAACACGGCCGTCGTCGAGGAAGCGGGTGAACGCCGCCCAGCGGTTGAGGAGATAGTTGATCGCCTTCGCAGTATCGTTGCTTGATGAGAGCAAGGCACGCTGCCGGCGCATCCAGATTTCGAGATCGGCGACGAGCCGCCTGACCTCTCACGGCGCGCGGCAAGCCGTTGCTCCGGCGCTTGTCCGTTGACGGCCCGCTCGATCTCAAACAATTCATCGATGCGCCGCACCGCCTCGGTCGCGATCGGCGCCTCTCCCGATTTCGCCAGGTCGAAGAACTTTCTGCGGCCGTGGCTCCAGCATGCCGCTTCAAGGATCGGAGCCGGCTTCCTTTGAGCCTTGTAGAGCTGGTTATATCCATCAAAGGCATCGGCCTGCATCAGCCCCACATAGCCGGCAAGATGGCTTTGCGGATGCTCTCCAGCCCGGTTGCGTGAGTAGTAGAACAGGGCCGCCGGCGGATCCGTGCCGGCAAACGGCCGGTCATCGCGAACATAGGTCCAGATCCGGCCGGTGACTGTCTTGAGCTTGGCCAGCACCGGCACCGTCGTATCGTCGGCGTGGATACGTTCCGCGCTCATGACATGGATCCGGATGGCCTCAATAATGGGGTTGAGCGCCACCACGCACGCGCCGACCCGATCCGCCAGCGTTGAGACATCGATCTCGATCCCTTCGCGGGCATAGGTCTTGCTCTGACGGTTCAGCGGCTGATGCAGCAGGAACTTGTTGACCAGTATCATCGCCAGCAGGCTCGGCCCAGCAAAGCCACGCGGGATCGGATGCGAGGGCGCCAGCGCCTCGGTGATCGCCTCGCAATCCCGGCAGGAGAACTTTTCGCGGACATGCTCGATAATCTTCCAGCGCCGCGGCTCGCATTCCAGGGTCTTCGACACCACCTCGCCGAGCTTGTGCAGCCGCTCACTGCCGCACTTGCCGCACGCGCACGGCGCGGGTTCGACGATACGTTCGACGGGCAGGTTGTCCGGCAGAGGACGTCGGGGCGGCCGCGGATTTTGCGCGCGCTTCTGTTTGGCGGCTTCCGGAGCTGCGATCTCAGCCTTGGTTTCCTGCTCGGCCTGCGTTTCTTCAAGATCTTCAATGGCGAGTTCAAGCTGTTCGACCAGCAGCTTGCCGCGTTCGGAGGATTGCCCGAACTGTTCGCGCCGCGCCTTGGCCAACATCAGCTTCAACCGTTCGATTTCCAGCCGGCCGACGGTCACTTCGCTGTTCGCCAGCGTCAGCTGTTCGCGCTGCGCAAGGATCATCGCGTGCGCAGCGGCAAGGTCGGCGGGAAGCGGATCAGAGGGTGTCGTCACGATGATGAATCAACCACATTCGCCGCTAACAATCGCGGTCGATCTCCGTCGTGAGTCAATAAGCCACAGCTTAACCGGAGGCTTGTGGCCGCCACGTTGCCTGCGGCATCCGCCAGTCAATTCCGGCCAGGAGATAGGATAGTTGCGCAACGCTGATCGTCACCACGCCGTCCGCCAGCGCTGGCCACAAAAAGCGGCCGCGCTCCAACCGCTTCGTGAACAGACACGCGCCCTGGCCGTCATGCCAGATGATCTTGATCAAGTCACTGCGACGGCCCCTAAAAACGTAGAGATCACCAGCGTGCGGGTCCCGCTTCAAACTCTCCTGAACCAGACGCGCGAGGCTCGGGAATCCGCGGCGCATATCGGTATGGCCGGTCGCAAGCCACACCCGTACATTGCCCGGTATTGCAATCATCGGCGCTCAAGCACCTCGAGGACCCGCGCCAGCGCCTCCGGGTCGACGTGCGCATCCACTCGGATGCGTCGCCGGTTGCCAAGATCGATCTCGATCAATCCAATACGCGCGGCCGCCACAGATCGCACTCGGCTATCATCCGCACGCAAAAGCTTCGAAGTTTCCTCAATCGCTTCCGCGGCGGCGATCTGCACCGGCGCAAAACGCGGTTCAATCTGTGCGACCGTCCGAGCCTGCCGACGCCAGGCGAACACCACGCTCGCCGCTACCCCGTTGCGACGCGCAACCTCAGTCACCTTCGCGCCCGGCGCCAACGTCTCCTCGACAATCCGCGCCTTGTCATCCTGCGACCAGCGCCGACGCCGCTCCAACCCGCCCAAAACCTCGACCCGCATCGCCTGATGACCTTAAAGCTAGACTTAAGGTCACACGCTTCGCGAATTACCACGCGTCACACAAGACGGCGCTCGTCGGATGCGTACCCTGAATCGGCGCGCTATCTCGTACTACAGAACAAAGCTCCGGCGCAGGTTGCTGCGATTTTGAAGCGCATTTCGCCGAATGAAGATTTCGAAGGCGCACGTTTTGAATTGGCGCACAAGAAGCCCGAAGGCTTTTCGATCAGCCATCTGTTCAAGCCGGACCTCATCGTCGGTACAATGTTGCTTTGGCTGGCGTTCTTCTCCAGCCTTCTCGTTATATACCTTTTGTCTAGCTGGCTGCCGACCCTCATCAAAAGCACGGGCGTATCGCTCGCCACAGCATCCGTCGTCACTGCGATGTTCCAGGTAGGAGGTACGCTCGGTGCCATTGCGCTAGGTTGGTTGATGGATCGTTTCAATCCGCAATACGTCCTCGCAATTTGTTATGCCACAGCTGCGATTTTTATTGCGGCCATCGGCAGCGTTGCCGCTTCTCCTTTGCTGGTGGGCATAGCGGTCTTTTTCGCAGGGTTTTGCATTTCCGGATCTCAGGTGGGCGCTAATGCGCTTTCTGCTAGTTTTTATCCGACTGACTGCCGTGCCACTGGCGTTAGCTGGGCGAATGGTGTTGGCCGCAGCGGCTCGATTCTCGGGTCTATGGGTGGCGGCGTGCTGCTGACGATGGATTTACACTTATCCACGGTATTTCTAATTGTCGGTCTGCCGGCCTTGATCGGGGGCGTATCAATGTTTGTTTTTGGAAGATATCGCGAGGCAAAAATCGGGCGTTTGGTGGCAGCCTAATGCCCTTGCTCACTGAACGGAGCAGGTCGGCCGCAGCTCTTCCAGCTTCGAACCGATCTGCCGGTGCAACAGCCGGACAGGTTGAAGCTCACTGTGGTACGGTCATGACCTCGGGCTTGTCTGTGTCCAGCGCATCCAAATCCTGAAAGCTCGATCCCTCGCGTTCGACCGCGGGAAGACGTGCCACTGGCACCTTTAAAGATTAAAGCGCCACAAGAGGATTCATTTTGCGTCGGATCATTTCCGTTTCTGCGGTGGCAGATCGGTACAATGACCCTCAAACACCTCGGCAGCCATGCCTATTGATTCACTCAGCGTCGGATGCGGATGAATGGTTTTGCCAATGTCCGATGGCTCGCAGCCCATCTCGATCGCAAGGCAGATTTCGCTGACGAGATCGCCGGCATGCGTGCCCACAATGCCGCCGCCAACCAGCCGATGCGTCGTCTGATCGAAGAGGAGTTTCGTAAAGCCCTCGTCGCGCCCATTCGCGATGGCTCGGCCGGAGGCGGCCCACGGAAAAACGGCCTTCCCAACTTTGAGTCCTTCAGCTCTGCACTGCTCCTCGGTCTTGCCGGCCCAGGCCACCTCTGGATCGGTAAAGGCCACAGAGGGGATTTGGCGCGCATCGAAGAAAGATTTTTCTCCGTATGCCGCCTCCGCCGCGACGTGGCCTTCGTGCACCGCCTTGTGCGCAAGCATCGGCTGCCCAATGATGTCGCCAATCGCAAAGATATGCCCAACATTGGTACGCATCTGCTTGTCGACGGTGATGAAGCCGCGATCGCCAACAACCACGCCGGCCTTTTCCGCGCCGATCTTGTTGCCGTTGGATGCACGGCCAACAGCCACAAGAACGAGATCGTACAATTGCGGCTTGCTCGGTGCCTTCTCGCCTTCGAAGCTCACCTCGATGCCCGCGTCGGTTGCCTTGCCACCGACCGTTTTCGTCTTGAGCATCACGTTGTCGAAGCGATGCGCATTCATCTTTTCCCAGACTTTGACAAGGTCCCGGTCGGCACCGAGCATCAGCCCGTCGAGCATTTCGACAACGTCGATCCGTGCACCAAGCGTCGAATAGACCGTCGCCATCTCAAGCCCAATAATGCCACCACCGATCACCAGCATCCGCCTGGGAATCGACTTCAGTTCCAGTGCTCCGGTCGAATCGACAATGCGAGGGTCGTTTGGCAGGAACGGCAGTTTCGCAGACTGGCTCCCTGCAGCGATAATCGCTTTAGCAAACTTGATTGATTTCTTCTGGTTTCCCGCGGTCACCTCAAGATGATTCGGATCAAGGAAGGCGCCAACGCCTCGAGCGACTTCAACCTTGCGTGCCTTCGCCATGCCGGCGAGCCCACCGGTCAGCTTTTTCACCACTCCGTCCTTGAAGGCGCGCAATTTGTCGAGGTCGATCTTCGGCTCGCCAAAGGAAATTCCATGGTCGGGCAGATGCCTAACCTCGTCCATCACTGACGCGGTATGCAGAAGCGCTTTGCTCGGAATGCAGCCGACGTTGAGACAGACACCACCGAGTGTCTCATAGCGCTCGACCAGGACTGTCTTCATTCCCAGATCCGCAGCTCGGAAAGCAGCTGAGTAGCCGCCTGGGCCCGCCCCGAGCACAAGCATCTCGCATTCGACATCCGCTTTGCCGGCATAGGATGACGCATTTGGTGCAGGCGCTGCCGGCCGCGGAGCGTCGGCGGCCGGCGACGCCGCCGCTGCGGGCTTCAGCGCGGTCGGCGTGCCTGCCGCTTCCAGCACTAAGATCGTTGTCCCTTCGCTGACCTTGTCGTCGACCTTGACTCTGACTTCCTTGACGATGCCGGCTCGCGAGGACGGAATTTCCATCGAGGCCTTGTCCGACTCCACCATGATCAGGCCGGTGTCGACGGCGACGGTTTCGCCCACCTTCACCATGACCTCGATCACGGCAACGTCCTTGAAATCGCCGATATCCGGGACCTTCACTTCGATCTGCTGCGCCATACTGTCCCCTCCCATTCTCAGAACAGCACGCGCCGTAAATCGGCGAGTACATTGGCGAAGTAGACGTTGAAGCGCGCCGCCGCCGCACCATCGATCACTCGATGGTCCCAGGACAGCGACAGTGGCAATGTCAGCCGCCAGCTCGACGTCTTTCCATCCGGCGAATGGTGCTTCCAGTAGCCCTTGCACACGCCCATGATCGCGACTTCAGGCGCGTTGATGATCGGTGTGAAATAGATGCCGCCGATACCCCCGAGCGATGAGATCGAGAACGTGCCCCCCTGCATCTGGTCAGGCTTGATCTTGCCCTCGCGCGCGAGCTTGGCGAGTGCGTTCATTTCCTTGCCGATTTCAGGCACTGATTTCGTGTCGGCATCGCGGATCACCGGCACCATCAAGCCGTTCGGTGTGTCCGCGGCAAAGCCGATGTGCCAGTAATTCTTGTAGACGAGCGTATCGCCGTCGAGGCTCGCATTGAATTCCGGCAATTTCTTCAGCGTTGCCACCGCCGCCTTCACCATGAATGGCAACAACGAGAGCTTCACTCCGCTCTTTTCTAGCTCCTTGTTCATCTTCACTCGGAACTGTTCGAGATCGGTGATGTCGGCCTCGTCGTGAGTGGTGACATGCGGAATGACGACCCAATTGCGATGCAGGTTGGCCGCCGAAATCTTCTTGATGCGGCCGAGTTCCTTGCGCTCGATCGGTCCGAACTTCGCGAAATCGATTTTTGGCCACGGCAGAAGATCGATGCCGCCGACCCCGCCGCCACTTGCAGCCGCCGCTTGCGGCTTGGCCGATACCGCGCCGCCTTTGGCAACGGTCTCGACGTCGGCGCGCAGAATACGGCCATGGTTACCGGAGCCCTTGACCTTGCCCAGATCTACACCGAGCTCCCGCGCCAGCCTGCGCACCGCGGGGCCGGCATAGGCGAGAGCGAAGGCCTTCTCGTCGAAGGCACCGACCACCGCCGTCTGGGTGGCGGTGGTCGGCGAGGGTGCAGCCGCGGACGGGGGAGAACGGTCCGCCTGCATAGTTGCTTGTCCAGTAACAAGTGAAAGAATGATCGACCCCTCGCTGACTTTGTCGCCAACCTTCACCTTTATCTCGCTCACAGTGCCGGATAGCGGTGCCGGCACCTCCATCGTCGCTTTGTCTGACTCAAGCGCGATCAACGGATCCTCTGCTTTCACGGTGTCGCCGGGCTTGACGAAAATCTCGATCACCGGCACGTCTTTGAAATCGCCGATATCAGGAACGCGCACTTCGGCCAGGCCTTGAGGCGCGCTCACAGGCGCGGGAGGCGCGCTCACGCTCGGCCGGGCAGCAGCCTGTTCGGCGCCACCGGCTTCGAGTTGCATGATTACGACGCCCTCGCTGACCTTATCGCCAATGTTGACAGCAATGGTCTTTACGACGCCCTCATTCGGCGATGGGACTTCCATTGTCGCCTTGTCAGATTCGAGCGTGATGAGCGGATCCTCCGCCTTCACCCGGTCACCAGATTTGACGAATATTTCGATCACCGGAACGTCGCTGAAATCGCCGATATCAGGAACTTTGATGTCGATCACATTACTCATCGCGCTGTCCTCGGCACGTGCGTCAGAGCGTCCAGGGCGCCGCACGCCCCGCATCGAGCTGATATTTGCCGATTGCATCGGCAACGACTGCCGACTTAATCACACCGTCATCGGCTAGGGCCTTAAGTGCCGCGATGACCACGTAGTGACGGTCGACCTCGAAGAACCGACGCAGGTTCTTCCGATAATCGCTCCGGCCGAATCCGTCCGTGCCGAGGACGACGTATCGACGTCCTGCCGCCTGTACATATTCGCGGATCTGGTCGGGGTAGTTGCGCATGTAGTCTGTCGAGGCGACGACTGGTCCCGGATGTCCCTCGAGTTGCATTTCCACCCAGCTCTTGCGGCGCGGCTGGGTCGGATGCAGCAGATTCCATCGTTCCGCCGCCATGCCGTCGCGACGCAATTCGTTGAAGCTGGTCGCGCTCCAGACGTCCGCGGTCACGCCGAAGTCTGCCTTGAGCAGATCCGCCGCAGCTGTCACTTCACGCAGTATCGTCCCTGAACCAACGAGCTGGACGCGAAGCCCCTTCTTCGTCGTCTCACCAGCGCTTTTCAAGAGATACAGCCCCTTGAGAATCCCCTGTTCCGCTCCTTTACCGGCGTCCGATAGCGCCGGATGCGGATAGTTCTCGTTCATTAGGGTAATGTAGTAGTAGACGTCCTCCTGCTCCTCGTACATGCGGCGCATGCCTTCGCGGATGATTGTCACGACTTCGTAGGCAAAGGTCGGGTCGTAGGACACGCAGTTCGGGATGGTACCGGCGAGAATGTGGCTGTGGCCGTCTTCATGCTGCAACCCCTCGCCGTTGAGGGTAGTGCGGCCTGCGGTGCCGCCGAGTAGAAAGCCGCGCGCCCGGATGTCGCCGGCGAGCCACGCGAGATCGCCGACGCGCTGCAGGCCAAACATCGAGTAATAAATGTAGAACGGGATCATCGGCACGTTGCTCGTGCTGTAGGACGTCGCCGCGACGATCCAGCTCGACATGGCGCCGCCTTCGTTGATGCCTTCCTGCAGAACCTGTCCGCTCTTGTCCTCGCGGTAGTACATGAGCTGATCGGCGTCCTGCGGTCGGTAAAGCTGACCGACCGACGAATAGATGCCGAGCTGGCGGAACATACCCTCCATGCCGAAGGTGCGGGATTCGTCCGGCACGATCGGCACGATGTGCTTGCCGATCACCTTGTCGCGCACCAGGGTGCCGAGCATCTGCACAAAAGCCATCGTGGTCGAAATCTCGCGCTCACCAGTGCTCTCGAGTAATCGCTGGAATGTCGAAAGCGGCGGAATCTGCAAAGCGGTCGATTTCCGTCTGCGTTGCGGCAGACTTCCGCCGAGTGCTGCGCGCTGGGCGCGCAGGTATTTCATTTCAGGGCTGTCTTCTGAAAACGTTATGAACGGGATCTTACCTAAATCCTCGTCCTTGACCGGCACAGCAAAACGGTCACGGAATCCACGCAGCGCATCCTGCGTCATTTTCTTGGCCTGGTGGGCAATCATCTGGCCTTCGCCTGATTCACCCATGCCATAGCCCTTCACGGTCTTTGGCAGGATGAGCGTGGGCTGTCCTGTATTCTTCACGGCTTTGGCATAGGCCGCAAAGATCTTTACGGGATCGTGGCCTCCGCGCGTCAGACCCCAGATCTCGTCGTCGCTCATGTCGGCGACGAGTTCCTTCAATTCGTCGTACTTGCCGAAAAAATGCTCGCGGATATAGGCGCCGCTCTTGCTCTTGAAATCCTGGTACTCACCGTCGACGCATTCCTCCATGCGCTCTAACAACAATCCGGACTTGTCCTTCTCCAGCAGCCTGTCCCATCCGCTGCCCCACAGGACTTTGATGACGTTCCAGCCGGCGCCGCGGAACACGCTTTCAAGCTCCTGGACGATCTTGCCGTTGCCCCGGACCGGGCCGTCGAGCCGCTGCAGATTGCAGTTGATGACAAAGATCAAGTTGTCGAGCCGTTCGCGACCAGCCAGCGAAATCGCACCAAGGGATTCCGGCTCGTCCATCTCGCCGTCTCCCATGAACGCCCAGACCTTCCGGTTAGCGGTTTCTGCAAGACCACGGAATTGGAGATATTTCAGGAACCTCGCCTGATAGATCGCCATCAGCGGACCGAGGCCCATCGAAACGGTCGGGAATTGCCAAAAATCTGGCATGAGCCAAGGGTGCGGATAGCTTGATAACCCCTTGCCCGCGGTCTCTTGGCGATAATTGAGCAGCTGCTCTTCGGTTAGCCGTCCCTCGAGGAATGCCCGCGCGTATATTCCCGGCGAACTGTGTCCCTGAATAAATACGAGATCGCCACCATGTCCCTCAGTTGGCGCGTGCCAAAAATGACCGAAGCCTATGTCGTAGAGGGTGGCCGCGGACTGAAAGCTCGCGATATGTCCCCCGAGCTCAGAGCTTTCCTTGTTGGCGCGCAGGACGATTGCAAGCGCATTCCAGCGGATGGCTGATCGCAGCTTATGCTCTGTAGCCCGATCTCCTGGGAGCGCCGGCTGTTGTTCAACCGAAATTGTATTGCAGTACGGCGTGGTCAGCGACTGCGGGGCATAAATGCGATCACGCTGTGCAGCTTCGACAACCGAACTAACGATAAAGTTTGCACGATCCGGCCCACGGTGGGCCCGGACCGCAGCAAGCGCATCCAACCACTCCTGCGTCTCAATCGCATCGGAATCCCGCCGCGCGTCCATGAGAACCTCCCATATTTCTCACAAAGTCGCCAAAACGCCACCGTCGACGTAGATAATCTGCCCGTTGACGAAATCGGACGCGGAAGACGCAAGGAAAATCGCTGCTCCTTGCAATTCCTCGACTCGCCCCCAACGCCCAGCGGGTGTGCGGCTCTTCAACCACGCATTGAATGTCGTATCCTCGGTCAGCGCCTTGTTGAGCGGCGTCATGAAATATCCAGGCCCGATTCCATTAATCTGAAGGCCATAGCGCGCCCAATCCGTGCACATTCCCTTGGTCAGATTCTTCACTGCTCCCTTCGACGCCGTATACGGTGCAATAGAATAGCGAGCCGCCTCGCTCTGTAGACTTGCGATATTAATGATCTTGCCTCGCCCGCGCTGAATCATGTGTCGCGCAACGGCTTGACCTACAAGGAAGACGCTGTCGAGATTGATGCGCATCACATCGCGCCAGTCCTCCAGAGAAAACTGCTCGAGTGGTGTGCGACGTTGAATTCCAGCGTTGTTGACCAGAATGTCGATGGCACCAATGTCTGCTTCAATCTTGTTAACGCCCTCGCGGACGGCATCAGGATCCGAGACGTCGAAGGCTGCGCTCGCAACCTTGATCCCCTCCTTCTCAAGCTCAGCGACGGCGGCGTTCAACTTCGATTGGTCGCGCCCATTCAAAATTATCTTGGCACCAGCGCGTCCAAGACCAAGCGCGAGTGAGAAGCCGATGCCCTGGCTTGCGCCCGTGATCAGCGCCATACGGCCATTCAGATCAAACAACGACATGGACATTTGCATATTTCCAAAGGAGATCAGGCGACTCTCGCTTTGCCCTGGTTTGCGACAGCTTCCAGCGCGGCAGCGATATCGTCGGGATTGCCAAGATAATAGTGTCCGAGCGGGCGCAGATCGGCATCGAGTTCATAGACGAGAGGTCGCGCCGTCGGGATGTTCAATTCGACGATGTCAGCATCCGACACGTCGTCCAAATATTTGATAAGTGCTCGTAGGCTGTTTCCATGGGCTGCGATGATCGCCTGACGCCCCGAGCGCACGACGGGCGCGATCATGTCGCGCCAATATGGTAGAACTCGCGCGACGGTATCCTTTAGACACTCCGTCCGCGGAAAGCTCTCGCGCGGGATGTCGGCATAACGCGGATTGTCGAATTCCAGACGCGGGTCGCTCTCCTCGAGGCTCGGTGGCGGCGTGTCATAAGCGCGGCGCCAGATCTTTACCTGCTGCTCGCCGAACTTTGCTGCCGTCTCAGCTTTGTTGAGGCCTTGCAGTGCGCCGTAGTGCCGCTCGTTGAGGCACCAGGAATGATGAACCGGGATCCACATTCGGTCGGTCTCTTCAAGCACCGTCCACAGCGTCTTGATCGCGCGGCGCAAGACGGAGGTAAAGGCAATGTCGAATGCGAATCCTTCTTGACGCAGAAGTTCTCCGGCGGACTTGGCCTCACGCAGACCGGCCTCGGTCAGACCGACATCGGCCCAGCCGCTAAAGCGGTTCTCTTGGTTCCACACCGATTCACCATGCCGAAGGAGGACGAGTTTGAACATGCTGATCTCTTCCGCTGTTAAGCTCGAACGCCCTGTCGCAGGGCGTTTCGTCCAAGAAATTGCGCGCTGCTACCAAGCTCCGCTTCGATCCTCAGAAGCTGGTTGTATTTTGCGAGACGGTCGGAGCGTGAAAGCGAGCCCGTTTTGATCTGACCGCAATTGGTCGCGACGGCAAGATCGGCGATCGTGGCATCCTCGGTTTCGCCGGAGCGATGCGACATGACACATGCATACGAGGCACGATGAGCCAGGTCCACGGCTTCAAGCGTTTCGGTGAGAGAGCCGATTTGATTGACTTTAACGAGGAGCGCGTTGCCTATGCCCTGCGCGATACCCTGAGCCAGGATGCCTTTGTTGGTAACAAAGATGTCGTCGCCGACGAGTTGCACGCGAGGAGCGAGCAACTCTGTGAGCCCTTTCCAACCATCCCAATCTTGTTCCGCCATGCCATCTTCGATCGAAACGATCGGATACCGTCGACACAAGTTCTCGTATAGTTGCACCATACCCGAGGCGTCGAGCGTCTTATTTTCGCCGTGGAGCGTGTAGCGCCCGTTTTCGTAAAACTCGCTTGATGCCGCATCTAGGGCAAAAACAATGTCGTCGCCAAGTGCCAGCCCACTCCTCTCTACAGCGCGGGCAAGAAATGCAAGAGCCTCATCAGTACCCCGAAGATTTGGGGCGAAGCCACCCTCGTCCCCGACATTGGTGTTGTGACCGGCATCCTTCAATGACTTCTTGAGGCTATGAAACACCTCTACGCCCATTCGCAGACTTTCCGAGAAGCTTGTTGCTCCGACCGGCATGATCATAAATTCTTGAAAGTCGATCGGGTTGTCAGCATGCGCGCCGCCATTAATGACATTCATCATAGGCAACGGCAGGATCCGCGCTGACACGCCGCCGATGTATCGCCACAATGGAAGACCAACACCTTCGGCCGCGGCTTTCGCTACAGCGAGGCTCGTACCGAGGATAGCGTTGGCACCGAGATTTGCCTTATTCGGCGTGCCATCAAGTTCGCAAAGGATCCGATCAATACCTACCTGATCCGTTGCATTGTATCCCTTCAATGCCTCCGCAATCGCGCTATCAACAGCGGCGACAGCTTTCGTGACGCCTTTGCCACCGTAGCGTGCCTTCTCGCCGTCGCGCAGTTCCACAGCCTCGCGCGTACCAGTAGAGGCTCCAGAAGGAACAGCCGCGCGACCATGCGCTCCATCTTCCAGCCAAACCTCAACTTCGACAGTGGGATTACCGCGACTGTCGATGATCTCTCGGCCGCGAACATCTACGATAACAGTCATAGTTCCTCCTGCTACCAACTATTGCGATGTCAGCCCTGACGGTATCTGAGCTATACGCAACAGATTTGTGTTGCCGGATACGCCGAAGGGCATGCCACCAGTGATAGCGATCGTGTCGCCTGGTTCTGCAAAACCTTCGCGCTGTGTGACATCGAAGGCGTTGTCCACAATTTCGGACAGCCGTTCGACTGTCGACGTCTGGATAGCGTGGACGCCCCAAACGAGCGACAACCGTCGGCATGTTGCAAGATCTGGCGAGAGGCTCAAAATCGGTGCAGCGGGTCGCTCGCGAGCTGCACGCAATGCTGTTTTTCCAGCAGCTGTATAGGTGACGAGAGCAGCCATCGGCAGGATCGCGGCACTACGCCGCAATGCGTCGCAGATAATATCGGATACCGTTGCTTCTGGATCCGGGTGCGCAGAATCCAACGCCTTGCGATAGTGCGGATCGCGCTCTACTTCCGTGATGATTTCGCTCATCATACGCACGGCCTCGACAGGATATTGACCGGCCGCCGATTCCGCGGACAACATCACGGCGTCCGCGCCTTCATAGACAGCGGTTGCCACGTCTGACGCTTCAGCCCGGGTCGGAGTTGGTGCGACGATCATCGACTCCAGCATCTGAGTCGCGACGATGACCGGTTTCCCGGTCTGTCGGCAGATGCGTAGGATACGACGCTGAATAATCGGCACTCTTTGGGGCGGCATTTCCACCCCGAGGTCGCCTCGCGCGACCATCACTGCGTCCGACCGCGCTACGATTTCGTCAAGCCGCTCCACCGCTGACGGTTTTTCCAACTTCGTTATCACGAAAATTGGTCGCGCAACTGACCTGCGCAATTCATCGATGTCTTCGGGACGCTGCACGAAAGACAACGCGATCCAATCCGCCCCCATGTCCAGCGCGAACGTCAAGTCCTTGCGGTCCTTTTCGGTCAACGCAGACATGGGCAGCACCGCACCCACGACGCTGACCCCCTTGCGCGCCCGGAGTGTACCGCCGACCAATACACGTACGGTGGCGAATGTCGCGGTCGCATCTATAACCTCGAAGCGCATCTTGCCGTCATCTAACAAGAGTAGAACACCGAGCTTCAGCGCGGCGAACACTTCCGGATGCGGCATCGGCACGCGCTCATGCGTGCCCGGTGCGGGGTCCAAGTCGAGTCTCAGCGTGTCGCCGAGACCGAGTGTGATCTCTCCCCCCGCGAGATCTCCGATCCGCAGCTTCGGCCCCTGTAAGTCGGCAAGCACGGCAATGGGCCGTCCAGTCTCCTGTTCCACCGCGCGCACAATGTTATAGCGCGCCTGGTGCTCTGAGTGACTACCGTGACTAAAATTGAATCTAAACACGTCCGCACCGGCCTCGAACAAAGCGCGGATGGTGCTTTCATCCGAACTCGCCGGACCCAGCGTGGCAACGATCTTTGCGTGACGGTGACGGCGCATGACTTCCCTCGTCGAACGGCGTCAGAAGATAAAACCTGTGTGAATGAAGTTCGACGTGTGATCGTTGATAATGTTGTCTAACAACTTTTTTGAACTGTCGGTCTGCTTTGCCGCGATCATCGAACGGATCGAGAATGAACGCAGCGCATCCGTTACCGATAGCGTACCTTCCGCAGAGTCTTTGCGGCCAGTGAACGGAAAAACGTCCGGGCCGCGCTGACACTGGCAGTTGATGTTCACGCGGCAGACCTGATTGACAAGCTGATCGACAAGCTTGCCGACGGTGCCTGAGTCTTGGGTGAAAACTGAAACTTGCTGTCCGTGTTCGGAGGTCACGACATAGTCGAGCGCCGTCTTGATGTCATCGAACGGCATGATCGGCACGATCGGACCGAACTGTTCTTCGCGATAGAGCATCATGCCCTCGGAGACGGGGTATACAACTGCGGGGTAGAACAGCGTACCGCTTAGCGAGCCACCACCCTCGTTGATCACCTTCGCGCCTTTCGAACTCGCATCCTCGATCATGCGCGTCATGTAGTCGACCTTGCCAAGTTCCGGCAGCGGCGTAATCGTCACGCCAGACTCCCACGGCATGCCAGCTTTCAGCTTGCTGACCTCCTCGGCGAACCGCTGCACGAATTTGTCAGCGATCAAACGATGTACGAGGAGAATCTTAAGAGCCGTGCAGCGTTGTCCGTTGAACGAAAGCGCGCCAAGCACGCATTCCTTTACGGCGAGCTCGATATCTGCATCGGCGAGAATTATCGCGGCGTTCTTTGCGTCGAGACCAAGAATCGCCCGCAAGCGATTGATCTTTGGATGCATCTTTTTGAGATGATCCGCGACTTTGCTTGAACCGATCAACGTCAGCACGTTAACCTTCCCTGATTCCAGCAGCATCGGCACGATCTCCGCGCCCTTGCCGTAGACGGTATTGATTACGCCTTTGGGAAAAGCGCTTTTAAGCGCTTCAAGCAGTGGGACGAACAATAGGACGCCGAACTTCGGCGGCTTAAACACCATCGTGTTGCCCATGATGAGAGCGGGTATTAGCGTCGCGAAGGTCTCGTTCAGGGGATAGTTATAAGGTCCCATGCACAGAACCACGCCCAGCGGCGTGCGCCGGATCTGCCCAATCGTGCCTTCAACCAGCAGGAATCGCGAATTGGTATTGTCGAGTTGCTTAAGCGCGTCAATTGTAGCTTTGATATACTCGACGGTACGATCGAATTCCTTCTGAGAGTCCGACAAGGTCTTTCCAATCTCCCACATGATGAGTCGTACGATCTCATCGCGTTTCGCGACCATCTGTTTGGTGAAGTTCTGCATACAGCTGATGCGCTGCGCGACCGTCATCGTCGGCCATTCCCCCCGTCCGTCATCGTAGGCAGCCACTGCTGCTGCAAGTGCCTGTTCGGCGTCGGCTAGCCCCCCGATCGGATAGCTTCCGAGTTCGATTTGTTCGAGTGAGCCATTTTCACCGCGAGCACATATCGCGGAAAATACGCTCCTGACCGGGCCAGTCCACGCCTTGAGCTCGCCGTCAATAAGGATCTGGCGCTGATGTAGTTTAGGTGGACGCATCCCATCAGCCGACGCCTCGGCCTCTGTGGGAAATGCGTTTAGAAGGCTTTTTGACATCGACATGGGCAAACCTGTGAGTAATTTGGGATCAACGTGGCATTGACCGCATCGATACGGGGCCCGCATCGAGCTTTAGTCGTTCGCCGGTGTCGGAAAGCCTTCCGTCACGAATTTGGTATACGGCGATGAACTTTTCTACGTCGAACTGCACAAGGACTGTTTTGTTGTCCTTTGCGAATACGACGCCCTGCGAAGCCTCCCCACTCGGCAGTTCGTTGATCTTCGTGGCGATGCCGTCATGGACAGAGAACAATGCAATCCGACCAAGTTTTTGCCGTCCCGGGCCTGGATCGCTGGGCGTGAGATTGGATCCATTAAGGCTTTGCGTCACGATCCACTTGCCGTCAGGCGAGAGCGCGACGCCTTCTGGGACAGAAGCGACTGTTAGAAATTGCACGGTACGAAACGGTCTTCGGGATACATCCACAAGTGCTACGACATCAGCGTCGCCTGGCGCCGACTGACCCGGAAGACCTGCAAGGCCTACACTGCCGATGACAGCGAGATTGCCTTCACTTGAAGCGTCGACGGCATACGGCGCTATGCCGGTCGAAACCAGTTCCTTGGTCAAAACGACTTTCGGTCCTGTAGTATCTAATACAGCCGCACCACCGTCATCGCGGCGGGACACAAGCGCAGCCTTGCCGTCATGCGTGAACGACACTCCGGCAAGACGCTTCTCGCTAACCTTTATTGAGTCGACGACCGTCAACTGCTTGCCGTCGATCTTGAGGACTTTAAGAGTCCCATCGAGCGTGGCCGCGAGAAGCAACGAGCCCGCTGGATTAATCGAAAGCCCGTTGGGATGCGCTCCAATATCGACACGATTTAGTTGCTTTGGCGGTGATGTTGACAAGTCGACGACTTGTAAAAACGTCCCTAAGGTTTCCTTTTTGGTAGTGTAGTCATACTTGCTCGGCGCGGCGATTACGGCCAGTTGACCGTCTGGTGTTATCGCCACTGACTGCGGCGGCCCCGCTATCGTATGCTCAATATCCGTGACGATTGCCACGATTTTGGGAGGCTCAACTGAAGCATCGATCACCGCCAGGCTGTCGGAGGGCGCTGGCTGCGGATAAGTCGCACTCCCCTCGAAGCGCACGAACTTACCATCGTTCGCTGAGACGATTAAATCGGCCGCGAAACTTGCTTCAAACGCTGTTAGGAATAGGATCGGCAAAATCCACCATCGCATGAGAGTCCCCATCGTTAGTGTGCAGCAACGCTGTCCAGCGCGATACCCGCGTTGCTTCGCTTTCGCCGGATCAGCGCCTGGACCCAGAATGTCATTAAGCCGCCGACGGTGAGGCACGCAGCGAGGAAAAGCATCGGCGCTTCATTACTGCCGGTTTGGTCCCTGATCCAGGGCACGACGTTTTGCGCTATGAAGCCACCAAGGTTGCCGACTGAATTGATCGCAGCAAGTCCTGCTGCGGCCCCAGCGCCCGAGAGAAATGACGAAGGCAAACTCCACAGCACCGGCTGACCGGCGAAAATGCCAGCCGCTGCTCCGCACAGAAACGCGAACTTCAACGCATTGCCGGGCACGTACACGCTGGCAACCAAGCAAACTGCGCCGAACAACGCCGGGCCCACGATATATGGCGTCTGCTTTCCTGTCACCGACGCCCGCGCCGGGATGACCCAGAGAGCTACCGCTACGATCACCCACGGGATCACGTTGATAAATCCGTTGACCGTGTTGGAAACCCCAAACCCCTTAACAATTGTTGGCAGCCAGTAACTCAGGCCGTAGGCGCTAAGCGGAAATGCGATATAATAGAAGCACATTAGTAGGACGCGTCCGTCGAGCAGCGCCGCAAGCGGATTGTCGTGCTTCGTCTTATTCATCGACGTATCCTCGGCGGCCAGCGTGTCGTGCAACCACTCTTTTTCGGACTCCGTGAGGAAGCGCGCGCTTTCCGGCCGGTCGTCGAGATAGGCGAGGGTCACGAAACCCATAATGACGGCCGGCAGACCGGTGACCATGAACACCCACTGCCAGCCCTTGAGGCCGAGCGTGCCGTTGAGATCGAGCAACATGCCGCCGATCGGAGCGCCGATCGCATTTGCGACCGCGCTATAAATCATGAAGGAGCCAACCATCTTTGCGCGGTATTCAAAGGGGAACCAGAGCGTCATAACGTAGAGCACGCCAGGAAAGAATCCCGCCTCGCACACGCCCAGCAGGAAGCGGAGGACGTAAAACATCGCGGTGCTGTTGGTTAATGCCAGCAGAATGGTGACGATCCCCCATGAAATCATAATGCGCGCAAACCAAATGCGAGCGCCGACTTTTTCAAGGAATACATTGGAGGGTACCTCGAACAGGAAGTACCCGATAAAAAACAGCGAGGCTCCAAGTCCGTACGCGTACTCGCTAAGGCCGAGGTCGCCGACCATCTGCAGCTTCGCGTAACTAACATTCTGCCGATCAATATAGGCAATAAGATAGATGAACCCGAGATACGGAATGAGCCGCCAAGTGATCTTTCGGATAAGATCTGGCCGCTCTCTAGCTCTCGACACCGAGGGAGTTGCGAGTGCTTGTGTGACAGGCATGTAAGCCTCCCATTCCTGCCTTTTCCTCGATTACGGCTCGTAGTTAGCCCGCGTTAGGATTGATTTTTTCCAGTGATAGTTTTGCTCGCTCTGTAATAGCGTTCCAGTTGCCCGCGCGCACATCGGCGGCCGGAGTTAGCCACGAACCGCCGACTGCGACGACGTTAGATTGAGCGAGCCAGTCTCGCACGGTGTCTACCCCGATCCCACCGGTCGGACAGAAGCGTGCCTGCGGAAAGGGCCCGCTGAGGGCTTTGAGCGTAGGAATGCCGCCGGCAGGGACGGCTGGAAAGAACTTCACGGTGTCAAAACCCCTTGCCAGCGCGGCCATCAGTTCCGAGGACGTGGTGATGCCCGGAATAAATGGCAGAGACACTGCCGCGGCCGCATCAAGCAGCTCGGTTGTCGCACCTGGGCTCAGGGCATATTGCGCCCCGAGGTCGGCGGCACGCTTGAGATCGTCCGGTGTGAGTACTGTGCCGATGCCGACGATTGCGTCGGGTACTTCAGCAATGATCCTTTTTGCTGCATCGGATGCTCCTGGCGTGCGCAGGGTGATCTCCAAGAGCCGCAGCCCGCCAGTGACAAGCGCGCGTGCGAGCGGCACCGCATCCTCTATACGCTCGATGGTGATGACCGGCACCAAGGGCCCATGTACCAACAGGCGGTCAAGTGCGGCGCGATCGTTCATGTTCCCGTCTCCAAAACAATTATGTCCGGCATCGCAGATCGCGGGATGATCGCGCCGGGATATTGCACTACCGTGCCGGCCAATCTATGCCCTGCTCGGACCGAGTCCTGCAGAGATGCTCCGGCAAGCCGCGCCGCGAGATAGGCGGCCGCGAAACTGTCGCCCGCCGCGGTCGTGTCCACCGCAGGCACGGCGGGTGCGGCAATCGCCACGTCAACGCCTCCGCCAATGACACGACATGACGGTCCGTCGGACTTCAGCACGCGTTCAGACGGCATTTTGCGCGCCAGAAACTCTTCGACTCCCGACGCGCCAAACAAAAGGTTCAAATCTTCGCTCGAGGCCAGCAGGATGTCCGCGGCATCGAACGCCTGCCGATAGCAGGCATTCGCCTTCGCGCGGTCTGGCCATCCCCGAGGACGAAAATTTGAGTCGAAGGCAAATTGGCCACCACCGCCGCGGCAGCGCGCCGCCGCTTCAAACAATCTCGCCCGCCCTGCGTCATCGTAAAGCGAAAGCGTAATGCCGGAGAGATAAAGGAAGTCGTACCGCGAAAGCGTTTCAACCAAGGCCTCCCCCGGCGGTCCCGCAAACAACTGCCGCACCGGCGCGTTGTCGCGCCAGTAGGAGAAGCGCCGTTCGCCTCTCTCGTCTGTCTGGATGACATAAAGACCG
>Ga0182034_10000399_pt1 | contig 19782 bp, 19 predicted proteins | sample flu12Cox44000172_FD_125972 | JGI IMG/M metagenome (GOLD analysis project Ga0182034, IMG submission 125972) | Lab enrichment of tropical soil microbial communities from Luquillo Experimental Forest, Puerto Rico - flux4day.12C.oxic.44.000.172 | ecosystem: Environmental > Terrestrial > Soil >... | reverse complement strand
GCGCGCTTCCGGCAAGTCAATCCAGAGCAACCTACCAGGCATCACGACGCACTGGAGTTCCCCGATGGGCAGATCGCCTTGGTCACGGACCTGCGCGAGGGTCAGCGCGCCACCGTGCTGCAGCTGCCCGCGACGGAGCGGGCACCGACTGCTGGTGCCGCTTCAATCCAGAAGCTTTCATTCGATCACGCGCTGCTCGATGGAGGTAGACTATGAAGAATACGGATTTCACTGAACAATGGACCGCGATGCAGAAGACGTTTCTGCCAACTTCGGCAATTTCGGCCCCGGTTCGAGACAATGCGCAACGTTTTTGGGAAAACCAGGACAAGGTTTTGGATAGCATGCAGGTGCTTGCCAATACCTGGTTCGAACGGCGCCATACTGGGACTCGTAAAGCGCGTGAAGCCGCAGAGCGCATGTGCGAAACACACACATTCGTCGATCTCATCCAGGCGTATCAGGATTGGGCTGGCGGAGCGTTCGAGCGGATCATGGCCGACGGACTTACTTGTCAGCAACAAATCATGGCGATAACCGGCGCGCTCGCATCGCCGCCATTAGCACCTACGGCAACCGAAAAGGAGGTCGACCTCCGGCGATCCGAGTCGCGTGCCCCGACCCGCTCCAAGACTACGTGATGTCCGCTTAATACCAGAAAGCAGACATTTGGCGCCGCGGTTGGAATGTCCGCTTTGGGCCAAAAGCGGACATCCGCCCACCGCGGTGCCCATTTCCTTGGAGGCCTTAGAAAGACAAATCTACCTCGCGCGATAGCCCTTAGTGGCAGTGCTCGACCTACGTAAAAACCCGGAATGGAGGCCGCGCCGCTTTGGGCACACGATAAAGCTGCTTGAGAGACACCATTCCTAGGGAGGACTGGCAAATGGACATGCTCTCACTCGCTTTCTACGTACTGGTGGTGCTAGTTGTGTTGGCTGCCGGCTGGTTCGTTATGAAGCCGGAGAAAAAATAAGCGACAGAAGCCGCGCCGGTTGGCGATCCCAATTTGGAATTCGGCCCGTCGTTGTGGCGGCGGGTGAGGCTGCTTGCCGCTGAAAAAAGAAAAAGCATTGCGGTCCCCACGATGGTGGACCTCTTTTTGGCGACTCCTTCAAAATTATTTCTCCTCGACCTCTTTGTCCTCCCTTCGCAGCCGCATCGATTGCTCGGCGATTCGAAGGAGTCTTATCGTCGTCGGCTTCGACAACGCCAGTAAATTGATCCAACGCAATGACTGAATGGGCAACTCTGGCAAGCTCCCTTCCAAATCCTGCAATGGAGAGAGCGCCATGATCACCCGCGAAAGCCATCCAAGCCATCCGTTGGTGGAAGCAGCCCTTAAATCCATCGCTGATTGGGTGACCAATTATCGCATTGCCGTCGGCTTCAATGATGAATTTGGCATGTGTGGGCCGGACGAAGTTGCGCGCATGGCCAAAGATATTGGAGTGACCCCAAGCCAACTCCAGGAACTGGTCCGCAAGGGACCCGACAGCGCAAATCTACTGAAGAAAATGTTAGTCGCCCTGCGTGTAGATCCGAAAATCATTGCCGAAATAGACCCGCTGGTCATGCGGGAGATGAAATGGCTGTGCATCACGTGCAACAACAAGAAGCGATGTGCGCATGAACTTGCCAAGGGGACAGCCACCGAACATTTTCACGAGTTTTGTCCGAACGCGGTTTCGGTCGATGAGTTGCTAAATCAGAAAGGCTAACTGCCCGACCATGAGCAAACAGTGCAATCGGGTTGTTCAAGTCAGCCGATTTGGCGATCCCGACGTCATCGAAGTAGTTGACACACCCCTGCCGACGGCGGGCCCAGGCGAGGTGCGAGTCCGCGTGCTCGCTTCGAGTGTCGAGTACACGGACGTGACAATCCGGCGCCACGTCTACGCGCAAACGGCGGCCGTCCGACCACCGTTCGTTCTCGGCTATGATGTCGTTGGGGAAATCGATCAGCTCGGTGATAGCGTGAATGATTTTGAGATTGGCGACCGGGTAGCCGATATGACGGTGGTCGGATCGAACGTTGCCTACCGTACCCTGCGCGCCAGCGACCTAACCCGAGTGCCGGCAGGCGTTGATGCAGCGGAAGCCGCAGCACTGATTTTGAGCTGGACGACCGCCTACCAGCTCCTTCATCGCACCGCACGAGTGCAGAGAGGGCAGCGTATGCTTGTGCAGGGCGCGGCTGGGGCGCTCGGCCAGGCACTGCTGGTGCTTGGCCGAATGGCCGGACTGGAAGTGTGGGGCACCGCACGCAGCACGCACGCTGCGTTAGTCCGTGAGCTCGGTGCAATACCGATCGACTACCAGCGCGAAGACTTCACGCGTGTCTTGCCTGGCGGATTCGATTTCGTCTTCGACGGCGTTGGCGAGGACAGCTACCGTCGCTCTTTTGATGCCCTCAAGCCTGGTGGTCTGCTCTGCGCCTACGGATACTCGGCGGGGGTACAGGCGCAGCGCCACTTGGTTGCCACACTGACGTGGATTACGCGCGTATATCTATGGAGGCGTCTCCTGAGTTGGCTGCCTGGTGGCAAGCGAGTCAGCATCTTTTCGATCAATTTGATGCGGGCGCGACATCCCAACTGGTTCCAGCAAGACCTTGCGCAATTGTTCGGCCTGCTGGCGGCCGGCACCATCCATCCCCGTGTCACCAAAAGGATCTCGTTCGACGAGGTCACCGATGCGCACCGCCGTCTCGAGGCAGGCAGTCTCGATGGCAGACTCGTTCTGTGCCCGGATGTCCCGCTCGCGCGATCAGGATGACGCCGTACTTCGCTCGCACGTCCGCTTTGGCCAGTAGCGGACATTACTCGATCACCTCGTCGGCGATCAGCAGAACATGCAGTGCAGTAGCGGATGTCCGCTTAGGGCCAAAAGCGGTCATGAAGGGCTTACGTGGCTCAGGTGGGCCTACGTTGAATTTTCCTTCTCAAATAGCCGCGCGCCGAAAGCTCCCTCTTAAATTTAGTCCCCACGACAACCATCGTGACCTGCTCGTATGAGCCGCCCCGGCATTGCGCCCGTGTGCTCACCGCGCTCGAAGATTGGGATGCCTGCTGCAAGTGTTGCTTCATATCCATCGACACGCTGCACAAAGCGCCGGCCACCAGCCGGCATATCGTGGACGAGCTCTGGCTTATGCAGCCGCAGGCGGTCAAAGTCGATGATATTCACATCGCCGCGCAGGCCCGGCTTCAGCCGGCCACGATCAGACAGACCGAAAAAGTCCGCGGTTTCGCTCGTTTGCCGCTTGACCATATGCTCCAATGGCAGTCGTGGCCCGCGATGGCGGTCTCGTGCCCAATGCGCCAGCATGAAACTAGGCGTCCCTGAATCGACGATGGACGTGCAGTGCGCGCCGCCATCACTTAGACCAAGCACGCAGGCCGGGTCGCCGAGCATTTCGCGGATAGGCTCGTGATCGCCCGCCACATAATTTACCACCGGGAAGTACAGGTACTGGTTCTCCTCGATGATGTAGTCGTAGGCCACCTCATCGGGAGTGCGTCCCGTGCGCATTGCGATCACAGCAACACTCTTTTCCGGATCCGGTTCGTAGTCCGGCGGATCGCCCATCGTGAAGAATTTGTCCCAGCGCTTTGTGACCAGCTGCCTGAATTGGGCAAGCTTCGCCACCGCGACTTCGGACGGCTGCTCGGCGAGGATTTTCCGCCTTAGCTCGGGGTCGCGCAGCCGTTGACGCTGCTCCGCAATGGGAAGGTTTTCGAGCGCGTTGTAACTCGGCCGCACCGAAAACGGATTGAGCGCAGTGCCGATGCCCATCATCACACCGATAGGACGGCCAGCAATCTGTGCGGTCAGTGGCAGCCCCTCGGACCGTGCCGCGTGCACCGCTTTCATCAAACGGCGCCAACGTTCCGGATCTTCGTAACGATCAGTAAGAAGGAACCAGACCGGCCGGCGCGTTTCCCTGGCGAGCTTCCGCATCCAACGCAGCTCATACTCCTCGTCGTCGAAATCACTGTTCATGCCGAAGGCGCCCGTGCCGGTTTCACCCAGGGCCGAACCGATGCCCAACAGTTCCAAGTCGTCTGCATCGCGGGAGGGCACAAGTTCGCCGTCGGGCGTCTTGTGCGAATCTGTGCGCGAGGTGGTGAAGCCAAAAGCGCCAGCCCGCAACGCCTCGATGGTCAGCTGCCGCATCTCCGCAATGTCCTCCGTCGTAGCAGGTTCCCGGCGGATTGCCCGGTCGCCCATCACGTAGACTCGGATTGGCAAATGCGCTGCCTGCGCCGCAATGTCGATTGCGCGCTCGCGACGCTCCAGCGCGTCCATGAAATCGGGAAAGCTTTCCCATTCCCAGGTCAGCCCAGCGGCCAGCACGGGATTCGGAATTTCCTCGACCCCTTCCATCAAATCCATTAGGGCTTGGCGATGATGCTTCTTCACCGGCGCAAAGCCCACGCCGCAATTTCCAAAGACAACAGTTGTCACACCGTGCCAACATGACGGAGCGAGCAACGGGTCCCACATCGCCTGCCCGTCGTAGTGGGTATGCAAGTCAACCCAACCGGGCGTAACTAGCAGACCGCTGGCGTCGATATCGCGGCGCGCAGGTCCTTGCTTGCCACCGACCGCCGCGATGCGGCCGCCTGCGATAGCAACGTCCCCGTTGAACGCGGCCTTGCCGGTCCCGTCGACGATCGTGCCTCCACGGATAGCGATGTCGTGCATGCCAACCTCCAAGCCCGGATGATGTCCACGCTTTTCCTATTTTACCGCCCCACCGGTGATACCGGCAATGAAGCGGTCGAGGAACAAATTATAGGCGATCGCCACCGGGATGCTTGCGATCAGTGCACCGGCCATGATCTCGCCCCAGTAGAACACGTCGCCACGGATGAGATCGGTCGCCACGCCAAGGGTGATCGGCTTCTGGTCGGAGGCCGACACGAAAGTCAGTGCGTAGACGAATTCCTGCAGAGTAAGAGTGAAGGTGAAAATCACCGTCGTCAGGATGCCCGGCAACGACAGCGGGAGGGCCATCTTAATGAAGGCGCCAAACAGGCTACAGCCGTCGACGATCGCCGCCTCCTCGATCTCGACCGGCAGCGTCTTGAAGAATCCCATGAGCAGCCACGTGCAGAAAGGGATGGTGAAGGTGGGATACACCACAACCAGCGACCACATTGAATTCTGCAATCCAAGAAGAGTGATTACGCGCGACAGCGGAAGGAAGAGGAGTGTCGGCGGCACAAGGTAAGTGAGAAAAATACCGATCCCGAGGGCTTCGCCGTTGCGGCCGGTCATGCGCGCGAGACTGTAGGCGGCCGGTAGCGCAGTGACGAGAGTAATTGCCGTGACGCACAGGCCGATGATTAAGGAGTTTAGGAGCCAGGTCGTAAACAGGGTCTTCCCAAACAGATAGCGGAAATGTTCGAGAGTTGGCGGATCGGTGAACCAGAAGGGGATGTTGGTGACGTTGTAAAGGTCGCCGTTTGTTTTGAAGGAAGTGATCACCATCCAGTAGAAGGGGAAGGCCGCAAGCACAAAGAAAAATGCGACCGCGCCATAAAACGAAGTCTCCTGCAGCGCTTTTCCGACAGTGACGCGTGCCATGTCAGATCTCCCGCCGCCGGATGAACCGCAGCATAGTTACGACCACGATGAGGAGCACCGGTAGCATGAAGAGCGAGATCGCCGCTCCGTGAGACACGTCGCCCGACGTAATGCCCGTCTGAAAACCCGCGAAACCCAGGACGGAGGTTGCGCCAACCGGCCCGCCCATGGTCATCAGGAAAACTATCGACAAATCCGTGAACGTGAACACAACGCCGAACACGAGTCCAATGGTCATGATCGGCAAGAGCATCGGCAAGATGATCTGGTAATTACGCCGCCAGAAACCAGCGCCATCGACCGTCGCCGCGTCGAGCACGTCCTGCGGAATCGCGGTGATGCCTGCGAGGAAAATAACAATCGCAAACGGGAAGAAACGCCAGGCATTGACGATGGTCACCGACAGCAACGCCAGGTTCGGACTCCCGAGCCAATTCGGCGCCTCCTCGCGGGTGACGAAGCCCAACGCGATAAACGTCCAGTTGATCACGCTGTAGAGCGAATCGAACATCCACTGCCAGGCGACTGTCGCCAGCGCGATCGGCACCGCCCACGGTAGGATGACCAACGCCCTTACAATCTTTCGGCCGGGGAACGGCCGGAGCAGCACCAATGCACCGAACTTGCCGAGGATTAGACCGAGTGCTTGCGATCCGAAGGTAAAGATGAAGGTGTTTTTCAGCGTCTGCATGAATACCGGATTCTCAAGGATGTCGACGAAATTCGACAGGCCGACGAAGCTCCACGAGGGATCGTAGATTGTGTAGGCGCTGAGCGAGTAATACACCGCCATCAAGAACGGGACGCCGACCAGTAGCAGCACGTAGAGGATCGCAGGAGCAACGAACAGTGAGCCGAGCACGTCCCGCCGGTCGAGAATGAAGCGGAAATGAGAGTCCGGCTTAGGGACGGATTCAGCGATCGCGACCATCGGTATGCCCCTAGTGCCGGCTCATTCGTTTGCCGTTGTTGTCGAAGTAGCGCATCGCCCGATCGCGGACGGCGAAAGGATGCCATTTGCCGGGCCGGATCCATTCCTCAGCAACGTGTGCCGGCGGCAGCTTTGCAGTGACGACTTGCTTCGGGTCGAATCCCTCGATAGCGCCGTAAACGATGCGTTCCGAACCGAGATACTCAGAACGGTCGACACGGAATTTGAATTCCGTGGAAGCTTCGTCGGTGACCATTTGTTTGGGCAGGAAATTCTCTGGCCGGAATCCGAGAAAGCCGTCGGTGCGCCCAACGATGTTCATCGGTGGCGTCCCGACAAATGTTGCGACGAATCGATCGGCCGGATCGTCATATATTTCCGTCGGCGTTCCGACTTGGCGAACGAGCCCCCCGTCGATGACGGCAATGCGGTCGCCCATGCCCATTGCTTCGACCTGATCGTGTGTCACATAAATGGTGGTAACGCCGACCCGCTGCTGGAACTGCTTGATTTCAAGGCGCGCCGAGGCGCGCAGCTTGGCATCTAGGTTCGATAGCGGCTCGTCGAGGAGTAGCACAGTCGGTTCACGGACGAGCGCGCGCGCCAACGCGACGCGCTGGCGTTCGCCACCGGAAAGCTGGCGCGGCCGCCGGTCGAGCAGACGGTCTATGCCGAGGAGTTGCGAGGCCCACTCGACCTTCCTATCGATTTCGGCGCGCGGCACACCCTGCGTCTTGAGCGGAAAGGCGATGTTGTGGCGCACCGAAAAATGCGGATAGAGGCCGTAGCTCTGGAACATCATCGCGACGCCGCGCGCGCGGGGCGGCAATTCATTGACGAGATCACCGCCAATCAAAAGATCGCCGCTCGTCTGCCGCTCCAATCCGCAAATGATCCGCAGGAACGTCGTTTTGCCGCAACCGGACGGGCCGAGCAGAACCATGAATTCCCCGTTCGGCACGTCCAAGGTGATGCCGTTGACGGCGGGAACTTCGCCGAATTTTTTGATTATGCTCTTGGTCGATACCGCAGCCATTGAACCTCCCAGAATCAACGTAGTGGCATTCGCTCGGCCATTCCCACAATGGCGTGGCGCCATCTCAGCAGATTTCCCCCCTTTGCCGACATTTGATCGCGCCGGCATGAGCCGGACTGCAGCGCGACTGTGCAGTCCGGCTTATACTGTCAGGCCTTGCCGGCCCATTTCTTCATGATGATCTCGCACTGCTGTGTGCCCCACTTGACCGCATCCTCGGCGCTCAGTTGCCCCGTCGCGGCCTTCGCCATCATGTCGTTGATGATGAAGGCGTAATAGATCTCGTCCATTGCAGGGGTTGCCGGTCCAGGATAGCCCGGGATAGCGGACCACTGGTCCGAGTCCTCGAGAATTTTGAGCTTGTCAGATGGGGTCGATGTCGGATCGTTGGACAAAATTGGCATAGGCTTGGGCACGAGACCGGCAAAACACGGATTGTTATAGCCCTCGCTTGCCTTGAAGGCTTCCGGCCAGTTTGATGCGTAGTATCGCAGGAACTCCTTCGCTGCTTCCTGGTTCTTGGCGAACTTCCAGATGCCGTAGAACTCGGAGGCGGCGCCCATAAACCGCTTTGCAGGGCCTTTCGGCGGCTCGATGACGAAGATGTCATCGGCCAGTTTTTTGTTGGACTTCTGGACCGTCCGGTACGCCGAAATCGGGTTAATGATGTACGAACCGACGCCAGAGGCGATGTACTGGTTGTTGCTCGAATCGTTCCACGACAGCACTTCAGGCGTCATCGCTTCCTTGTAGAGCGCGGCGACGTACTTGGTCGCTTCTACCGCCTCCTTACTGTCGAGAATGATCTTCTTGCCGGCCTCGTCCTGTTCGGAGGCGCCGTAGCTCCACAACAAGCCGCGCCATGTCGTACTCGGATCGTTGCTGTGCCCCAGCGAGATGCCAACGGGATGACCTTTCGCCTTCAATTTGGCACCGCCGATGCGCAGGTTGTCCCACGTATCCGGCACCACACCGATTTCACCCCACAAGCTCTTTTGATACATGCCGGGGAAGTTGATGTAGAAGTCAGGGAAGGCCGACCATGTGCCATCGTCGGCGTTGTAACCGAGCTGCTTGCCGATTGTGGATACCTTGCCGTACTTCTTTTCCGTCTCGTTCACGAGGTCGGCGACGTTGAGGAAAAACTTGCGATAGAGATGCGCGCCGCCGGCACCGTTAAACCCGAAAAGATCATGCCCAGACTGCGCTGAAGCTTCGGCAGCCGCGCGCGCCGGAACATTCTGTACCGGGATGTGATCGACGGTAACAGCGACCTTGTTCTTCTCGCCCCAGTCCTTGGCGAACTTGTCGAACCAGGCGTCGTACTCCGGAACGAAGTGACTCCATTGCACGATCGAAAGTGATTTGTTGTCGGCCAATGCACGCGACACAAACGGCGCAGTGAAAACCGGCGTAGCACTGGCGGCGGCAAGCATCAGACCCGTATTCTGTAAGAATCGGCGTCTCGTAACGCGTAGAAGTTTTTTGGCGCTCATATTGCTTCCTCCCAACATTCACTGATTATCTTTTTGGACCGCTACGATAGCGCGCGATAAGCGCTCTGGGCCAGTGGACCGTTTAAAGTTGTTCGCGCTTGAACTTGAGCGAGCAGCGGAGTGGCCGCGAGCGATCTCGATAGAACTGGGGTTAAATGGGTCAACAGACCTGACCTGTACACATCTGCGGGTTGCCGGCTGAGATGAACAAAATTTAATTTTTTGCCAGCAGCTGTTGTTACAGTTGCGTCGTTATGAGCGGAGCGGCGTAATTGAAAGTCTTCATTACGGGTGCGAGCGGCTACATCGGTGGGTCCGTTGCCGCCGCGCTGATGGCAGTAGGCCATCAAGTCAGCGGTCTGGCGCGCTCGGACGAGAGTGCCGCAGCACTGACGAACCTCGGCATCAGGCCGGTACGCGGCACCCTCGAGGATATCGGAGTCCTGGCCGAGGCCGCGCGCGACGCGGACGTCACGATCAACGCCGCTAATGCCGACCACCGCGTCGCAGCCGCTGGCATACTCAAGGCGCTCGCAGGCACTGGCAAAATCTTCCTGCATACTGACGGTTCCAGCATCGTCGGCACGCGCTCGCGCGGGAAGCTGGTCGAGAAAGTCTTCGATGAGGAGACGCCTTTCACGCCGACGCCGCAGCGGGCGGCACGAACGGAAATTGACAAGATGGTGCGGGATGCGGCGCACAACGGCGTGCGTTCGATCGTGATTGCGCCTAGTCTGATCTACGGGCTGGGGCACGGCCTCAATCCGCATAGCATCCAGGTGCCCTGGCTGATCAAGGTGGCGAAAAAATTTGCTGTGGCGAAGCACATGGGCGCGGGCGAGAACCGCTGGGCCAACGTGCACATCGACGACTTGATGGGATTATACCTGCTGGCGATCGAGAAGGCACCCGCTGGTGCTTTTTATTTCGCGGAGAACGGCGAGAATTCCATGCGCGAGGTGTGCGAAGCGATTAGCCGCATGCTCGGACAAGGCGGCCGCACGGAAAGCATGACTGTGGAGGAGGCGGTCATCGAATGGGGCGAAGGGCCGGCTAACGATACCATGGGCTCCAACAGCCGCGTGCGCGCCAAACGCGCGCGCGCTGAGCTCGACTGGCAACCGAAGGCACGTCCCTTGATCGAGGAGATCGAGTTTGGCTGCTATGTCCAGGAGCGTTGATTCCAGCTCACATTTGCGTCGCAGAGTTTACCCCCATTTGCCCCTCCCCACCATTGCGATACAGGATTAAGCAATCAGCCCTTAACCTCGACTGAGATTATGCAATTGCCTGCGGTGTCATATATCGAGCACCGACAAATTGAACATCGAGCGGTTCTGATCTACGCCGGACTTCCCAAGTCCAATGGGTTCGTGCGCCCGCCGAGTAAGACCCGCTTAGGTAACATCGTCATAGGTTTTTCTTCGCGCCTGCAAATCGACCGAGCGCTCTTTTGTATTGGGCGTCTTTTTGCGTTCCCTAAAGCCCAAAGCACAGGCGACCGCAAGCACGACAATTGCGACGATCAGCCAAAATACAATTTCCACTGCACCCCTCCATCATCAAGGATGCCAACGGGTGATTTCCGGCCTCACTCACGAATAATCACGCAAAAAGGGTTGCGCCACCATAACGGCAGACTGACGATTTTTTAACCGCTCCAGCCGCATAACGGCGGCGCCCGTCCTGGCCTCGGACGCGCAACCCAACCCGGCCGGCGAAGCCCTCCGTCGCAAAAGCGCTTTGCCGGTCGGGACCAATGCCCATCCGCTAAATGGTTTATTCAATCACTCACGCTAATAGTTTGTTCGGTTTAAGGGGGCGTCGGGCGTACTTCCCCCGGCCGGCTGCATCGATCCTATTCGGGTGATCCAATCAGCCGGTCGGGGAAACTAAAGCAACCTAAGTTTTAGCAAGGACGAACCGGCAAGCATGGCCGACCGCCCAAACAATCGCGGCTATTAAGATAAGAAAACCCACCTTGGGTAGATCGTCGCTCCGCGCGGAGCCCTCGTTGACATAAAGTGCGATAGCCACGCCGACGATCAGCGCGGCGATAATACGGCCGAGCCAATAAAGAACATTTCCCAGCTTGGCAGTCCTTTTTCCAGAGCTATTTCGTTCGGTCTGCATCGCCAATCTTGAGCGTGGCCGGGGCGGTTCGTAGGGTACTCTTTTGGATCTGGCACCAATGCCCCCCAATTCCCGGCATAAGCCGTCAACTACCTCAAAGCGCTCACTCAGATCGGCTTGCGCGGCTAGACGCAAGTGGGCTTTTGCCAAGTTCTCATATTGGACCCGCATCTGAGGCTTCGCCTCGGACTGCGCCCGAGCATGCAATTCGGCTGCTTTTATTCGGTGCTGGTCCCCCGCCGCCATTTTTCGACCCTCTTACGGACGCACGGCAAGCACTTTAATGCAAATCCTTTAAGAATCGTTCAGACGCACGGCCAGCTTTACGGTAAGGCAGGTAGTTCAAACATTTTTCGCGCAGCCGTGTGTAGGGACAGTGAACCTCGCAAACCGATCTCAAGCTACATGTCGGCTTTACTCCCGAAAGCAGACATTAGCCGACAAATGCAGGTGTCCGCCAAGGGCCAATAGCGGACATGACATGAATTCTGTAGGATTGCTTTCGATGATGCAGAAACTCGGAGCCACCAATGCAATTTGGCACCCGTTTCGCTCTCGCGCTCTTACTGACGACTGTGCAATTTTCGGCGACTTCCGCCGAGGATGCTCCTGCGGCGAAGATGCCTCAGGAGCTTATTCCGTTTTCGTCAGATGAGGGACTTATCCGTCTGGCGCGTGCAAGCGCGGACTTACCGCGTGACCGCAGCCGCCTGCGCGAGGAAGACCTTCGATATGTTCCCAAGAACTACGATCCAACCATACCGCGCTTCACACAAGACAACTTAATAACGAAGGGACAAAAGACGCGGGCGCAGGTTCTCGGAGAGCCTTTGACGATTAATGGAAAACAGGTCAGCGACTACGGTTATGAGATCCGTCAACTTGATGAAATGTTGAGAGCCAATGGGGTAGACACGAAGCTCACTATAGTTGACGACAGCAAGGCCGAGCAGGACATTCGGTCAGAGCTGGTTGAAAACCTCAAACGTCGAGGTGACTACGTAATCGTCGCTTTCCTGCGCGAAGCAGTAGGCGAACGGGGCGGCCCGCATATTTCCCCGGTTGGTGCATACGACGCCGAATCTGACTCGTTTCTCGTATTGGATGTCAACCCGGCCAATGCAGATTGGGTTTGGATGCCGGCCAAAACGCTCGTGAATGGCATGCGCACGTTTGATAAGATCGAAAATCGCGGATACGTCCTCGTTCAGCCAAACTGAGTTCGTCTTAGTGCACGTCCGTGAAAGCACACATGTGTGGTGCGCAACTCATGTCTGCTTTGGGCCGAAAGCGGACATGCCAGAAGCCTACTCGATTATTTCGTCGGCGCGGCTAAGCAGCGACGAAGGCCTGTACCGGGGAGGGCCCCAAGGATGTCCGCTTTGGGTCAAAAGCGGAATTTTAAAACTCAATCGGCGAGTTAGCTCCACGAGGAGAGACTTGCTACCCGCCCGCTCCAGGAATAAAGCACCTGATCTGTGTCCGGCCTTCATAGTCCTTGTAGGGCCACACGACGGCCAGCCCGAACTTGTTTGGTCCAGTCACCAGCGCGTCGGCCGGTACCTCGATCCATTGGCCGTAAAGTCGCACCCGATATTTTCCATCTTTCGTATCCCAATCCACATCCTCGACGGTCTGGCCATCAGCCACTGAGCAGCAAGGCCCTCTCCGGCTTGCGAGGTTGTCGAACCATTGCTTGAGCGGCGAGTTTGCATACTTTCCATCGAGGTCGCGGGCGAGACCCAATCCGTGAAAAAACAGCAATGACAAGGCTGCGCGGCAAATAATGCCAAATTTGGCCGGAGTGAAAGAAGTCGAGGCCTCCGTCATATGCATGGCCCGATCTCTGATGCACCGGCGCCACCCAGGGCAAAATATTTGGTCCACGGCTTACTAAATCGAGTCGGCATAGCCCATCAGCACGCCGATGCGCCGCATACGTTCGGGCTGCTGCGCTCGGGCGGCGAGCGGCCACACCGCTGCGCCGCAAAGAAGCGTGATGAGCTCGCGCCGTCTCATTGCCTCCCCGAGGCTTAGGACAAGGCATCGTAGCGGCTTAAAAGAGGTTCGGTAAGAGATGGCCCAATGTCCGCTTTGGGTCAAAAGCGGACATTTGCACTGCACCAGCCCATGTCCGGTTTACCCCCAAGAGCGAACATTTGCGGTGCGCTAGCGCATGTCCGCTTTGGGCCAATAGCGGACACTCCTACCGACCTCCGACCGGAAGCCGTTCGCGATGTTGAAATGCAAGGAGTTACTGTACTCTCGGCCTTTCATTCGGAGCCTCCGCGTAGGAGTATCGCAATATGACAACATCAACCGCAGACAGCGTCCGAGTTGTTTCACTCGAACTTATTGGACGACCGCCATCCTTGCATCAGCGACTTTAAATCTAAGAGCCGCTTGTCGCCTCCTGCGCAATTGAGCTGAGAAGTCCCGCCATCGCTTTTACCGCTGGCGCGCTGATTGTGCCGAGAGAGTGGCGCCGCGCGATCCAGTTTGGATCGTTATAGCTGAGCCATGTCTTCCCATCCGAATCCTCCCAGACCAGCGCTTTGAGGGGCAGATCAATGCCGGCGGACTGTTGGTCCTGCATTAACGCGGTGCCGCCCCGCGGATTGCCAAAAATCACAAGTTCGGTCGGACGCAATTGTAGTCCGACAGAGGCCGCACCGGCGGCATGATCGACGCGAGCAAAAACGGTGAGCTTTCGCTCGGCTAGCGCGGATAGCAGTCTGTCAATTGTCTCGGACGCGGCAGACCGGCTTTGAAATGATACCAGGCCGCTCTCGGGCATTGGTGTGCTCCTGTTTGAGGCACGTTTCTCTTTTGACGTTGCCGGCGTTGTCGATTGCTGCGCGCGAACCGCAAACGGCCACGCCACCGCTGAGACACCTAGAAATGCGACGAACCTACGCCGTCTCATCCGACACCGATCGCTCAACCTATGGTCATGAAGGACTTATCGGCGTTCGTTACGAAACATTCCTATTGTTGCTCCCTAAATCGAGTTGGACGTAAGTCCAACGATTTTCAAAATTTATAAAGAAGTTATGCGTGTCCGCTTTGGGTCAAAAGCGGAAATGGCCCGTCTATTCGGTCCGTCGTTTGTCAGCAGGAGGAAGAAACGATGAATCGAAGATATCCGCCACGCTTGGTTTTGCCTTGAATTTGTATGCTAGCCCAATTTGGTCGATCGCCTGCTCGAAACGCCGAATATCCACACCGCCGTAGCCATTCGTTCGCACTTCCGGCGTGAGAATGTTGTCTCTAATGGCCATACGCAATCGTTCGAGCTCCACATCCTTTTTGGCTTCCTCATTGCGTCGGAGAACCGATTCGATCGCGCGCGAGGGACTTGCGACCGTGTCCTTCAGCCCCTTGAGAAAGGCACGCAGGAAACCTCTCACGGCCTCAGCATTTTCCGCCGCAAACTTCGCATTCACGATGATCGCATTGCTGTAGAGTTTGAGGCCATGATCGCCCATCAACATGACAACGATGTCGTCCGCCGGTACGCCGCGATCTTTAAGCGTAAAGTAGGAGGAGAACGAAAATCCGGTGATGGCATCCACTTGGCCATCGGCAAGGATCGGCTCGCGCGCCGCAAATCCGACGTCGAGGACCGTCACCTTTCTAGCGTCGATGCCGGTCGTCTGAACGAAGATGGGCCATACGGCAAAAGCGGCATCCCTGGCCGGCGCGCCGAGCTTTTTTCCTTCCAGGTCTTTCGGCGTCGTTATGCCACGGCTCTTGCGCGCGACGATGGCGCCGGGGGGCTTGTTGTAGACCATGAATACCGCCTTGAGTCGGGCACCTGGATTTCGGTCACGGAATTTGATGAGCGTGTTGATATCGCCGAAGCCTATGTCATAGGTGCCAGAGGCGACGCGATTGATCGGTTCAAGCGAACCGTTTCCAGGCTCGATCGTCACGTCAAGTCTTTCCGCGGTGAAATAGCCACGGTCTACCGCGACCAGAAAGGGTGCGGCCGGTCCTTCGAATTTCCAATCAAGTGTGAATTTGACGGAGGTTTGCGCGTCGGCAGAACCTTTCACCAGTGCTGCCGCGAGCAACCCGAGGATGAGGCCCCTGTGGCTACGGCGGAAAAGATGGATAACGCACATGTTTCCAACCCTTCGCTGCCCGATTTCTTAAAAATCGGTCTGCCTACCCCCAGGTTGCGTCCGTGTGACGTTGTCACGAATTTCGTTTTGTTACTGAATGCCTTGTGTATTCGTTTCATCGGAAAAGCAAGGCCACCACCACCACGAGCAGCAACAGCACCAAAGTGCCAAGCAATCCGCCGCGCCAAGCCTGCAACGTGCTATGTTGGCCGCGCAAAGCCCGTGACTCGCTACGTCGCCTGCGCCAGGCCTGCAACGTGCCACGTGGGCTGCCCCGTTTAAACATCTACCTGCTCGACATTGATGGTGCGGGTTCGGCCGCCGGTCTGAGCCCACCTCGAATGATACCACATCGCCTGGGCGGATAAGATCAGTGTGACAGTGATGTCCGCTTTACCCACGAAAGCGGACATGTGCGGTGCACAAAGCCATGTCCGCTTTGGGCCAATAGCGGACATCCGTAGGTTAAAATACAGCGCCAGTCTTACGCTTAAGGAACAGGCCTATCGCCGTTAGCAAGGGCCACTCGCCGCTGGGCTATTGCGTTTGTCAGTTGCTGCATCGCCAACCCCAAAGCTCCCGTATCGGTAGCTTCGGCGTCACCCCTGGCATGCTTCTCTAATTCGCTCTTGAAAATCTCGTCTACGCGCTGCTCGGCTTCAGCTAATTCAGCCTCGCTGCCGGCCTTGCTCAGTTGATCCTTGAACGCATAGAGGCGCATGAGTGGTAGAGACTCGGGCCCGTCTTCTTTTTTCGTCATGAATTTCCATGCCGCCGCAAAAATGGACGCGAGTGAACCAAGAACCATCGATCCATACATAAACTGGTCGCCATATTTATCGAGAAATGACTTCTGCGTGCCATCGAAATAGGCGGCAGCGCCGGGATGTATCGGAATAAATGTATCCTTATCGTCGTCCTTATCCGTGTTCGGTGCGCTGATCTGCTTCAGCACTGGAAATTCTCCAATCAGATCCCGTCGCGTTTCCATGATTGATTGTGTCAGCGAAGCGACGACGTCGTCGGAGAGTGTTTTTTTAGCCACGAGGTAGAACGGCACCCTAAGGGTGGTCAGATCGTCGTCTGGAATAGCCGGCGAGCCTTGTATTGTGCCCTTCGGTAGATCGTAGCTTTCATAGTATTTTGTGACAGATGCAATTGCCCCAGCCGACTCTATTTCTATCAAGGTGGGATTTGATTTGCCGTTTCGCGGAAAAAGATTTCGCAACATCGTCAGATATTTTTCTGAAATCGGCATGACGACAAGCAGGGCATTCACCTGTTTGGACTTCAGCGTCTGCGGGATGTCTCTAAGGTTGAGGTCCTTGAACTGTACCTTCGCTCGCTCAAGGTCGTATTCCTGTTTCAAGGCTTCGACGACCTGATAATTCACGGGGCCGCCAACGACGCCAATCGTCTTTCCCTTGAGATCGTCCATACCTGAGATAGCGCCTCCGGGAGGCACAACGATCAGCACGACGGCGCGCGCGAAAACAACGACGCTCTGCGCTGCCGACAAATCATTTGCATCGGCTCTGACGATCGCCAGATCGGCTTCGCCCGCTGAAAACGCCTTTGCAGCCTCCCATGCCGTTCCCTTATCAATGACCTTAAGACAAACGCCGGAATCCTTGGACGACATATGGCCCGCAAGAGCCGCCATGAACCGGGGCATATCGGCATCCAATGAGCCAGCGACAACGGTGAGCGTAGTGGGGGCCGTGGCGTATCGGTATGCGAAAAGACCCGCACCTCCCGCCAACGCGGCAAGTGCGACAACAAGCGTGGCTCTAAGCCAACGGGGTAGTCGCCCTGTGGCAATTGCAGCGACCACAGCCAAAAGACCGGCGCCAATCGCTATCTGCTGATACTGCTCTCGTTGCATAAGCAACCCCCAAATTGCCGTAGCGAAACCTCAGACCTTAATCTCCCGCTGATGGCTTTCGTGAAAACTCTTACGAAAGACGACGCTTCCGACTAGCCACATTACAGGCTCAAGCACCGAGATTGGAAGCGTTGCCGGTCCTATTGTCCGCGTAGGATCCATGTGCAGCGCAGAAAGGCTACGTCCGCTAAGGCCAGAAACGGACATGCTCCATCGTCCATTCATGAGTGACCGGGCCGGCGAGATGCGAGCCCGAAGAAAGGGAGATCAGATTAAGCCGGCCGCGATCCCCGCCACGCTCGTTCCGTTCATGGGGCGTCCTTTCCTTCGTCGGCGAGGCCATACACCACTTGCTCGGCGGCAAATCCAGCGACGGCAAAGCGGCCGATCGGTTGCAAGTAGTCGTCGCTGCAGCGATCGACGAAATCCTCCGAAGCGAGGATGGTTCGGCCCAAGCGGCCGGCAAGTTTCTCAAGCCGCGCCGCCAAGTTTACCGCCGGACCGATGCAAGTGAAATCCAGCCGGTTGCTGCTGCCGATATTGCCGAACAGCACGTCGCCGACATGTAGTGCCAAACCAAAGCGCAGGCCGCTGCAATCGCCTTCGCTCGCACCCAGCGCGTCAATCTGACCGCGCGCCTCTTTGCCAGCTTCCAGTGCGGCGGAGCAGATTTTCGAGAAATCGCGCTCGGCGCCAATCGGAAAGATTGCCAACAGTCCGTCACCCATATATTTGAGCACTTCGCCGCCATGCTCGACTATCGCCGGCACCTGGCAGTCGAAATAGCGATTAAGTAGATCGACTAGATTCTGCGGCGGCAGCGTGTCTGCCAACGTGGTGAATCCGCGCATGTCGGACAGCCAGATCGCGGCGTGGATCGCCTCGGTATCGCCGCGGCGAATATGTCCCGCGAGCACTCGCTCGCCGGCATTCTTGCCGACATAAGTGGTCAAGAGATTGCCGGCAACGCGATACCAGGCGCGGATTTCGGCGACCCGCGCCAACGGCGCAACTAGCGACTGGATGGCCTCGATCTCGGCATCGGTAAAACCGCGGGGCTGCCGTGTCGCCCATGACGAGAAATGCACCTCGCCGCCGGAAAAATGCAGCGGTGCCACGACATAATCGGTGACGCCTTCGTCGCGCAGATCGTGCAGGACCGGGTAGTCCATCATGCAGTCCGGATCGGCGAGCCGCCGCCGAAAGGCCTCGCCGGTATTGCTCACATGCGCCATCGGACTGTCGAGAAAAGACCGGCGCTCGAGCAATTCGAAGCTGCCATCGGTGACCACCGTGCCGGTCTCCGGATGCCAAACGAACCGGCGTCCGACGATCTCGGGATGCAGTGTGCGCACGAACACAGTGACGCGCCATAGCGGCAATCCGGCTGCGCTCAGCCGCTCGCAGAGTTCAGTTAGTACCTCTTGCGACAGCGGCGCGTTGCGCGCACCGTGGACTAGCCACTGAACGACCGACTGAATCGATAGCGAAGGAGGCTTCACACCTCACCCCATATTCAAAACAAAGCGTACTTCAGCGAGTATTTCTGACATATCCGCTAGGGCCACAAGCGGTATCTACAAGCGAATGAGCTACCTGATAGTATGGGCATCTAAGATGTTCGATCGGAGCAAGTGTTATGGCAAGGATTTACATCGACTGCCGTGAATACCCGAGTGAAATTAATTGCGGTTGATGCCCAAAAAGAGCTAATCGATGCCGCTGTTCAACACGCCGTAGCGTGCATGGCCATAAAGATAGCCCCGAAACTGCGTGAGCAAATTGGTAAATTGATCAAAGCGGAGCTTAGTGAAATTGGGATTGCCAGAGTGACGGGGTCCGCCTTGGGTCAAAAGCAGACATATGCGCTGCAAAACTGGGGGGCCAAATAGCGCCCGATAATCAACTAATGTAGCGTTTTGCAAGAGCCGCAAACAAGACTGTGCATGCAGGGGTAAAATCATGAGCCAGACCATTGTCGGCGGCTGCGCCTGCGGCGCGATCCGATATGAGACCGACGCCACTCCCGTAGCGATGTTTAATTGTCATTGCCGCGACTGTCAGCGGGCAAGCGGCAGCGGCTATGCCGCTATCCTAGTGGTTCCGAAAGCGACGGTCCGTGTCCAGGGCCAACCGCGCTATTACAAGACGGTTGGTAATGCTGGCCAGGCGGTCGAGCGCGGATTTTGTGCGGTCTGTGGAAGCCCGGTGATGTCTAAGTTGGAGCGAAAGCCCGATCTTCTCGTACTGCCAGCCACCAGCCTCGACGATCCGTCGCTATACAAGCCGGCGATGGACGTCTTTACGGATAGTGCTTGGCATTGGGACGCGATGACTGTCGACACGCGGAAGCTGCCAAAGGGCATTACAGGCTAACGTCAATCCCAGTATCCGCTGGAGTTGGATGTCCGCTTTCGGTCATAAGCGGACATTTGCGGTGCAAAACGGCATGTCCGCTTTGCCCCGAAAGCGTACATCAGAGCGGACATCGATCGCGATTTGCTTTTGGTGAGGCTCAGGAAGGTCAATTTGCCTTCTGCCCCCAAGCTTGGACAATCAGTTTATCGATGAGTGTTGTT
>Ga0182034_10000391_pt1 | contig 19971 bp, 16 predicted proteins | sample flu12Cox44000172_FD_125972 | JGI IMG/M metagenome (GOLD analysis project Ga0182034, IMG submission 125972) | Lab enrichment of tropical soil microbial communities from Luquillo Experimental Forest, Puerto Rico - flux4day.12C.oxic.44.000.172 | ecosystem: Environmental > Terrestrial > Soil >... | reverse complement strand
GAGGTCTTCTTGCTCACCGAGCTGGAGACCTTGGCCCCGAGCCGTTCGAGCCGGGCGGCCGCTTCCTCACGCGTCATCGCGGACAAGGTGCCGGTGATGACGAACGTCTTGTCCGCCAGCGGTCCAGCCGCCTCCGCGACCGGTTCCGGCAAGCTGGTCGTCATCGAGACGCCGGCCTCGGCCAGGCGGGATATCAGCGCGCAGTTGCGCGGTTCTTCACCGAACCTCCGAATCGATTCGGCGACGACCGGGCCGATTTCCGGTATTCGCTCGAGTGCCTCGCGAGAGGCGTCGAGAAAAACCGGCATCGAGCGCAAATGGCGCGCGAGCGTGACGGCGGCTTTCTCGCCGACGTGTCGGATGCCGAGCGCGTAGATCAGCCGCGCGAGATCGCTGGTTCGGCTCCGCCGGATCTGGTCGAACACGTTTCGACCGACCTTGCCGAGCTTGCGAGGCACGGCGCGCTCCGAGCGTGGCTCCCTCGGTGTGACGACGAGATTCTCGAGGGTCTCGATGTCCAGGTGATAGAGATCGCTGAAATCGCGCACCAGGTTCTGCTCGAGCAGCTGATCGACGAGGGACGCGCCCAGACCTTCGATGTTCATCGCTGATCGCGACGCGAAGTGCTCGAGGCTTCGGCGCAGCCGCGCTGGACACGAGGTGTTTTCGCACCGCCAGACGACCTCCTCTTCATCGCGCCTGAGGATGCTGCCGCATTCGGGGCACGTGGCCGGCATCTGCCACGGCCGCGCGCCGTCCGGCCGCAGATTCGGCACGGGCGCGACGACTTTCGGGATGACATCGCCCCCCTTCTCGAGGATGACCGTGTCGCCTTCGCGAATGTCCTTACGAGCGATGTCCTCCGCGTTGTGGAGCGTGGCCATTGAAATGGTCGAGCCCGCCAGGAAGACCGGCTCCAGGACGGCGTAGGGCGTAACCGCGCCGGTCCGGCCGACATTCACCTCGATAGCGAGCAGCTTGGTGTGGGCTTGCTGTGCGGGAAACTTGAAGGCCGTCGCCCACCGGGGGAACTTCGCCGTCGCGCCAAGCCGGTCGCGCAGCGCGAGATCGTCGACCTTGACGACCACTCCATCGGTCTCGAACGCGAGCGATGCGCGCTTGTCGGCCCATTCGCCGCAGAAGGCGACGACGGCATCGATGCCGTCGCACAGTTTCCAGTGGGGCTCGACCGGCAGACCCCACTCCCGCATGGCCGACAGGAGCTCGGCGTGGGCCGTATCGGTCAGGCCCACGACTTGATACGTGAACGCCGAGAGACCGCGCCTGGCGACCATGGCCGGGTCCAGCTGCCGCACAGTGCCGGCCGCGACGTTTCGAGGATTCGCAAACAACGGCTCGCCGCCTTCCTCGCGTTCCCGGTTGATGCGTTCGAACGACTCGCGCGGCAGGAAGACCTCGCCGCGGACCTCGATGCGGCCCCGTGGCGCTTTGCGAAGAGTCAGTGGTATGGCGCGGATGGTCCTGATATTGGCCGTCACATCCTCGCCTCGACTGCCGTCGCCCCGCGTCGCTGCGCGGGACAGGCGGCCATCGTCGTAAGTCAGCGCGATGCTCAGGCCGTCAATCTTCAGCTCCGCGACATAGGCGACGCTGACCACCGGCACCGCCGCCGTTTCCGAGTGCCCCGGAGCACCGGGCGGGAATGCCCCATTCGCCACGCCCGCCCCCTTCCGGACCCGCTCGTCGAACGCTCGAAGCTCCGCTTCGTTGTACGCATTGTCGAGGCTGAGCATCGGCACACTGTGCTCGACGGTCGCGAACCCCTCGACGGCGCGGCCGCCGACGCGCTGCGTCGGCGAGTCGAGGGTGACGAGCTCCGGGTGCTCGGCTTCCAGGCGCTCGAGCTCGTGAAGCAGCTCGTCGAACACCTGGTCAGAGACCTCAGGAGCGTTGTGCACGTAGTACTGCTCCTCGTGACGGCGGATGGCGTCGCGAAGCTCATGGATTCGGCGTTCGAGATGCGTCACTTCCATGCTCATGCCGACAGCGGGCAATCCGGCGGACCAGGGAGCGGGCGACCGAGCTGTTCCGCCGCGACGGCGGCGAACGCCTCGTAGGCCGCGCGTCCGAAGAGAACGAGGCGGATGAGCTGCAGGGATCGGGCTTGGTGAGCGCGAATGGCATCGATCATGACGGTGGCGCAATCACCGAGCGGGAAACCGCCGACACCAGTCCCGAAGGCGGGAAAGGCAACCGATGAAAACCCGTGCTCCTCAGCGACGGCGAGAGCGTTGCGCGTCGCCCGCTCGATGAGCGCGGCCGACGTCACGAGGTCCTGTCCCATGACCGCCGCATGGATGACGTGCCGTGCCTTGAGCCGCCCAGCGGCCGTGACGACGCACTCACCGGGGGGCACGGGGCCAAGCGCCATGGCCTCCGTCTCGATGGTTGTTCCGCCTTTTGCCTTCAGGGCCCCAGCCACGCCGGCGCCCATCCAGAAATGATTGTTCGCCGCGTTGACGACCGCGTCGACGTCCTCGGCGCTCAGATCGCCGTCGGCGATTTCAACGGTGAGGCGGGCATGGCGAAAAGCAAGCAAGGCAAGTGTGGGCTAGCGGTCCCGCGACAGCACGTAATCCGGCAGCGCGACCAACGCATCACGTTCCGGACTGGGCGGAAACGCATAGAGATGCTTCTTCGCGCCGTCGGCGAACTCTATGGCGCGGCGGTAGGCATAGTCGATGGAGGCGTGTTCGCGGAGCCCTCGCCTGAGCTCGTTCCACTGATCCTCGGTCACGCTGCGGGAAGCCACAGCGTCGCGAATGATGCGCGAGCCGATGCCGTCGGGCTCCTGGCGCTGGAGATGGATCAGCGGCAGCGTGACTTTGCCCTCCCGCAGATCGCTCCCAATGGGTTTCCCCACGGTCTCCGCGTCGCCGGTATAGTCGAGCAGATCGTCGACCAGCTGGAACGCGATGCCCAGGTTGAAGCCGTATTCGCGCAGCGCGTGCTCGCGCTCCTTCGAGACCGACCCGAGCAGACCGCCAATCTGCGCGCACCCTCCGAACAGGTACGCGGTCTTGCGCCGCATGATGTCGAAATGCTCTTCTTCGGTGATATCCGCGTCACCGTTCTTCGTGAGCTGGTAAAGCTCACCTTCGATCATCTTGAGCGTCACATCGCACAGCAGTCGCACGATCTCGAGCGTGTCGTGCGTGAGTGCCAGCGCCATCGACTTGATGTACAGATAGTCGCCCAGGAGGACCGTAATGTCGTTTCCCCACCGCGAATGGACGGCCAATCGCCCACGCCGCAGGTCCGCGTCGTCGATGATGTCGTCGTGCACCAGCGTCGCCGTGTGGATGAATTCGACAACGGCGGCGTAGAGGACGGCGCGGTCGCCGGAATACCCGCTCAAGCGGGCCGCCATCAGGAGGACGGCCGGGCGCATCCGCTTGCCGCCGCTCGTGCGGATGTACTGCCCGATCTGCGGAATCAGCGACACTTTCGACTGCACGTGGCGGCTGAATTCCTCGTCGACTTTCTCGAGGTCCGCTCGAATGGGCTCAAAGATTTGCGAGAGGGCCGGCGACGATTTCTCCACAGCGGTTCAGGTGGGACTTTATCACGGCCTAAACAAAGTGTGAAAGTTGGCCGCCGTGCACCGCGTGAGCTCGGCTACGTCAACCGCGCGCACCTCCGCGAGCGTCGCGAGAACTCGGGTCACGTGCGCCGGTTCGTTGCGCTTGCCGCGGTAGGGCACAGGCGCGAGAAACGGGCTGTCGGTTTCGACCAGCAGACGGTCGATTGGGACGTGCCGAGCCGTGTCGCGCAATGACCCGGCTTTGGGGAACGTCAGAATGCCGGCAAACGACACGTGCAAGCCGAGAGCAAGGCCCGCGTGTGCGAGCTCCGTGCTGCCGGTAAAGCAGTGCAAGACTCCGCCGATCTCGCCCGCGCCTTCTTCGCGAAGAATCGCCAAGGTGTCATCGTCCGCTTCCCGGGTGTGGATGACGATCGGTCGGCCGAGCTCGCGTGCGAGCCTCATTTGCGCTCGAAACACCTCCTGCTGCACCACCCTTGGTGAAAAGTCATAGTGGTAGTCGAGTCCAATCTCTCCAATGGCGCGCGCCGCCGGCGTGTGGCCGAACTGCTCTCGCACGACGGTGGCCGCCTGCGGAGGATCCTCTGAGTACCGATGCGCCTGGTGCGGGTGGACGCCAATCGAGACTCGCGTTTCGGGCCACAGCTCGTCGAGGTGCCGTGCCTGCGCGGCCTCGCTCGCGTTGCCAGCTTCGAGAATCACAAGCGCCCGCTCCAGTCCAGCGGCTTTTGCGCGCTCGACAACGGCCGGCAAATCGGCGGCGAACACGTGGTCGGCGAGATGGCAATGGCTGTCGATCACAACGGTTGCGCGTAGGGTACGCTCTCCCCGCGCGGGTCCAATCTTCCCAGACGTCAGCGAACTCGCGTGCCTGGCTCCGGCGGGTTCGCAAAGGTCACGACCTCCGGCTTTCCACCCTCCGGGCTTGCCGCGAGCACCATGCCGTTCGATTCGATGCCCATCAGCTTGGCCGGCTTCAGGTTGAACACGACGACGACGGTTTTGCCGACGAGCGCCTCCGGCTCGTAGGCCTCGGCAATGCCCGCCACGAGCGTGCGCTGCTCGCTCCCTACGTTCACGAGCAGCTTCAGAAGCTTCTTTGACTTCTCCACCCTCTCGGCCGTCATCACTTTTGCGGTTCGCAGCTCCACCTTCATGAAATCGTCGATCGAGATGCGATCGGTTACGGACGGGGCCGGCGTGGCGGTCGCGCCGTCGGTCGAGAGCGGGCTCGTCGGTGCCGGCACGGCGGGCATATGAGCGCCCGGCGCCGGACCATCTGGGGGCAGTGGGTGATCACTCACAATGGTTGTCTCCTTGCGCGGCCAGAGCGCGCCTTCCTGGAGCAGCCTGCGCTCCCCTTCCCTCAGCCAACGGCCGTCGCGGTCGAAGCTGAGCGCGTCAGATCTCGCGCCAGTCCGGCGACCGCCGCCGACCGGCGCGCCGACCCGGCGAAGAATCTCCCGGCTCGACGCTGGCATGATCGGCGCGAGCATGACGGCGGCAAGTCGGATCGCCTCCGCGGCGTCGAACAATACCTGAGACAAGCGGTCGGACTTGCCCGGATCCTTCGCCAGCGTCCACGGCGCGGTTGCCGCGATGAACTCGTTTGTCGCATCGACCAGGCGAAAGGCGGCCGCGGCACCTTCATGCAGGGCCAGCGCATCCATTGCCTTGCAGAAATCGCGGACGGCCTGCTCGCCCAACCGTGCCAGTTGATCGTTGCCCGCCGCCGCCGGCCGCACGACGCCATCTCGATACCGGTTGGCCATCGCCGTCACCCGGCTCACGAGGTTGCCCAGGTTGTTGGCCAAATCCGCGTTGTACCGCTCGGCGAGGCGATCAAATGAAAAATCGCCGTCCCCCCCGAATGGGATCTCCTTGATCAGATACAACCGAAGCGGCTCGGCCTTTCCCGGGCCATCCGGACCGACGCTATCGACGGCGACGACCGGATCGATGATCGTCCCGAGCGTCTTGCTCATGCGCTGCCCGTCGATCGTCATGAAGCCGTGGCCAAAGATCTGGCGCGGCAACGGGAGCTTCGCCGCCATCAGCATGGCGGGCCAGATGACGGCGTGGAACCGCGTGATGTCCTTGCCGATCACGTGCAGGTCGGCTGGCCACCAGGTTTCGAAGAGCTGCCGCTCAGGGGCCTCGGGAGCGCCGAGCCCGACGGCCGACGCGTAGTTGATGAGCGCGTCGAACCAGACGTAGACGACGCTCGACGGATCGAACGGCAGGGGAATGCCCCACGACTGCCCCGCTCGGCTGACCGAGACGTCGAGGAGCCCGCCTTCGATGAGCCGCAGGATTTCGTTTCGGCGCGCGTCAGGCTGGAGAAACTCTGGATGCGTGGCAAAGTGTTCAAGAAGCGGCTGCTGATATTTCGACAGCCGGAAGAAGTAGTTCTTTTCCCGAATCCACTCGGGCTTGATCGTCGGATGCAGGGGGCAACAACCGTCGACCAGATCCTTCTCTTGTTTGAATTCCTCGCAGCTGACGCAGTACCACCCCTCGTACACACCCTCGTAGATGTCGCCGCCGGCGTAGAGCCGCTCGGCCATCTCGGTGACGCCGGCGGCGTGGCGTGGCTCGGTCGTCCTGATGAAGTCGTCGAAGGAGATGTCGAGATACCGCCAAGCACGGCGGAACTGCTCCTCCATCCGATCGCAGTACGCCAGGGGGGACAACCCCTCCTCCGCCGCCTTCTTGAACACGTTCTGTGAGTGCTCGTCGTTTCCCATCAGGAACCGCGTCTCGAAGCCGGCGAGCCGCTTGTAGCGCGCGATGACGTCGGCGCACACTTTCTCATACGCCGTGCCGAGGTGTGGGGCGCTGTTGACGTAGTCAATCGCCGTCGTCAGGTAAAAGCGCTTCACGGTTGATACGCCTTGATCGCGATCCGCTGCACGTCTTTGACCGACAGGTTGTTCGACGCGGCGATCGCGGCGCAATCGTCGAACTCGGGCGTCGCCGTGACCACCCGGCCGTCGCGGCGGGAGACCTTGAATCTGACGGCTCCAAGCGGCGTCTCAACGCTCACGATCTCCCGCGCGAGACACTCGCGGTCTGCCTCGTAGTGACGCAGCCCGATCGTCGTCGTCTCGGTGAACACGATGTCGGCAATCTGTCCGAGTTTCTCGGGCGGAACGATCACCGTCAAGAGCGTGCCAGGGCGGTTCTTCTTCATCTGAGCTGCGACGTAGAACACCTCGAGCGCGCCCGCCGCGTAGAGCTTTTCCATGGCGGCGCCAAAGATCTGCGGATTCATGTCGTCGATCTCGCACTCGACGACGGTCACGCGCTCAACGGGCGCATCTGACGCGGCGCGCCCGATCAAGACGCGGAGAACGTTCGGAGTGGACGGATGGTCCCGGTCCCCGGCGCCGTAGCCGATGCGCTCCACCGACATCGGCGGGATCGACCCGAACGACGACGCATACGTCGTCGCGATGAGCGCGCCGGTCGGCGTGACCAGCTCGTTCTGGACCGCGCCACCGTATATAGGCGCGTCCCCCAGCAGTCTCACCGTCGCCGGGGAGGGAACGGGGAGCAGACCGTGCGCCGAGCGCACCATGCCGCCGCCGATATTCAGCGGCGAGCACACCACGCGGTCCGCGGCGGCCCATTCCATCGCGAACGCAATGCCGACGATGTCGATGATCGAATCGAGCGCCCCGACCTCGTGGAGATGGACCTCATGGATCGGCATCTCATGGATTGAAGCCTCGACCTCCGCGAGCCGCTGGAACATGCCTTTCGCGCGATCCCGGGCGGGCGCGGAAAGTGACGCGTTGTCGATCAACCTGAAGATCTCGGCCAAGCTGCGGTGCTCGTGGACGGGATCGGGCGCATGGGTCGAGGGGTTGGCGGGGGGCGCGTCGGTCGGTGTCGCAGAATGGCGGTGATCCTGATCGTGCTCCTGATCGTGAGCGTGCGCGTGAACGATGAACTTGGTCGCCGACACGCCGGCGCGCAGCACTTTCCTGGCGTGCACATGGGCCGGGCCGAGCGCCAGGCTGCCGAGCGCGCGCCGGAGGTCCGGGAGCGGCAGCCCCGCGTCGAGCAGCGCGCCGAGCGCCATGTCGCCAGACAATCCGGAGAAACAATCGAAGTACAAGAGGCGGCTCACAGCCCGACCATCTCCTTGAGGCTGCAGAATCGTGAATCCCCCAGAACGATGTGATCCACCAGCTCGATGCCCATCAATACCCCCGCAGCCGCCAGGCGCCGCGTCAATGCCACGTCCTCGGGGCTGGGTGTGGGATCGCCGGAGGGGTGGTTGTGGAACACGATAACCGCAGCTGCGTTGCCCATGACGGCCTCGCGGTACACGTCACGGGGCTCCACGATGGATGAATTCAGCGTCCCCGTCGCCAGCACCTTCGCCCGCAACACGCGGTGTTTGGAGTCGAGCAGGACGATGCCGAACTGCTCCACGGGGCGCGAGCCGAACTGCGGCAACAGGTAACCGCCAGCCGCGCACGGATCGCGAAGATGCAACCGCGCTTGCGGCGCGCGCGCAAGCGCCCGCCGCCCGAGCTCGAACGCAGCCGCAATCTGCGCCGCGCGCGCCCGGCCGATGCCGGCGACGCTCGACAGCCCATCCGGCGTAGATCGCACGAGACCGTGAAGGCCGCCGTGCGAGGACAGCAGCTCGTTCGCGACGCTCAACACCCCACCGCGGCGCGATCCCTGGCCGATGACGAGCGCGACGAGCTCGTTGTCGCCAAGCGACGCGGCGCCGTGCCGCAACAGCTTCTCTCTTGGCCGATCGTCCAGCGACAGTTCTTTCATCGTACTACAGCCGCACGTATACTTGAATCGATGCCGCCGCGTCTCCTGCTGTCGCTGGCCTTCATGGCGGCCCTGACCGTGGCCTGCGCCGATCCTCCCGACAAAGAAATGCAGCAGGCGCAGGTCGCGATCGATGCCGCGAAGGCCGCGGGCGCCGATCGGTACGCCGCAACTGATTTCACCGCCGCGCAGGAGGCGTTGAAACAGGCCAACGATGCGGTCGCACAGCGCGATTACCGGCTGGCGCTCAACCACGCTCTTGACGCGAGGGAGCGCGCGCAGACTGCCGCGAAGGACGCTGCAGACCGCAAAGCTGCCGCCCGCATCGACTCCGATCGCGCGGTCGCGCATGCGAGCACAGCACTCGGCGAGGCACGAGCCCGGCTCAAGGCTGCCGAAAATGCCCACATCCAGCCGCGAGCGCTCACCGACGCGCGGCGTACGATCGCCAGCGTCGAGCAGGCCGTGCAAAAAGCGCGCGCAGCCCGCGAGCGGGAAGATTATCTCGACGCGATGGAGATGGTGAATGGCGCAGCGTCACGCTTGCAAGGAGTTATGCGCGAGCTCGACGCGGCGACCCCCGCGGCGTTGCGACGGCGCCACTGAGGCGCGTCGAAGAATCTGCGCAGTGGTTGGTCAAATCGGTATGCGGATTCTGCCTCCCGCTTGAGAACTTGCCGAGTCTAGCCGGGCTCTGCGGACCAGATCCCCTCGAACAGCACCTCGGCCCAGCCTGTCAGGTAGACGCCGTCGTCCCGCCATTCGACGCGCTGTGCGCCGCCGGGCGCGATGACTTCCGCGCTTCGCGCAGCGCCCCCAAACGACGCGGCGGCGATGAGCGCCGCGCAGGATCCCGTTCCCGACGACGACGTCGGCCCCACCCCGCGCTCCCAAATGAGGATGCGGATGGTCCCCGGCGCCTCGACGTGTGCAAATTCCACGTTGGTTCGGGCCGGGAAGAGTTCGTGCCGCTCGAGAGCGGGGCCGAGCCGGTGAAACGTGGCCGCGTCGGGGAGCGGTCCGAGGAGGACACACTGGGGGTTGCCGAAGTCCATGACGATCAGGCGCACCGAATCGCCGCCGGCCGCCGCCGACACTTGCCGCAGGTCTCGGGGGGCGCCCATGGCGGCCACGAACGTCTGGCGGGAGCCGAGCCGGCCCGTTCGGGTCAGGCGCTTCTGGCCGGCTTCAGTGTGGATGACGACGTCGCCGCCCGCGCTGCTGTCGTGCCGCAGGAGAATTGCGGCGAGCCCCCGCACGCCGTTGCCCGAGACTTCGGATCGGCTGCCGTCCGCGTTGTAGAGCTCCATCGACACCCCGGCGGGCGTCGGGGAATAGAAGACCAGACCGTCAGCGCCGATCCCCCGGTGACGGTCGCACAAGATCGGCGCCAGGCGCGCGGCTGCGACCCCCGCGGCCTGATCCGCCCGAATGTAGAGGAAGTCGTTGCCGTAGGCGTGGGCTTTTACGAATGGGAGCACGGCGGGAACCACGAGCCACGAGTCATTTGGTGCAAAAAGCGAGCAGGTGCCAGCCGTAGCGGCGCACGAGCGGGCGTGGGAGCGCGTTGAAGGCGCCCACAAAAAAGGCATTGAACGCGGCACCCTTCCAACCCTTGTGCAGCCTCGACCTTACCGGAAACCGTTCGGGCACGATCCGGACGTCGCGAAACCGGGACACCAGCTGCTCAAGCTCGCGGATGCTGAACGTGAGCAACACAGGAGCGTCTTCATGCTCCAGCGCGACGTTCATGAGCTTTCCCAGGGCGTTCAACCACGAAATCCTGTTGTAGACCTGGAACACGGCCTGACCTCCCGGCTTGAGCACGCGCCGGCACTCGTCCACCAGTCGCTGGGGATTCGCCGTGTATTGGACGACGCCATGGGCGTACACCAGGTCGAACGAGCTGTCCGGGAATGGCAAGTGCTCACCGTCGGCGACCTCGAAACAGCCGGCGAGGCCCTGTTGCTCGAAGTTGGCACGTGCAAGGGCTATCGCGGACGGCGCGAGGTCGACGCCCGTCACCAGGGCGCCGCCCCTGGCGAACCGCGCGAGATCGATCGCGGCGCCGCAGCCGACCTCGAGAACCATCCGGCCGCGCCAGCCGTCAAAGTCGACGAGCCGGAGCAGGTGATGGAGCTTCTCGAAATGATAGTGTTCGAGGTCCTCGAAGAATCCCCTGGAACCAACGGGATGCCTCGAAACGGCCAGGTCGTGAATGTGATGGTTCCAGTACTCGCGGACTTCCGCCGTTGTCGCCACGCGCACCAGACTATCGCGTATTAGGATGGCCTCTCAATGATTCGCGATCCCGATGAACTCGGCGGCTGCCGGTTCGACGTTCTGGTTCTCGGTGGGGGCGTGTACGGGCTGACGATTGCCTGTGACGCCGCCGAGCGCGGCCTCTCGGTCGCGCTCATCGAGCGAGACGATTTCGGGTGCGGCGCGTCGTTCAATCACCTCCGCACGATCCACGGGGGGCTGCGATACCTCCAGTCGCTCGACATCGGCCGCGCGCGGGAATCGGTGCGCGAGCGCCGGACGATCGCCCGGATCGCGCCGCATGCGGTCAAGCCCTTGCCGTTCGCCTTGCCCTTGTATCGCTCGTTCATTCGGGGCAAATTGGCCATGCGGCTGGGGTTTTGCCTGGATCGCCTCGTCTCGGTCGGGAGGAATCGAGGTGTGCCGGCGTCGCACCGGCTCCCCGGCGGGCGGGTCTACTCAAGGGGATCTGCGATTCAGCGTTTTCCGGGGTTGAAGCGGCAGGCCCTCACCGGCGCCGCGGTGTGGTACGACTATTTGACCGTGGAACCGGATCGCCTGACGTTCTCGTGGGCCAAGGCGGGGGCAGGCCATGGCGCGGTCTTGGTGAACCATATGGAGGCCGTCGAGCTCCTCAAAGAAGGCGGACGAGTCGCCGGCGCCCGCGCGCGAGACACGATCGGCGCCCGAACGATCGATGTGAGCGCGCGCGTGACGGTCAACGCCACCGGAGCGGCTCTCGACCGACTGCTCGAGCCCATCGGGGCGGCGACCCGCACGCCGATGATCAAAACCATGAACCTGGTCACGCGACGCGACGCGGGAGAGGAATCCCTCGGGGGGCGCTCGCCGTCGGGCCGCTATCTCTTCATGGTGCCGTGGCGGGAGCGGGCGCTGTTCGGCACGTGGGAAGCCGGTCGGGTCTCGGACGCCTGCGACACTGCGGTTTCCGACAGCGAGGTCGCTGCTTTCGTCGGCGAGCTGAATCATGCCTTCCCCGCCCTGGATCTGACGTTCGCGGACATCACGCTCGTTCACCGCGGCGTTGTCCCCGCGGCGGTCCGAGGTGGGAAGGCCGGTCTCGAGGGTCATGATCAGATCAGGGATCACGCGGCGGAGGGCACGGAAGGGCTGGTGTCCGTGGCCGGGACGAAGTACACGACCGCCCGCGCCGTGGCCGAGCGCGTGACCGACCTCCTCATGCAGAAGCTGCAGCGTGCGCCGGTGACGTGCCGGACAGCCACCACTCTCCTGCCAGGAGGCGGCACCCGTGACGTCGGGCTGGCCATTGCCGAGGCCCGCCGCGAATATGACGAAGGGCTGCCGACCGACACCATTCCGCATTTGATTGCCGCCTATGGGTCGCAGTACGGCGATGTCCTGAATCTGACGACAGCCCGGCCCGAGCTGAAGGCACGCGTCGCCAGGAACTCGCCTGTCATAGGCGCCGAGCTGGTGCTGGCCGCGCGAAGCGAGATGGCGGTCACGCTTGCGGACGCGATGATTCGCCGCACGCCGGTAGGCGCGTTGGGATATCCAGGCGATGACGCGGTGAGCCGCGGCGCCGACTTGGTCGGCGCCGAGCACCGGTGGTCGGAGGATCGCAAGCGGGCCGAGATCGCCGCGATGAAGTCGTTTTACTGGAAGGTCTGAGTCTCAGACTGACCGAACGAATCAGGGAGCGGTGAACGCATCGAACACGTAGGTGAACCCAGCCGTCACCCCGATCGTGGGATCGAGGGTCGTCAACCCGACGTACACGGCTCCGTCGATCCGCAAAGAGCCGCGGGTATAGCGGCCGCCAAACTTGAAGATCGACCGGCTCTCCGTGCCGGGGAACGGTTCGCCGCTTCGGACGGACGCTCGTCCATTCACTTCTCCTACGACCTCTGCTGACTCGGTCAGGGCCCGAGCGATGGACAAGCCGTACGTGATGACATCATTCTGGCGCGTGCCCGATGTCGGATCGCCGAGGATGGCCACACCAACGTTGCCGACGAAACGGACTGATTCGGCCGTTTTCCCGGCCAGGAGCGACATGTGGAAATCGGTCGTGTTGAGACCAAGCCCGCTCTCGACCGACGCGGTCGGCACCTTGGTTGAGAATCGAACACCCAGCGCCGGCCGGCCCGCTGCTTCGGACAAGATGCGGATTTTCGTCGCGATGATCGTGTCCTCGATGTCGTGAGTGCTGTCTCCCGTCGCTGTGACCGCAGATGACAAAGCCGCAGGATGACGCTCGCTGATGCTGAGGGCGTCGAACAGGCCGCCGTCGATCCGCAGCTCGACAATCGATCCGAGCCCGACGCTGAGACCGATCACCGGAAGCCGAAGGAGGTTCCCCTTGAGGCCGGAGGCCGGATATTGCTGATTGTGCGCGAAATCGACGCCGCCATCGACGAGCACACGGCCCCCGCCGATGGTTTCCGGGTCCTGTGTGACGAGGGGACGTTGCTGCGCGTAAATCAGAGAGCCGTGCACGAGCGAGACAAAGAGGGTGAGGGAGAGAGGTGCGAGTCGTTTCATCGTCTTCTCATACCTGTCGCTTCCGGCTCTCAAGTACGAGCGTCACTGGTCCGTTGTTCACGAGCGCGACTTGCATCATCGCCTGAAATAGGCCGGTCCGAACGGTCAAGCCCGCCCGCGTCAGCCCGACCACGACCGACTCATAGAGCGGCCTCGCCATCTCAGGCGGCGCCGCGTCATCGAACGATGGCCGTCGCCCTTTCCTGCAATCAGCCGCCAGCGTGAATTGCGACACCACGAGGACCTGGCCGCCGATGTCACGGACCGACCGCATGAAGTTCCGGCCGCCCGCGTCGAAGACGCGGATATCGCCAACTTTTCTCGTGATGTATTCCGCGTCCGCCGGGCCGTCGCCGCGTTCGACGCCGACGAACACCAGCAGGCCTTCGTCGATCCTGGCTGAGTAGTCACCAGCGGCGACGCTCGCCGATGAAACACGCTGGACGACGGCCTTCACTGCGACGTCCGGCTCGAGCCGGACATCTGGGGTTCGAGCAGGGACGCGTGGGCTCGAAGCGCCGCGGGCGGATTCAGACGCGTGTCGAGAAGATGGCGGGGCTGTACGTTGCCGAGCGCCTTGAGCATCGATATCTTGACCCCGGGGTGCTCGCGTTCCAGCTCCATGAGGAGCCGTTTCGCGCGCTGACGCTGCAGGCCAAGGTCGCCGCACGCCGGGCAGCAACACCCAATCACCGGCAGGTCGGACTCCTTCGTGTACGCGCGTGCTTCGTCTTCGCCCACGTACACGAGCGGCCGGACGACGACATGCGCGCCGTCATCGGACACGAGCTTGGCTGGCATGGCCTTGAGCGAGCCAGCGAAGAGGAGATTGAGCAGGAGCGTCTCGATGAAGTCATCCGCGTGGTGGCCCAGCGCGATCTTGGTCGCGCCGACCTCCGTGGCTATTCGATACAGGACTCCACGGCGCAGCCGCGCGCACAACGAGCACGGCGTCTCGCCATCGTCAAGGATGTCGTCGATCAGCTCGCCAATGCCCGTGTGCTCGATACGGTACTCCCAACCGCGCGCCCGACACGTGGCGGCGATAAGGCCGTGCTTGTAGTCCTTGTATCCGGAGTCCACGTTCACGGCGACGAGCGTGAAGCGCACGGGCGCCCGCTGCCGAAGCACGTCGAGTATCTGCAGAAGCGCCCAGCTGTCCTTGCCGCCGGACAGTCCGACCATGACGCGATCGCCGTCTTCGATCATGTCGAAGTCGACGATGGCCTTCGTGGCCTTCTTGGCGATGCGCGACTCGAGCTCGGTCCGGTAGGGCATCTTGGTTCTTGGTCCTAGCCACCTGCGATCCGAGGCACCAAGTGTACCTCGCTCGCGGAGGTGAGCTCCTGGTAGCCCGGCTGCTGGTAGATCTCGCCGTCTACGGCGACGGCGATTTCGTCGAGCTGGTCTCGGAGCGCGGGGTAGCGCGCCGCGAGCATGTCGAGGGCGTCGCTGACGCGCGTGGCATCGATCTCGATGACGGTCACGCCGCCGGTGAACTGTGTCAGACCGCTCGACAAGTGCACGGTGGCCATGGTCGGCTCTCAGCTGTCAGCTTTCACCGCGCTCAGCTCGTCGGACGTTCGGACAGGCGTCGGCTCGTGATTGAGGGCTGCGAGGACGCGCGGCGGCGACAACGGCAGCTCGGTGAACCGGATGCCGGTTGCGTCCCGCATCGCGTTGGCGACCGCGGCCAGCGGCGGCACGATCGGCACTTCCCCGACCCCTCGCACACCGTACGGATGCAGCGGGTTGGCCACTTCGATGAGCACGGTCTCGATCATCGGCAGGTCGGACGCAACGGGCATCCGATAGTCGAGGAAGCCGGCGTTTTCCATGACGCCGTTCTTGTCGAACACGTACTCCTCGTTGAGCGCCCACCCGATCCCCTGCGCGGCGCCGCCCTGGATCTGTCCCTCGACGAAGCTTGGATGCACGGCTTTGCCGACGTCCTGAAACGCCGTGTAGCGGACGACCCGGCTGCGCCCCGTTTCAGGATCGACCTCGAGGTCGCAGATGTGCGCGCCGAAACCAGGTCCAGCCATCGGCGCATATAAAGACGCCCGTCCGACAATTGGCCCGCCCGTGTGAGTCATCTTTGCCGCGAGATCGTTCACCGAGAGCGGTTCCGCCTTTTCGGCGCCTTTGGGTGGAACGGCGTGGCCCTTCTCCCAGGTCACGCTTGCCACGTCGACGTTCCAAATCTTGGCGGCGCGGGCCCGCAGTTGCTCACGCACATCTTGCGCCGCTCCAATGACCGCCATCCCGGTCGCGTAGCAGACCCGGCTTCCTCCGGTGACGTCGGTGTACCCGCTGCTGTCGGTATCGCCCACGCCGGGCCGAATTCGCTCGACCGGGATGCCGAGCTCCTCGGACACCATCAATGCCTGGGCCGCGCGGGTCCCTCCAATGTCAGGGTTCCCGGTGACCACCGCCGCGCTGCCGTCCATGTTCAGGGTGACCGTCGCGCTCGAATTCATGCCCGCGTTGAACCAGAACCCGCACGCCACGCCTCGCCCCTGGTTGGCGGCAAGCGGCGTCTTCCAGTGCGGATGCCGGCGCGCAGCTTCGAGCAGCGCCTTCAAGCCAATCGGTCCGTACGCGGGCCCAAACGGCGCGGCGTCGCCTTCGACGACGGCGTTCTTCAGGCGCAAGTCGATGGGGTCCAAGCGGAGCTCGCGCGCGAGCTCGTCGATGACCGATTCGATCGCGAAGCTCGCCGTGGGCGAGCCGGGCGCCCGATAGGCTGCGACCTTGGGCTTGTTGACGACGACGTCGAATGCCTCGATCACGAAGTTCGGAATCCGGTATGGCGCGACCAGGCACATCATCCCCGCGCCTGCCGGCGACCCGCGATACGCTCCCGCCTCATAGTAGAGAGACGCGTCGGCGGCGACGAATGTGCCGTCTCGGGTTGCTCCGAGCTTCATCCGGATCCTGGTTCCCGATGTCGGGCCGGTCGCGCGGAACACTTCCTCGCGCCCCATGACCATCTTGACCGGCCTGCGAGCCTTGCGCGACAGCGCGACAGCGAGCGGTTCCAGATACACAACGATCTTCCCGCCAAAGCCGCCTCCAATCTCGCTCGGGATCACCTTGACTTGCGCCGCGTCCATGCCAAGGACAGCCGCGCACTGGTCGCGAACCGCGAACGGCCCTTGAGTCGAGCACCAGACGAACGCGCGGCCGTCCTCGCCCCAGCGGGCCACGCAGGCATGCGGCTCGATATAGCCCTGGTGTACGGTGGGCGTCCGGAACTCGCGCTCGACGACCACGTCTGCTTGCGTAAAGCCGTTCCCGACGTCGCCGCGCTTGAGCTCCATGCGCGCGGCCACGTTGCTGGGGGCCTTCGCGCCGTGTTGCCCTTTCGTGATCATGTCGCTGTGGAGGATCGGCGCGTTGGCCGCCAGGGCCTGTTCGATCGTCATCACCGGTTCGAGCACCTCGTAGGTGACCTTGACGCGTGCGGCGCCCTCGCGCGCCGCGTCCAGAGTCGTGGCCGCAACCGCCGCAACCGTGTGGCCGTGATAGAGCACCTTCGTGCGCGCCAGCAGGTTCTCACTGATATCGCGAAGGTCGAGCGCGCCCTCTCCGAGCATCAGCTTCGCCCGCGTCTCCGGTATGTCTCGAGCCGTGACGACCGCCAGGACGCCCGGCACCGCCTCGGCCTCGTGTGTATCAATCGAAACGATTCGTGCGTGAGCATGCGGGCTGCGCACGACGACCCCGTGCAACATTCCAGGCAGACTGAAGTCTGCGCCGTAGTTGGCGCGCCCGGTGACCTTGTCCATCCCGTCATGACGGACTGGTCGCGTGCCGACATAGGTGAATGTCCGGTCGCTCATACCGCCGTTTTCCTCATCTCGGCGGCCGTGTCGAGCACCGCCCGAATGATCTTGTCGTACCCGGTGCACCGGCAGAGGTTGCCGGCGAGCCAGAACCGCGCTTCCTGTTCGGTCGGCTCCGGCTGGCGATCGAGCAGCGCCTTTGCCGCGACGATGAATCCGGGCGTGCAGATGCCGCATTGCAGCGCGGCGTGCTCGAGAAACTTCCTCTGCAGCGGGTGAAGGGCGTCGCCGAGGGCGAGCCCCTCAATCGTCGTCACCGCGCGGTCCTGCGACTCCGCCGCGAGGACGAGACACGACGGCACGAGCCGCCCGTCCAGGAGGATTGAACAGGCCCCGCAGTCGCCCGTCGCGCAGCCCTCTTTGGTGCCGGTGAGGCCCAACTCGTTTCTGAGCGCTGCGAGGAGGGTCTCATGCGGCTCGCACAAAAATTCGGCGGCCTCACCGTTGACGGTCGTGTGCACGTGGAGCTTCGCCACGTCAGTGTCCCCTCGCGCGTGCGGCGGCGGTGCGAGCCGCCCGCCTCGTGAGCACGCCCGCGGTCGTTCGACGATAGGCCACTGTGCCACGCTTGTCGTCAATCGGCTTCGCCGCGGCGCTGGCTGCTGCGCCTGCCCTCGACAGCGCCGTTTCATCCAGCCGCGATCCGACGAGGGCCCCCGCCGCCTCGGCCACCAGGAGGGCAGTTGGCGCAACGGCGCCGATAGCGACGCGCGCGGCCGAGCACGTGCCATCAGGCGCCAGCGTCACACTTACGCCGGCGCTGACGACGGCGATGTCCATCTCGCTCCTCGGAATCAGCCGCAGATAGGCATCCGCGGTTCGAGGACCTGGACGCGGTATGTGGAGAGCGACGAGGAACTCGCCGGCACGGAGCGCCGTCTTCCCGGGGCCCGTGCAGAATTCATCGACCGGCAGTACGCGCTCCCCTGCCGGTCCGGCGATCGCGCACGTCGCGCGGTTGACGATGAGGGCGCACGTCGTATCGGCCGCGGGCGACGCGTTGCAGAGGTTGCCGCCCACCGTGCCGCGGCCTTGAATCTGGGTCGAGCCGATGAGACGGACTGCTTCGACGAGCCCCGGCCACAGGCGTTTTACCTCGGCGTGCTCGCAGATGACCGCCGCAGCGGTCGCGGCTCCCAGCCGCAGCCCCCCGTCGTCAAGCGTGATGCCGACGAGCTCGGGAATCCGCTTGATATCGATGAACGCCGTGGGCCGGCGAAGCCCCGCACGGAACTGGACGAGAAGATCGGTGCCGCCGGCGAGGATTTGCGCCCCGGGGTCTGCCTGCATCAGTCGCACCGCGTCGGTCACCGACCGCGGCGCTTCGTAGCGAATAACCTGCATTCCAGAACTATACCCTCACAGCGGATTGCGCCGCCCTACCTCGCGCGCAGGCATTCCGACCGCGATGGTTCCCGCGGGCACGTCCTCGCGGACGACCGCGCCCGCGCCGATGATGGCGTGATCGCCGACGCGCACCCCGTCGAGAATCTTGGCGCCCGCGCCGACCCAGACGCCGTCGCCCAGTGAGATCCCCGCGGAGATGCGCGACTGCGCGAGTACCGGCAGCGACGGATCGGAGAAGTCATGATCGCCTCCGATGAGGTAGGTGTACGCCGCCAACAGCGCGCTCTTGCCGATGCTCACGCGACTTGCGGAGAACACCTCGCAGTTGAAACCCAGGTTCGCGGCGTCTCCGATGTCGATATCGCCGTTCTTGCACGACAGGATAGTGTTGCGACCGATGAAGGCGCCGTCCCCGATCGTGATGCCTCGATTGCTCGTCCCTTTGGCGTCGAGCAGACAATTGTCATCGATCACGATGTCGCGCCCGAGATGGATCTTGTGGGGATGCCGCAGCACCACGTGCTGACCGAAGATCACGTTGCGGCCGCACGATCCCAGGAGCACGGGGTACAACGCCTTCCGGAGTGCCAGTCCGACCGCGCCCGCTCGTCCCTGGGCGAGCATGATGATCGTTTCGTACTGGAGCAGCCTGGCAAAGCCAGAGCGGCCGACAACGAGCTCGACGTACTTCGCGCGGCTCGACTTGCCCGGCGCGAAGAGCTGGGATTGGACCGGTGTGGCCACCGGCGCCGGGCGCTCAGAGCCAGCCATGGGCTCGGTACCATTCGAACGTCCGGCGGATACCGTCACGCAGTCTCACTTGCGGACGGTAGCCGATCTCGGCGCGCGCCCGCGTGATGTCGAAGGCGCGGCTCTTCGTGAAGAAATCGACCCGCCGCCGATAGAGCGGCGGCTCGATCCCAAAAGGCGCACAGAGCGCTTCGCACGCCGCCCCCGCCATCCAGACCGGCCACACGGGCAGATGCACCCTCGGTTCCGGCACCTCGGCTCCATCCGCCACCAGCTTTACGAGCGCGTTCAACGTCGTCACTTCCCCACCGGCGAGAATGTAGGTGCGATTGGCGGCGTCGGGATGCTCCCCGCACAACACGAACCCATCGACCAGGTCGTCGATGTAAGTGAGATGGTAATAGATCTCTCCGCGGCCGAGCGTGATCCAGCGACGGCGGGCAATGCCACGAAAGAGCTTCAGGAGCCGGCGGTCCCCGGGGCCGTAGATGCCTGACGGCCGCGCGATGGTCACCTGGACGCCAAAACGCCGGCCGGCTTCGCGGGCCAGGCGCTCGCCTTCGAGCTTCGTCCGCTGATAGATGTCGCCTGGCTTGAGCGGCGCGTCTTCGTTCGCCGGAGGCTGGTCGATGTCGCCATGCACGCCGACGGTACTGCAATGAACGACGCGCCGGGCGCCGCCGCGGGCGGCGGCCTCCACCACTTGCCCGCCTGCCGTGGCGTTGATGGCTCGGTAGGCTTCGCGCGGCAGCCCAGCCTGACGGTAAACCGCGGCGATGTGGTAGACGACATCGACGCCGGCGGCAGCCTTGTCGAGCGCCGGCTGGTCCCGGACGTCGCCCATGACCGGGATGACGCCATCGCGTACGAGCT
>Ga0182034_10000390_pt1 | contig 19976 bp, 13 predicted proteins | sample flu12Cox44000172_FD_125972 | JGI IMG/M metagenome (GOLD analysis project Ga0182034, IMG submission 125972) | Lab enrichment of tropical soil microbial communities from Luquillo Experimental Forest, Puerto Rico - flux4day.12C.oxic.44.000.172 | ecosystem: Environmental > Terrestrial > Soil >... | reverse complement strand
CAGGGTCGCCGGCGGTCGTCATGACGATCGGGATCGTCGTGGTGGCTCGTTTGGCCGCAAGCGGCGCCAGGGTGCCGCCTGCCATGATCAGGTCGACCTTGAGGCCGACCAATTCGGCCGCCAAGTCGGGCAGCCGATCGGGATGGTTCTCTGCGTATCGGCGCTCGAAGCTTATGTTCTTGCCCTCAAACCAGCCGAGCTTCTCGAAAGCCTCCCTGCTAACATCCGCCAGCGGTTTGGGAGTGCCGGTGCCCGCGTTCAACACGCCCACTCTGAATACTTTGCCAGATTGCTGCGCCGATACGGCGAACGGCCGCGCCGCCGTCGCGGCCAGAAGGAACACGAGGGTGCGGCGGTTCACTCGATCACCTCGTCGGCGCGGGCGAGGATCGATGGTGGGACCGTCAGGCCGAGCGCTGCGGCGGTCTTTAAATTGACGATAAGTTCGAATTTGATGGGCTGATAAATCGGGATGTCGCCCGGTTTGGCGCCCTTGAGGATCTCGTGCACGTCATCGGCCGTGCGCCGCCCGAGTTCGCCGAGGTCGCCCTCGTAGGCCATCAGCCCGCCCACGTTGACATAATCACGGTAGGGATACATCGCCGGCAGACGGCCTTTCTCGACTAGCTCGACGATCAACTGACGGTAGGGCGAAAGGGAACCTCTGGAACTCACGATGATCGCACCCGGCTGCTCATGAGCGATTTCTGCGAACGCGCGCTGATATTCGGATGGTGTCGACTCCTGCAACGGCATACCGATCAAGGATATCTTCAATCTCTCGCCTGCCTCACGAAGCTGTTGCCCATAGGGACCCTCCCACTGCCCGCGCATCGCAAGGAATGCGACCTTGGATGCCGAAGGGATGACCTCCTTGAGGATCTGAAGGCGCTTTCCCCAGAGCTCCATCCCCGCATCAACGGTGACGCCTGTAACGTTGCCGCCCGGACGCGCCAGGCTCGCCGCGAGTCCGGCTTGGACGGGGTCGCCGCCTATCCAAACGATGGGGACTACGCCATCCGCTGCGCGGGCTGCCTGCGCGATGGCATCGGTGCTGGCAACGATCAGATCCGGGTTCCGCTCGAGGGGCAAAACCTCACCGTAGAGCGGTATTCCGGCGAGGGACGACCCGAGAGCTACGCCAATCTCGCGCGCGAGGTCATCGCCCAGCCGGCGCAGCTCTCCGAAAAACGCCCGCCAGAAGCGACTTCCCGAGTCGTCGATGTACGCGACGGGACCGGCCGGGACGACGATCGCAATCCGGTGCTGCTTCGCTGGCGCTTGTGCCCACGCGGATCGCGTCGCGGCAGCGAGCAATAGACTAGCGGTGAAGTCGCGACGCCTCATTCGATGACCTCGTCGGCGCGGGCGAGGATCGACGGCGGGATCGTCAGGCCGAGCGCTGCGGCCGTCTTGAGATTGACCACCAATTCGAACCGGGTTGGCTGCTCGATCGGCAGGTCCGCGGGTTTGGCGCCCTTCAGGATTTTGTCGACGAGTACGGCGGCGCGTTCAAAATTCTCTCGCCACACTTGGCCATAGAATAGGAGACCGCCGCGCTCCGCATATGTCCGACGACTGTCGTAAACCGCAGGTAGGCGGTATTGAGCCGCGAGAGCGATAATTCGCTCCGCGTTCTCGTCTGCCACCGGACTCCCCAGCACCAGCATTGCCTGGTCGTTGTCGGCGGCGCTGGCTGCAAACGCGCCGTCGAATTCCCCCACCTCACTGACCAGTCTGGAGGCAACCCGCAAGCCGCGGGGGCGCGCCAGAGCCTCGATGGCATTGATGCGAGGGATGGTCCTCGGGGCTTCGTGCGTAGGCGAACACCGAGATCCGCGTCGCCACCGGAACCAGTTCGCGCAAAAGCTCGAGGCGCTTGCCGTCGAGATCGCTAGACAGAAGCGTCATGCCTGTGACATTGCCACCCGGGCGCGCCAGGCTATCGGCGAGCCCGACCTCGACCAGATCCCCTCCGGAGATCACGACCATCGGGATCGTATGCGTCTGGGCGTGCACCGGCAGAGCGTCGATCATGCCGGCGGCTACGATAACATCGGGATTTGCCGCAATCAGCTCGGCAGTCTGGCGTTGCTTCGGGTCCTCGCCGGTTACACGGCGGTCGACGACGAGATTGCGCCCCTCGACCCAGCCGAGCCGCCTCATCGCCTCGTCGAACGAACGGCGCGGGAACCCCTCCCCGGTGACGATGAAACCGATATGGGCAGTCTTCGGCGCCTCCTGCGCACCGGCTCGCCAAGCGGCGGCCGTAGCTGCCGCGCCGAGCAATAGGGTGCGCCGCTTCATCCGATCACGTCATCGGCGCCGGCGAGGACCGCCGGCGGGATCGTCAGGCCGAGCGCCTTTGCCGTCTTGCGATTGACGGTCAGGTCAAATTTGTGGGGCGGTTCGACCGGCATAGCGGCGGGTTTGGCGCCCTTGAGGATCTTGTCGACGAAACCGGCGGCGCGGCGGAAGAGGTCGCGGTAATCGGCCCCGAACGACATCAATCCGCCCTCCGCGGGAAAGACGCGGAAGCAGTAGATCGCGGGGAGACGGGATTCAGCAGCCAGCGCGATGATCCGGGCGCGCTTGGCGGGGCCCAGCGGGCCGGAAGCCACATAGACCGCCTCGCAGCGCGCGCCGCGCATCCGCGCGAAGGCAAGCTCGAGAGCCTTCCCCGTGGTTGCCTCGAGCATCAACGGCGCGATCCCCATGCGGCCGGCCTCGCTGCGGATGTCCAATAACTTTTGATCGAGACCGGGATCATCCCTGACGATGACCGCGAGCCGATGCAGGCTAGGGACGAACTCGCGCAGCAGCTGCAACCGTTCGGTAATGACCTCGGATGAGGTTAGAGACAGGCCCGTGGCGTTGCCGCCGGGCTGACCCAGGGTGTCGGCGACACCAGCGGAGACGGGATCATCGACGCCGACAAAGACGATCGGAATCGTCGCGCTCGCCCGCGTCGCGGCGAGTGTCGCCGGGCTCCCGCCAGTGACCAGGACAGCGGCGCCGGAGCCTATTAGTTCCTTGACGATGCCGGGCAAAGTCTCGGTGCGATCCTCGGCCCAGCGGTCGAGGATCGCGATGTTGCTGCTGTCGCTCCAGCCGAGCGTCGAAAGATCGTCTCTGAAGGCGTCGAGTAGACCCTGATTCTCCTCTCGTGACCCGGGCTGGACAAAGCCCACGCGCGGGGTCTTGACCTCGGCCGAGGCCGGACTCCAGCCCACCGCCGCGCCGGCGAAAGCCACGACAAACTCACGGCGTCGCATTTCTCCCCCTGTCACGTCTCGTTGGAGGCTCGCGGCGGAGCCAAATATGCCGGTTCGATTATCGCATACTCCGATGCGACAAGCACCGCGCCGAAGAGGCTCCGGGCTCATTCCGCAGGACGGTTCGCTAGAGCTGGCAAGCTACGCCGCGCGGCTCCTCGCGGCCGCGCGCGCGCTTGGCGTGCCGATCGCCGCCATTTGAGGGCGATCTCGTCCCGTTACGCCGTCAGCGTTGATCGGAACGGGCTTGGCGTTCGGGGAGGACGGTGCTAAAGCAAGGGCGCTGTATGCACGCCCGCGGGAGAGGTCGCGCCACGAGCGCGGCGCCGAAGGAGCAACCGCCCCGGAAACTCTCAGGCAAAAGGACCGCAGGCGCAAGGGCGCTCTGGAAAGCAGCGGGCAGGGTCGAGATCCCGCCCGCTCACCGAAGGAGTAAACCCCGGCCGCGGCTCGCCCGCGGCCTGAGGCGAATCTCTCAGGGTCCGCGACAGAGGGGGCACCGCCCGGACGCTCCGCGTCCGATCTGTCGGAGGTGCCCTGGTGACTAACCCGGCGACCATCGCCGCAACGGCGGCGCCGTTCGAGCGAACCGCGCTATACCCGCTCCATTGCGAGCTCGGCGCCAAGATGGTGGCGTTTGCTGGTTACGAGATGCCGGTTCACTATGCTGCCGGTATCCTCGCCGAGCACCTCCATACGCGTTCGCAAGCCGGGCTTTTCGACGTCTCGCATATGGGCCAGATACGGCTCGGTGGGGCCGGTGTCGTTACGACATTCGAGGCGCTCGTCCCGGGCGATCTCGAAGCACTGGCACCGCTGCGGATGCGCTACACGCTGTTTCTCAACGAAGCCGGCGGAATCCTGGACGATCTGATGGCGACGCGGATCGGGGATGGGCTTCTTCTCGTCGTAAACGCGGCGCGCAAAGAGGCCGATCTCGCCCATCTTCGCGGGCGTCTCCCGCAGGCGGCGACCGTCGAACCGCTCCTCGACCGGGCATTGCTGGCGCTGCAGGGACCGGCCGCCGCCACCGTGCTCTCCCGCTACATCGCCGGGGTTGGCCGGCTCGGTTTCATGACCGCGGCCGAAGTCGAGCTCGATGGCCGGAAATGTCTGGTGACGCGCTCCGGGTATACCGGAGAGGACGGGTTTGAGATCTCGCTGCCGGCGAACGCGGCCGAGGGGTTCGCGCGAAGGCTGCTCGCCGAGCCGGAGGTACTGCCGATTGGCCTCGGGGCCCGCGATTCGCTGCGGCTCGAAGCTGGGCTCTGCCTATACGGGCATGATATCGATGAAACAACGACCCCGATCGAGGCCGATCTCGCCTGGACGATCGGAAAGCGGCGGCGCGTCGAGGGAGGGTTTCCCGGCGCCGCAACGGTACTGCGGCAACTCCGCGAGGGACCCGCTCGAAAGCGAGTGGGCATCCGTCCGGAAGGACGGGCGCCGGCGCGCGAGGACACCGAGATCGCCGACCCGCAGGGAAACCCGATCGGCCGTGTGACCAGCGGGGGCTTTGGCCCCTCGGTCGGCGGGCCGGTCGCGATGGGCTATGTCGATCGCGACCATGCCGCCGAGGGCACCGCCGTCGAGCTGATCGTGCGCGGCGTGCCCCGCCCTGCGCGCGTCGTTCGGCTCCCATTCATTCCGGCACGCTATTACCGCGGCTGACACCGCAGAAGGAAAATCCCGATGAGCTTGCTTCGCTTCACCAGGGACCATGAATGGATCCGGCTCGACGGTGATTTCGCCGTCGTCGGTATTACCGATTACGCGCAGTCGCAGCTCGGAGATGTCGTTTATGTCGAGCTGCCCGAAATCGGCCGGCGCGTCGACCAGGGCAAAGAGGCCGCAGTCGTCGAATCGGTAAAGGCGGCGAGCGAGGTCTATGCGCCGGCGTCGGGCGAAGTCGTCGAGGTTAACGACGCTCTCGCCGCCGATCCGGCCAAGGTCAATGCCGACGCGATGGGAGAAGGCTGGTTTCTAAAGCTGCGCCTTGCCGATGCCAAGGAATTGGACGGGTTACTGGACGAGGAAGCCTACCGGAAGTTCGTCGAGGAGCAGCATTGATGCGCTACCTGCCGTTGACGTCGAGCGACCGCGCGGAAATGCTCGCGGCGATCGGGGCCCCCTCGATCGATGCACTGTTTGCCGACGTCCCGGAACCGGCTCGCCTCCAGGGCCCGCTCGATTTGCCGCGAGCAATGGGCGAGATCGAGGTCGAGCGGGCGATCTCGAGCATGGCGGCGCGCAACGTCGCTGCCGGCTCGGTGCCGTTCTTCATCGGCGCCGGGGTCTACCGCCACCACATTCCCGCTGCCGTCGACCACCTGATCCAGCGCGGCGAGTTCCTGACCTCCTACACCCCCTATCAGCCGGAAATAGCGCAAGGGACGCTGCAGTATCTGTTCGAGTTTCAGACGCAGGTGGCGTTGCTGACCGGAATGGAGGTCGCCAACGCCTCGCTCTACGACGGCGCCACAGCCTGCGTCGAGGCAGTGATGATGGCCAACCGCATCACCGGCCGCCGGAAGGCTGTGCTGTCTGGCCAACTCCATCCGCATTACCGCGAGGTCTGCGAGACTTATGCACGGTTCGTCGGGTTCGCGGTTGATGCGCAGCACCCAATTCCGGGCGGCGAGGACCTCGCCGCGCTCGTCGACCGTGACACCTCCTGCGTCGTTGTGCAGAACCCTGATTTCTTCGGCGAAGTGCGGGACTATTCCGAGCTTGCGCAGCGTTGCCACGAGGCCGGCACCCTGCTCGTGATCGTGGTAACCGAAATCCTCTCGCTCGGCGCGATTCGCGCGCCCGGCGAGATGGGCGCCGACATCGTTGCCGCCGAGGGCCAGTCCCTCGGCAATGCGCTCAATTTCGGCGGCCCCCATGTCGGGCTGTTCGCGACCCGTGACAAATTTGTCCGCCAGATGCCCGGGCGGCTCGTCGGCCAGACCACCGACGCGGCCGGCCGGCGCGGCTGGGTTCTGACCTTGTCGACCCGCGAGCAGCACATCCGCCGCGAGAAGGCGACGAGCAACATCTGCACCAATTCGGGATTGTGCTCGCTCGCCTTCACGATTCACCTCGCGCTGCTGGGGGAGACCGGGTTGAAGCGCCTCGCCTGCCTGAACCATGCCGCCGCAGTCAAACTCGCCGAACGGATCGAGGCGGTGCCTGGCGTCCGCCTTGTCAACCGCGCGTTTTTCAACGAGTTCGCGGTGAGGCTGCCGCGCCCCGCGTCAGAAGTCGTCGACAGGCTCGCCGAGAGAGGCATTCTCGCGGGCGTTCCGGCCAGCCGCTTTTATCCGAGCCGGAACGAGCTGGCCGATCTCCTGCTGGTTGCGGCAACCGAGCTGACGACCGACGCGGACATCGACCGGCTTGAGGGAGGCTTGCGGGAGATGCTGTCATGAACGATTGGAGCCGGGCGGTAAGCGCCCGCCGAGGTGATGATCTGGCCCCGCCGATCGACAGCGTGACCGGCAACCGCGGGCTGCAGATCGAAGAGGCGCTGATTTTCGAGCAGGATTCGCCGGGACATTGCGGCGTCGATCTCCCCGAGCCGGCCCCGTTCCGCAGCCGGCTGGGCGGCCTCGAACGGCAGGGCCCGATCGGTCTGCCAGGCATCAGCGAGCCGCAGATCGTGCGCCACTTCACGCGGCTGTCGCAAAAGAATTACGCGATCGACACCGGGCTCTACCCGCTCGGCTCGTGCACGATGAAGCACAATCCGCGCCTGAATGAGAAGCTGGCGCGGCTCCCCGGCTTCGCCGATATCCATCCGCTGCAGCCGGTCAAGACCGTGCCGGGCGCGCTCGCGCTGATCGATACGCTGGCGCATTGGCTAAAGACCTTGACCGGCCTGCCGGCGATTGCGCTGAGCCCGGCGGCAGGCGCCCACGGCGAGCTGTGCGGCATCATGGCGATTCGCGCCGCGCTCGAGGCGCGCGGCGATCGGCGGGCTCGGGTCCTGGTTCCGGAATCGGCGCACGGTACGAACCCGGCGACGGCGGCGGCCTGCGGCTATGCCGTCGATCCCATTCCCGCCGATGAAACGGGACGGGTCGATCGAGCCGCGCTCGAGGCGAAGCTCGGTACCGATGTCGCTGCGCTGATGCTGACCAATCCGAACACCTGCGGGCTGTTCGAGCGGGAGATGATCGATATCGCCGCAGCCGTGCATGCCGCGGGCGCGTTCTTTTACTGCGACGGCGCGAACTTCAACGCGATCGTCGGGCGCGTGCGGCCGGCTGATCTCGGCATCGATTGCATGCACCTCAATCTGCACAAGACGTTTTCGACACCGCATGGCGGCGGCGGACCGGGCAGCGGTCCGGTGGCGCTGGCCGCGAGCCTCGCTCCGTACGCGCCATTGCCGTGGATCGTGCACGGTTCCGACGGGCTCGAGTTGATCGAACATAAATCAGGTCCAGCCGAGCATTCTCTTGGCCGGCTGAAGGGTTTCCACGGCCAAATGGGCATGTTCGTACGAGCCCTTGCCTATATGATGAGCCACGGCTCCGACGGGTTGCGGCAGGTCGCGGAAGATGCGGTGCTCAACGCCAATTATCTGCGCGCCCGGCTCGCCGACGACCTCAGCCTCCCCTTCCCCGGCGTATGCATGCACGAAGTATTGTTCGACGACCGTTTTCTAAAAGACACCGGCGTTACGACACTCGATTTCGCCAAGGCGCTGATCGACGAGGGATATCACCCAATGACGATGTATTTCCCGCTGATCGTGCACGGGGCAATGCTGATCGAGCCGACCGAGACGGAGAGCAAAGCCTTGCTCGACTGGTTCATCTCCGTGATGAAGCGCCTCGCCGCCGTGGCGCGAGCTGGTGACGCGGCTCGCTTTCGCTCGGCGCCGGAGTTTACTCCGCGCCATCGCCTCGACGAGACTGCCGCCGCACGTAAGCCGGTCCTGCGCTGGCGCCCCGAGCCAGCCCGGCGCGAGGCGGCGGATTAGGGCCGGGCTGCCGATGTCGTCACAGCGAATTCGTCTGAGCGTCGCCGAGGCGCGCGAGCACTCCGAGCGCGCGCTGCGCGGCATCGGCTACAATGTCGAGGAAGCCAAGATCATCGCCGATCACGTGATCGACGCGGCACTGTGCGGGTACGAGTATTCGGGGCTCGCCAAGATCCTCAACATCCCCGAGCACCGGCGGTTCAAACAGCCTCGCTACCCAATGAAGGTGTTGCGAGACACCGAGGTCTCGAGGCTCTATGACGGCGGCAACAATGTCGGCATGCTGGTGATGTACCACGCCGCTTGCGCCGCCATCGACAAGGCGGCGGCGCGCGGGGTAGCAATTATCGCGGTCACCAACAGCTGGATGAGCGGGCGCAGCGCCTATTACATGGAGATGATCGCGAACGCCGAGCTCGTCGGTATTCATACCGCGGCCTCGGGGCGCACCGTCGCCCCGCCCGGCGGCACCCGGCCGGTGCTGGGTACCAACCCGATCGCGTTTGGCATGCCTTCGTCACGCGGGCCGGTGGTTTTCGACATGGGCACCTCGGCTTTTATGGGCACCGACCTCGCCTATCGCGAGCGGATCGGGCTGCTGCTTCCGGAGGGTGTCGCAGTCGATGCCGAAGGCCGGCCGACGCGCGATCCGGTGCAGGCCAGGCTCGGCGCGCTGTTGCCGTTCGGCGGCTACAAGGGGTACGGACTCGCCTTTATCGTTCAGGCATTGGGGCTGCTCGCCGGGTCAGCACTGGACGCGGGCGAGGACGACGGCTACTTGTTAGTAGCCTTCAAGCCCGATCTATTGGTAAGCCGCGAGCAATTCAAAAAACAACTCGGCCGGCTGTTCGATCGCATCAAAAATACCTCGCGTCAACCAGGCGTCGGCGAAATCCGTATCCCGGGCGAGCGGGCGTTTCGCAGCCGCGAACATGCGCTAAGAGACGGGATCGAGTTCGACCGCGCGATATACGACGCGCTCGGGGCGCTCCAGGCCAGAGGATGACGATGGGAGCCGGTCGGCTATCCTGGCTTCTGGCGCCGCTGCACGTTGCGGCGCTGGCGACCGGCGCGAAATCGTTCCGCGACAATCCGTTTATCGGCAGCCCGAGGCTCAATCGAGCCGGGTTGCATGTCGCACGCGTGCGGTTGGCTCACCGCATGGCCGAATGGCGCCGCGAAAGATTGGCCTCGCTGATCGCAGCCGGTGATCGAGCGGCCTTCGACCGAGACGGCTTTGTCTTGAAGCGGAACTTTTTTCCTGCCGCCGATTTCGCAGTGCTGCAGGAGCAAGTGCTGTCGTTCGAGGGGCCGGCGCGTGATCAGCTTCAAGGCAACGCGCTGACCCGGCGCATGGCCGTGGACCGGCGTGCTTTGGCCCGACTGCCGGCGCTGCGTAAGCTGGTCGAGAACCCGCAATGGCTGGGCCTTGTCCGTTATGTCGGCTCGTTCATGCTGGAGCCGCTGATCTACATCCAGACGATCTTCTCGCAGGTGCGCGACGCCCCGCCCGACCCGCAGACACGGCTGCACGCCGACGCGTTCCACCCGTCGGTCAAGGCCTGGTTGTTTTTGACCGACGTCAGCGAAGAGGATGGCCCTTTTATTTATGTGCCGGGCTCGCACCGGCCGACCGTGAGGCGCCTTGCCTGGGAGCGCAGCGCCTCGGTGACTGCGGCACAGAGCCCTGATTTTCAGACCGCGCGAGGCTCGTTGCGGATCTCGCCGGAGGCGGTGCGCCGGCTCGGCCTCGGTGAGCCCAAGGTGTTCGCGGTGCCCCAAAATACGCTCGTGGTTGCCGATACAGTCGGTTTCCATGCGCGCGGCCTCAGTGCCCGCCCGTCGGCTCGCGCCGAGATCTGGGCTTACGGGCGTCGTAATCCGTTTCTGCCCTGGCTCGGGTTCGATCTCAGCGCAATGCCCTTCGTCAAAGGTCGCGCTGTGCCGTTGTATTGGTCGGCGTTGGATTTCTGCGAGAGGGTGCATTTGGGCAGAAATCCGTGGCGAAGTGGGGGGACCGGAACCCCGCTGGCGCGTCCGGACCTGATATTTTAGCAGCACCGAGTGTAAGCGCCGAAATTGTTCGGGCCGCGGCCGCAGGTTCGCGCCCGTCGTGAATAGGTTCGGCGAAGGTTTGCCGCGCTCGCCGAGGTTGACATCGCTCTCATCTTGGTCGAGTAAAATCCTGGAAGATCTGATTAACGATCCGCAACCAGCCTTTAGGGGAAGGGCTCCGATGCTTAGGGGGACGTGGGAAGATGCCGCGGTAGTGGGCTTTTTGGCTCATCCGCGGATCTACGACATCGGGGATCGATGAGATACGCACCATTTGACTCTGCAGTCTGCGCAAAGCGGGCTAGGCTGGCAACGGTCACCGCACAGTTCCCCTCGACTGCCGCTTTTGCTCTTTCGCGATGACTGACGGCTCCATCGCGATCGTCGGAGCGTCTTGTCGATTCCCGGGAGCTGACGATCTCGACGGGTTTTGGCGGCTGCTTGCGTCAGCAGGCGATGCCGTCTCCGAGGTTGACGACGAGCGATGGTCAACCCGCTTTTACTATCACCCCAACCGCAGCGAGCCCGGCAAAAGCTATACATGGGCTGCTGGGCTGATCAATGGCGTTGATCTGTTCGAACCCGCGTTTTTCGGGATCTCGCCGAGAGAAGCAGCGCAAATGGATCCGCAGCAGCGGATACTGCTGGAGCTCGTCTGGCACGCGCTGGAAGATGCCGGCATCCCCCCCAGCAGGATGTCAGGCAGCTCTGCGGGTGTTTATATCGGGGCTTCGACTACCGATTATTCCGACCTGAGGCTCGGAGATCCAGCCGGGGCCGATTCTTATTTTATGACCGGGAGCACGCTCAGCATCCTGGCCAACCGGATATCCTATGTCTTCGATCTGCGGGGGCCGAGCCTCACCGTTGATACGGCGTGCTCGTCTTCGCTCGTTGCGTTGCACGACGCTTGCGAGGCAATTCGCAGCCGGCGGATCGATAGCGCTGTTGTCGGCGGGGTGAACTTGTTGCTCGCACCGTACCCGTTCATCGGGTTCTCGCGAGCATCAATGCTGTCGCGGCGTGGTCGCTGTTTTGCGTTCGACGAAAGAGCCGACGGTTATGTCCGCGGCGAGGGCGGCGCCGTCGTAATTCTGAAACCGCTGGAGAAAGCACTCGCCGACAACGATCCAATCCGTGGGGTCATCCTCGCTTCGGGGGTGAATTCGGACGGGCGCACGATTGGCCTGTCATTGCCAAGCGAGACAGCGCAGGCTTCCTTGTTGCAGTCGGTATATCGCAGTGCCGGCATTGATCCGGACGACCTCGCATTTTTCGAGATGCACGGCACCGGTACTGCCGCCGGGGATCCGATCGAAGCCGCTGCCGTGGGACATTCACTCGGACAGCGAAGATCGATACCGCTCCCCATCGGATCGGTGAAGAGCAATATTGGTCATCTTGAGCCGGCGTCCGGGATGGCCGGCCTGTTCAAGGGCATGCTTGCACTCGGCCACGGGATTATCCCGCCGACGCTCCATTGCGAGAGGCCCAACCCTAAGATACCGTTCGACGCGCTCAACCTGCGGCTGATTCGCGATGCCGAGCCAGTCGCGGCGGCGCCCGAGCGTCCTTATGCCGGCGTCAATTCCTTTGGCTTCGGCGGGACCAACGCTCACGTCGTCCTCGCCAAGCCGCCACAGGACGAAGAGACCGCAGCTATCGGACCGATGCCGCCGCTGGTGCTGTCGGCACAAAGCGAGACGTCATTGCGCCGGCTGGTGGAGAGCTGGCGCGGTGCTCTTTCGGAGCTGCCGGCCGAACGGGCCCCGATGTTGTTGCGAGCGGCGGCCCGCGGCCGTGATCATCACCCGCAACGGCTCGTCGTGCTATCCCCGGACCCGGCGTCAATCGCGCGAATGCTGACGGGTTACCTCAACGAGGAACCGTCGCCCTCTATTATCACTGGGACCGCGGTAAGACAGGATGAGCTCGCGTTTGTGTTCTCCGGGAACGGTGCGCAATTCGTCGGAATGGCGCGCGATGCGTTGAGCACCAACCAAGCCTTTCTGGTCGCGATAGACTCGGTTGATCGGTTGCTGCGGCTGGAGCTCGGTTGGTCGGTGCGGGAGCTTCTCGCCGGCGGCGCTGATGCCGCAGCGATGCGGCGAGCCGACGTCGCGCAACCGCTGCTGTTTGCAGTGCAGGTGGGTATCGTCGAGGCCTTGCGCGAGCTCGGTGTCAGTGCCTCGGCGTATCTTGGGCACAGTGTCGGCGAGATCACCGCAGCTTGGGGCGCCGGGGCTTTATCGCTGGCCGAGGCCGGCCAAGTGGTGATCGCGCGCAGCCGGTACCAGCAGCGAACGCAAGGTGAGGGTCGCATGGCGGCGCTGGCGCTGGCACCGGATGCGGCGCGCGAGTTTCTGGTCGACCTCGACAGCCAGGCGGAGATCGCTGCCCTCAACGCTGCTCATTCGGTGACAATTTCCGGACCCGAAACCGAAATCGAGCGTCTGCAGGAGGAGTCGGAACGGCGCGGATTATGGTTTCGCCCCCTCGATCTGGATTTCGCCTTCCATTCGCGAGCAATGGATCCGATACGCGCGGATCTGCTCACGAGCCTGATCGGGTTGTGTTCGCGGCACCCTGAGAAAATGCTGGTATCGACGGTCACCGGGCAAGTCGTTGAGGACGATCTGCTCGATGCCGATCACTGGTGGCGCAACATTCGACGCCCGGTACGCTTTGCTGATGCCACTGTGCGGTTGATAAGCGAAGGGTTTCGGATTTTTGTCGAGATCGGCCCCATGCCGATCCTCCAGTCCTATCTCAACGACGCGTTGCGCACGGTGCAGACAGAGGGCCGCGTGCTTACGAGTCTTTCCCGCCAGCCGGTCGGCGAGGACCCGTTTCCCGCGATCGCCGCGCGTTGCCACGTCTCAGGCTACGACTTTACACAATCATCAATTTTCGACGGGCCGTCCAACCCGCGCAAGCTGCCACTTTACCCATGGGATCGGCAGAGATTCTGGTTTGGAACGACGGCCGAGGCCGGGGATCCAGTTAATCCCCCTTTCGATCACCCGCTTCTCGGTTTTCGTCAGCGCGGCCCAGTACCTTTTTGGCTCAACCATCTCGATGAGCAGGTTCTGCCGTGGATAGCCGATCATTCGATAGAGGGTGTGCCGGTGTTCCCAGCGGCGGCGGTCGTCGAGATGGCTCTTGCGGCCGCGCGGTGGCAATGGCCGGAGGCCCCGGTGCTCGAGGTGCGCGATCTCGAAGTCCGCCGACCGCTGCCCTTCGACAAAGGGCGCATGCGCGAATTGCGGACGATGATCGGCTCAGAGGAGGGCGACTGGGAGCTGGCGAGCCGTCCGCGGCTATCGCGCGAGCCTTTGACTGTCCATGCGGTCGGCCGCCTCGGCTCCGAGAGCGATACTCGCCACATGATCCGTTGGGCAGATCCCGCGCCCAACTCGCATCAGATCGATGGCGAAACGCTCTACCGCCTGGCCAGTCTCGCCGGTCTCGACTACGGTTACCGGTTTCGAACGGTGAGCCGGATCGAGGTGAGCGGCCCGCATGCAGCGGTCGCGCATTTCGATCCATCCTGCGTCGAGGGGGAACTCTCCCCATACCTGCTTCATCCTGCCATCATCGATGGCTCGCTGCAGGCGCTGCTCGGACTGGTTGCCGATCGCCAGCCCGAAATTCAGCGCTCAACCTTTCTCCCCTGGCGGTTTGGACGCGTGCGCCTGCTGGCGCCGTTCGGCCGCCTCCCGCGAACTGCCCGACTTCGCCTCACTCGACTCGGAATTCGGGCGGTCTCCGCCGATATTGAGCTGCGTGACGAAACCGGAGAAGTCGTCGCGGAACTTTCGGATTGCTGGTTCCGCCGGGTCGAGTTGACGCGTCGCGCTTCGGCCGACGAGCGCGCCCTGCACGTGGATCTGATCCCTGGTCCGCTGGCCGAGTCCGCCGCTCCGGCGACATTACATCATTGCGGCGTTGTATTGTCGCGCTTGGCCGTCGCTCGCGAGCCTGACGCCGGACGGCACGAACAGGCGCTATTGCTGGACGCCCTGATCGGCTCGGTTGCCCGCCGGTCAATGTTGCGTGTCGTCGAACCTGGGCGCCCTTTCACGATCGCAGAGCTCGTCGATAGCGCGCTCATCGCGCCGGAATCCAGCGGGCTTGCCGAATACCTGCTCCGGTTACTTGAACGCTTTGGCATCGCCAGCGAGGCCGTAACTGAGTGGCGGATCGACGAGGCCGGTGACCTGCCCGAGATAGAGGAGGTTTGGCGCCTATTACTCGCAGACGCGCCCGACCTTGTAGCCGAGCTCGCCCTCATAGCCTCCGCCGTCGAGAATCTACCGAAGACTCTCGTGCATGGTCCGACACAACCGGATGGTTCGCTCTCGCCTTTGGTAGAGCATCTGCTATCGTCTTCACCAGCGAGCGCTGTCGGCATTGGAATCCTCTGCGAAGCGCTGCATCAAATCGCGTCGGAGTGGCCGAAGGAGCGGCCGCTGCGAGTCCTCGAAATCGGGTCAACCGGCGGCAGCGCTACCCGGCGCATGCTCGGCCATTTGGCACAATCCGAGGTAGCGCTGAGCTACGTTGCCACGAACGGTGATCCCGAGCAGGCCGCACGGCTTTCTTTCCTCGCGGAATCAGTCAACGGGGTTTCTGCGCGCCAATGGTCGCCGCAGGATGGCAATGAAAGCCTGAATGGTGGTCTGTTCGATATCATCCTGGCCATCAATAGCTGCACACATTTACAACTCGATGCGACCGACCTCTCGGGTCTCCGGGAGCTTCTCGTCCCCGGCGGCAGCTTTATCGCGATGGAGCCAGAGCCCAACACCCTTTGGGAGGTCGTATTCGGTCAAAGTCCGGAATGGCAGCGGCGGGTGCCGCGCGAGACTGGCGCATCGATAATCCGCTCCGCCGAACAATGGCAGGCCGAACTTACTGCCGCCGGCTTCCGATCCAACGCTTCGACTTCGAGTGGCGGAACGCCGTGGCCTTGGGCCTTGTTTTGGGGAACTGCCCCACCCCGAGAAGAGAAAGGTTCCTCGGCTCGCATGGAACCGAGAGCGATCTTGCTTTTCGCCGGCGAGACGGAGTTCACGGCCGCAGTACGTGAAAGCCTTTGCGAGGCAGGCCATCACGTCACCCTTGTTGATCCCTCGGACGCGTTCGCCAAACCCGCATCGGATAAAGGGAGCGGCGGCAGCGGGAAGGAAGAGGCGATTGTTTTCTTGGCCGAAGAGCCCTTATTCGATCCTATCGAGTCCGCCTCGCAACAAATGGCTGCGCTGGCGCGGGCCGCGGCCAAAGCTGCAGCGCAGGAATCGGTACTGTGGGTCACCACCTGCGACGCACAGCAGGCGGCGCCTGCCGTCGAACCTGGCGGGGTTGTAGGCGGCGCGCTCTGGGGTTTTGCGCGAGTGCTCGTCAACGAGACGCCGGGGCTCTTAGTGCGCTTGATCGACTTCGCCGGCTGTGTCGCGCCAGACCGCCGCGCCCGGCAACTCGCCGCCGAATTGGCCACCAACACTACCGAGAACGAAATCGTCTGGACACCTCGGGGCCGCCATGTTCTGCGCGTGCGCCGGGGCCTTCCACCGCGCTGGGCGGATAAATCGGCCTTCCTGACACTCGGGAGCCGCCGCCCCGGCGGGCTTGATGCCCTGGGCTGGGAGGCCGGCGCTCCACAATCCGCCGGGTCAGACCAGGTCGAGCTCGACGTATATGCCGCGGGCCTCAATTTCCGCGACATGATGTGGGCGATGGGGCTCTTGCCCGAAGAAGCTTTGATCGACGGTTTTGCCGGCCCGACCTTCGGGCTTGAATGCGCGGGCATCGTCCGCTCCGTCGGCTCGGGCGTACAGGGCTTGTCCGTCGGCGATCGGGTAATGGGATTTGCCCCTGCCTCGCTGAGCACGCGCGTCGTGACGATTGCGGATGCGGTAGCTCCGCTTCCGCCGGATACGAGCTTTGCCGCGGCCGCTACAATCCCCGTCACGTTTGTCACCGCTATATACGCCCTGGGTCATTTGGCAAAGCTTGCACCCGGAGAATACGTTCTCATCCATACCGCCGCTGGAGGTGTCGGACTCGCGAGCATACAATACGCTAAGCACCGGGGTGCGGTTGTCATTGCCACCGCCGGATCGGAAGTGAAGCGATCGTTTCTGCGCTTGGCAGGTGCCGATTACGTTTTCGACTCCCGCGACCTCACCTTTTCCAACGCTGTCCGGGAAATCACCAGCGGTCAGGGCGTCGATGTCGTGCTCAACTCGTTGAGCGGCGAGGCTATGGACCGGAGCCTGGAGGTTCTCAAGCCCTTCGGTCGCTTTCTCGAGCTCGGCAAGCGCGATCTTTACCTTAACCGGCGCATCCACCTGAGGCCGCTCCGACAAAACATCTCATATTTCGCAATCGACATTGATCAGCTGCCGGTTCGTAGACCGGATCTAGCCCGAGCTTTGCTGGCTGAGGTTTCCTCGGCTCTGTCCGAAGGGGCGATCCGCCCTCTTGCCCACCGAATTTTCGCTTTCGCCGAGCTCAATGATGCTTTCCGGCTGATGCAGTCGTCGAGCCACATCGGAAAGCTCGTACTCGTCCCCTCGGCAAATTCTGGCGTGCAGTTGCGGGAGCCACCGCCGTTCCAATTGCGCGGCGACGGGACGTATCTCGTCACCGGCGGAATCGAGGGGTTTGGCTTCGAAGCAGCGCGCTGGCTGGTTGCTTGCGGTGCTGGCTCAATTGCTCTTGTGGGCCGTCGGGGACCGGAGACTCCGGGATGTGAAGCCAGAGTCAGAGAGCTCGAGGGCGCAGGTGCAGAGGTACAAGTCTATCGCTGCGATGTCGCCGATCGCGCTGCTTTGGCCAAGGTGCTTGATGTTGTCCGAGCGAGCCAACCACCGCTTCGCGGTGTCGTGCATGCCGCATCGGCGATCGATGATGGACTTGCCGATGCGATCGAAGTGGGTCGCGCGAAATCTGTGTTTCGCCCAAAACTCGGTGGAGCACTCGCCCTCGATGCTCTGACCCGCAACGATCCGATCGAGCTATTCCTATTGTTTTCCTCGGCGACGACCCTGGTTGGTGCCCCGGGACAAGGCGTCTACATCGCAGCCAACGGGGCTCTCGAAGCACTCGCACGACAGCGCCAGGCCCAAGGAAGGCCTGCTTTGGCGGTCGCCTGGGGACCGATCGAAGATGTCGGGTATCTGGCCAAAAGACCCGAGATGCGCGATGCGCTCGCGCGTCGGCTCGGCGCGAAGCCGGTCGCTGCGGCAGAGGCTCTGGCAGGCCTTCCGGCGATGATCGCAAGTCGGCTTCCCATGGTCACGTTCGCCGAAACCAACTGGAACGAAGCCCGCCGTTTTCTCCCCATTCTCGCGGCACCGCTGTTTTTGGAAGTCCGAAGCGGCGCTTCTGCCTCCGCGTCTGACGAATCACTCAGCGACCGGCTCGCCGCATTGGATCCGGAGGCAGCACTGACACTCCTAAAGACAATTGTTGGAGAAGAAGCGGGAGCAATTCTGCGCCTCCCCGCGAGCAGCATCGATCCCCTCCGTCCGTTGTCCGAAATGGGAATGGACTCATTAATGGCGGTCGAGCTTCGCTTGGCGCTTGAGAACCGGCTGAGGGTAGATCTTCCGCTAATGTCGCTCGCGGAAGGGACAAGTGTGGCATCGATCGCGGTACGCCTCGTCGGAGCCGTCGCGACGGGGTCGAACGACGCCGAATTGATAGCACTGGTTGCCCGCCACGAAGGCATCGCTGACTCTGCGATTCTGATGAAAACGGGAAGGGCGGCGCCTTTGGTGATCGAGGCCAAGTCGGTAGCTGCGGAGTAAGGATTGGAGCCGGGGCGCAATCTGTTCGGCTTGTCGCCCCAGGCGAAGGCCCGCCTGATTGAAAGACTTTCCTCGGCGTCGCCCGTGCGATCGGCGCAGCCTACGCGTCAATCCGATCCGGAAATGTGCGATACGGTCGGCGGGCGTCTCGGCGTTTCGGAGCTCGAAGCGTATCGCGAAATCCGGATGATCCGCGAAGCGGCGGAGTTTCTCGGCATCGCCGATCCCTTCTTTCGTGTTCATGAGGGGATCGCCGGCGCTGAGACCGTGATCGAGGGCCGGGCCTACCTCAACTTCGCTTCGTACAACTATATTGGTCTAAACGGCCATCCGGAGATTACAAGCGCAGCAAAAGCCGCGATCGACCGGTACGGGACTTCCGTCTCGGCGAGCCGCCCGGTGTCCGGCGAGCGCCCGCTGCACCGCGAGCTCGAACAGGCTCTCGCCGGTATTCATGGCACCGAAGACAGCGTCGTCATGGTGGGCGGGCATTCGACCAACGTGACGGTCATTGGACATCTGCTCGGCCGGAATGATGTGATCGTCCCCGACGCGCTGATCCACAACAGCATCGTTCAGGGTGCGATGCTTTCCGGGGCGCGTCGGGTGCCATTTCCGCATCTCGATCACGCAGCCGCCGACCGGCTGCTCGCGGAAACGCGTCCTCGCGGCGGACGTGCGCTCCTCGTCATCGAGGGGCATTACAGCATGGATGGCGACGTTCCGGATCTACCGGCCTTCATCGCTGCGGCCAGGCGCCATCGCGCGTGGCTGATGGTCGACGAAGCACATGCGCTGGGCGTTCTGGGGCCGCGCGGCTTCGGCACCGCCGACCGGTTCGGCGTCGATCCGACCGATGTTGACATCTGGATGGGAACCCTCAGCAAGACCCTCGTTTCCTGCGGCGGCTATATCGCCGGGAGGAAAGAGCTCATCGATTATCTGAAGCTAGTCGCTCCGGGCTTTGTGTTTTCGGTCGGTATGGCGCCGCCGGCTGCTGCTGCTGCGCTCGCAGCTCTGGAGATGCTGAGACGGGAGCCGGAGCGAGTGCGTCGGCTCAATGAACGGGCGGCACTCTTTCTCCAGCTCGCGCGGGAGGGGGGTCTCGATGTCGGCGGATCGATCGGCGCCTCGATCATACCGGTGATCACCGGGAGCTCGATCCGCGCCGGACGTTTGGCGCAGGCGATGTTCCGGCGCGCCGTCAATGTGCAGCCGATCCTCTATCCGGCGGTGCCCGAGCGAGCGGCCCGGTTGAGGTTCTTTGTGACTGCTGCCCACAGCGAGGAACACATCCGCGATACTGTCGCCATCCTACTGGAGGAAAGCCGCCAAGTGGCCTCGGAGCCGAGTGACTTGGCCGCTGTCGCTCGGCATCTCGGGAAGCTGGCGCTCTCGTCGCGCTAAAAGCGGCTGACCTTAGACGGGGCGGGTGCCCTTGAGCTGCGTGCGGTGCATCAGGCGGCGGGTCGCAGGATCAAAAGCATCGCGGCGATGCATCGCGCAACGGTTGTCCCACCAGACCAGATCGCCGATGCGCCAATCCTGACGCCAAGTGAATTTCTCCTGCGTTGCATGCGCCCAAAGAAGATCTAGCAGGCGCTCGCTCTCCTCGACCGGAAGGCCGACGATGTAGGAGTTGATCCGCCGTCCGAGGAATAGCGCTTTTCGCCCGGTTTCAGGGTGGGTACGAACGAGTGGTTGGCGCGCGCCGGGCACTTTGGTCAGATCGGAGACCGTCTCGAAGCCCTTATGCGCTTTCCCGCCGCTAGAATGGGTCGCGGCATGGATCACCCTCATCCCGGCGATGCGGTCTTTGATATCGTCGGGCAATGTCTCATAGGCCGAATACATATT
>Ga0182034_10000385_pt1 | contig 20009 bp, 27 predicted proteins | sample flu12Cox44000172_FD_125972 | JGI IMG/M metagenome (GOLD analysis project Ga0182034, IMG submission 125972) | Lab enrichment of tropical soil microbial communities from Luquillo Experimental Forest, Puerto Rico - flux4day.12C.oxic.44.000.172 | ecosystem: Environmental > Terrestrial > Soil >... | reverse complement strand
CTCAAATTAAAGGTCGCGCTGCGAATCCCCCCTCCTGAAAAATGCCAGTCCGATTAGTCTTTTTTCGGTGGGGTGACCCTGCGGAATGCGGTCCAGCCGCAGCCTGCGCGACGTCTCGACTTGCGCAAGTTCCTGGGCCAGCACTTCCTGGATTACGGCGAAGCCATTCTGGTTGGTACTCCGGCGGTATCCGTTCGGCTCGTTGGTGCTCCAAAAGTGGTGAACGGCCCACGCCTTGCGTTTCATCTGAGAGGCAACAACGCTCCGCCCTTGGTTGCAAATAGCGCGGGCAGATTCGCTCCCGTTTCAAACAGCTGGCCTTCGCCAAAACGATTGAGGTTTCGGCCCGTAGCAATGTTTCAGGCTTGGCTCGGTCAGCCTGCTGACCCGCCTCGTCCGAAAACCACGCGATGTTCTTCCGGACCGAACCAAACGACAACTGCCCCGACCACAAGTACGATCAACGCGAACAGGCCCATAGCGCGCCCATAGCTCATGAAGCGAGCCATGCGCGCTTCGAAATACGCACTGCCGGAAGCAATCAAGACACCCAACTGGTAAGCGAAACCAGGGAAAAAACCACGTAAGGCATCCGGTGACAGCTCATTAATGTGGGCTGGGATGACGCCCCATGCACCCTGCACCATAAATTGCATCAGGAATCCGCCCGCCAGAATCAGTGGAAGATTCGGTGTGAACACCCAAATCGGAATCAGCAAGCAACCCAGAAGCAAAGCTGTCACCATCGCGCGGCGCCGCCCTTGGTAATCGGAAAATGATCCGAACGCCAGGCCGCCGCAGATCGCGCCAACCATGGCAAACGCAGTGACGTCCGACGTGCGCTGCGGGCTGAATCCGTGCTGCTGCTGCAGGTAGGTGGGGTACATGTCTTGTGTGCCGTGAGAAATGAAGTTCACCATGGCCATCAGCACCACGAGATAAGCAAAGCGCTGCCCATTTCCGAAGATCGCTCTGCGGTAGCTCGCCCAATCCGTGCGCGAACGGTGCCAGGCTTCGGGCTCTTTGACTTTTGCGCGGACGAAAAGCGTAAGCAGCGCCGGCAGCCCGCCAACAAAAAACAGCGGCCGCCATCCCCAATGCGGATAAACAAACCGGTACGCCCCGGCTGCGAGCAAGAATCCTAGCGCATAGCCTTCCTGCAATAGCCCGGAAATGAGCCCTCGCCATCTCGCAGGGATCGACTCCATGGTGAGCGAGGCCCCGACGCCCCACTCGCCGCCCATGCCGATCCCGTAGAGAAGGCGCAGGAAGAAAAAGACTCGATAGTTCGGAGCAAGTCCGGACAAGACTTCTATCAGCGAGTAATACAGGATATTGACGACCAGCGGGATGCGGCGTCCATAGCGGTCCGCAAGCAAGCCGAACAGGATGGCACCGATCCAGCGCGTGGCGAGACTCGCCGTGATGGTTAGCGCCATGGCCGGGAGCGTTTTGCCAAACTCCGCGGCGATGGGCGCCAAAACAAAGGTCACAACAAAGAAGTCGAACGCATCGAAGGTCCAGCCAAGGAATCCGGCCAGGACTGCATTGTGAGCGCCAGTGCGAACCGGTTGAGCAGAATCCACCATCTCAATCCGCGCTCCACTCCTGGGCGCGAGGCATCAGACGTGAAAGCAGCGCGGCGCAGATGGCCGCGAGCACCAGCAGCACAAAGCCAAATCCTGTTTTCCCGAGAAGCATCTTCCCCGAACCAAACAACGCCAGATACACCATGCCGCAGCCGAGCGCCCAGGATAATAGGTTACGCCCTAGATCTCGCGTTTGAGGAACGTCTTCGACCAATCGCGCGACCGGCCGCCAACCGGCAACGTGGGGCCGAACCTTCCGGTAGAATTTCACCAGCACGTCTTCTCTTTCCGGCCTGGTCAGGAAAGTCACGGCGATCCACACGAAGGACGTCAGCACGGTGGTAACGAGGGCGTTCTTCGCGAACAGCACCGCTTCGGATCCGGAAAATGGCTTCAGCCAGGAAAGTGCTGCCGTCACGACAATGGCCGTGGCCATGGCGGCAATTTCGCTCCAGGCATTGATCCGCCACCAATACCAGCGCAACAGGTACACGCCGCCCGTCCCGGCACCAATGGTCAAGACCACTTCCCAACCCGCCACAATCGAGCCAAGCCGGGCCGAGACGTAGGCCGAAGCCACCACCAGAAGCACCGTCGCCAGCCGCGAGATCAAAACGTAGTGCTTCTCGGTGCCGTCGCGCTTCACGAAGCGGCGATAGAAGTCCGCGACTAAATAGGACGCGCCCCAGTTCAGTTGCGTGGCGACGGTGGACATAAACGCCGCCATGAACCCAGCAAACACCACGCCTCGCAGCGCGTGCGGCAGATGCTCGGCAACGATGCGCATGTACGCGGGCTCCGGTTGCGAGAGGCCTGGATACAAGACAATCACTGCTAGCGCAGCCAAAATCCACGGCCAGGGACGCAGCGCGTAATGGGCGACGTTGAACCACAACACGGAAAGCAAACCGTTGCGTTCGTCCCGTGCACTGAAAATGCGCTGCGCGATATATCCGCCTCCACCGGGTTCGGCTCCCGGGTACCAAAATGCCCACCACTGTAGACCTAGATACACCGTGAACGTGATTACGGGAAGGGCCCACATCGCCTGGAATGTGAAGTTGCGAGAAAAATCAGGGAAGAAAGCAGTCGGATCGGCGGCAGTGGGTCCCGCTGCTGCGCGCATCGCGTCGAGCTTCGCAAGCATGATGTGCATCCCGCCAACCGCGTCGAGCGCGTACCACGCAATGCCGATAACGATGGCCATTTTCAGGACAAACTGAAAAAGGTCGGTCCACAACACGCCCCAGAGGCCGCCGAGCGCTACGTAGAATCCGGTGAATGGAATCAGGAAGAAGACACAAATCCATAGCGAGGTTGCTTCGCTGATTCCCAGGCTGGCGGCCACGATAGCGGTCATGGCTTTTGTGACCCATCCGAGGATCAGGCAGTTCATCAGCAAGCCGAGATAAAGCGCGCGAAAGCCCCGCAAGAATGCGGCGGGCTTTCCCGAGTAGCGCATTTCCGCGAACTGCACGTCGGTCAGTAGCCCAGAGCGCCGCCACAGCCGCGCAAAGAGAAACACGGTCATCATGCCCGAAGGCAAAAAGCTCCACCAGAACCAGTTGCCAGCGATGCCGTTTCTGTAGACGAGGCCGGTGACCACTAGCGGCGTGTCCGCGGCAAATGTCGTCGCCACCATGGAAGTCCCCGCCAGCCACCAGGAAACGTTGCGCCCCGAGACGAAGTAATCTTCCGTGCTTTTCCCCGAGCGGCTCCGGAAATACAGACCGAGAGCCAGCGTGATCAGCAGATAGCCAACGATGGCGGCCCAATCGGCAGCAGTGAAAGTCAAAGGCGGATCCTTTCCTTATACGTTCCTGCCAGAACATCGCGCCGTACTATATAGCACTTTCCCGGCCCTGTCCCTACCGCCTTCTCGCGCGCTCGGCAACGTGCGCTAACGCGAGGGAAGGCCCCGGGGTCTTTGCCTCATTCTTGTAGGAGCGCAGGATGCTGCGCCCCAGTTGGCATTCAACCTAAATCTCCAGAGTCTCTCTTCGGCCAGCTCCCGTTTTGCCCTGGTGGTGTTGCAACGGCTGCGTCAGAAATCGCCTGGAGAGGCTTCGGCTGAAGCCTCACTGCGAGGCGGGCGCGCGCACCCCCTGTCCGGGGAATACGCCCTCAACGAGCGCCCCATCCTTAACCACGGGCACTCCCCTTACCAGCACAAATGGAATTCCCTCAGAGTATTCGAGCGGCTTTTCGTACGTAGCTTTGTCGATGACCGTGCCGGGATCAAAGACGGTGATGTCCGCGTCGGCGCCCACGCGAATTCTCCCTTTGTCTTTGAATGCGGGCGCACGTTTCTCCAGCCGCTCAGCCGGCATCAAGGTCATTTTTTTGAGAGCGGTCATTAAATCGAGCGCCTTTTTTTCGCGCACGTAATAGCCCAGCACACGTGCGTAAGTGCCCGCGGTGCGCGGATGGCCTTTGCCGTTCAAGAGATGGCCATCGCTGGCAATCATGGTTAGCGGGTTTTCGATGGCGGCATCGATGTTCTCCTGAGTGTTCGAGGGAAGAATAATCATTCCACCCTGTTTTCGGTACCGCAGGAACAAATCGCGTGTCAGATGTTCGCCGGTCGCGGGCCAGAGAAGCGAAGCAAAATAGCTGTCGGGCTCGTTTTCCTGGTGATCGAAAATCGCAGATTGAATGCTGGTCATGCCCATCGTGTAGGGATAGGCTTCGGTGGTCACATCCAGGCCGTGAGAACGAGCCTCCGAAATCATTTGAAGTTCGTAGACCACATCGGGTCCCCCGGTGCTCTGGATGTGCACGATGTGCAGCGGCGCGCCGGTGATGGCGGCGGCGGCTACGGCTTCTTCAAAGCCGGTGAAGTTTCCCGGAGAGCCTCCGGTTCTCGGCGCACCGCTGCGAATATGGACGTGACAAGACGCGTGATGCCTTGCCGCAACGCGAAACACTTCCGTGATCTCCCGGTTGGTCGCTGCTTCGGTATAAGCCGGGCCGACGCCCACGGCGAGGGCGCCGCGTCTCAGCCCCTTCTCGAGAAGGGACATGATCTGTTCTATTGCTTCCGGTGTTGCTTCGCGATGAGCCGCATCCCCGCTCGGCAGGAGTTGTCCAGGATCGTGCATCACCACCATTCGAACGGCAATGTGACCGACACTGGCGCCATAGTTGATGAGTGCTTTGTCCTGCCGCTCTGCATACCAACGGTCAATATCTGCCACGCCGACTTCCAATTCCAACGCCGTGGTCACGCCGTCGCGAGCCTTCGCCCTATAGTTCTCCTCATCCTGACCGTGTTGGTGCAAATCGATGAAGCCGGGTGCGACGACAAGCCCCCTGGCATCGATCGTTTGCTTTCCTTTCAATGCGGCGCTGCCGATCGCGCGAATTTTGCCACGGCTGATTCCCACGTTGCGCACCGCATCCAGTCCCGATTCAGGATCCATCACTCTTCCGTTTGTGATCACCACGTCATACGATATTTCCTGCGCGCAAAGCGACCTTGCCGCGCCAAATGCAAAGACAAGCAACCCGACATCGAATGCTGCCAGCATCCGTTTGAGGGTGATTCTTTCGCGCCACTCCGGCATAGCTCTCGACCTTCCTTGGGGTTCAAGCCGCCAAGTTTCTTCGGGTTCGCGGGAGGTGTCAAACAATTTCCAAGGGCAAGCGAGCAATATCGCTTTCTTCCCTGCCAAGCTATTTGGCGTATTCATCGAGCATCGAAGCAGGGAGCAAACGGTACGTTAACTTCGTCCGAAAGAGTCTCCTTGCTTGTAGTGCGTCTCTAACACATTGAATCACAAGAGGATAAACGCGGAAAGAAAACCCGGGTCGCGGGGGGGGCGACCCGGGTGGGGGTACTGCGAGGGGGGCCGGAGGAAACTCTTTCTTAGTGAACCTGGTTTATGGCCAGCAAGCAGATTTGGTGCAACTCTTCGTAAGTGAAAAAGGTCTCTTCTTCGTGGCCGGAGACCTCGGTGTGGCCGAAACCACATTCGCTTGAGAGGCGACTTAGTTCCTGCTCCGAAAGACCCAGGAGCACTGCGGCGCGCCGCCGAGTCACGTATTTGAGTTCTTGTGTTTTCATGTCTGCGGACCTCACGAAGGCAAAAGGACCATGCCGTCTTCCTCCACCGCCAAGATCATGGTCTTGTAAATGTCTACGTCCCAGCCGTCCCCGATGCGCATGCGCACCGTGTCGCCGCCATCTTTGAGCAGCCTTCCTCGCAGCGGCACTTTGATGTCGCCCAATACCACCTGAAGGACAACCGGGTGCCCAATCCAAGCCTTGAACGCGCTATCCATTCTTCGACCCCGCAGAACTTCAGCGTGATGGGAGGAGAATCTCGCACGGGATTGCCGCTCACAATGGTACAGAGAGGGTACGGGACTAGTAAGTTGGTACTGTTTCACTCTGGCTCGTCGAACCGAAAAGAAAGGATCGCAAAGTACATTCGTACTGTTGCTCGAGGACGGCCGGACCATAGCCCAAAACGGTTGGCGCTGGCATCGTTCAGGAATGACGGAGCGCCAGGATTCCGCGCTGGAGAAGTTGCCCCCGGGTACAGTGACACCGTCCCTGCGGGCAGGGATTGGACTGGCTCTCGGCGGGGGTTTTGCTCGCGGATTTGCGCACCTTGGTGTTTTAAAAGTCCTCCGGCAACACCAAATAAGCGTCTCGCACATCGCAGGCAGCAGTGTGGGCAGCATCCTTGGCGCGGCGTATGCCAGCGGAGCGCCGTTCGAACGGATCATCGAAGCCTGCCGGAGGTTGCGTTTTCGCGATATCGCGCGCTGGCGTGTGTCGCGCTTAGGTCTGGCCAGCAACCAGCGGCTCGGCGAACTGGTTGAGCGAGTGTTCGGTTCGCGCCAGTTCGAGGACCTCGCGATTCCCGTTGCCGTCGTGGCGACGGATTTGTGTTCGGGTGAACCCGTGGTTTTTACGCAAGGAAATCTGGTTGACGCCATCCGCGCGAGCTGCGCGTTCCCTGGCTTATTTGAGCCAGTCGAGATTGGCACACGGTGTCTTGCCGACGGCGGCCTTGTCGCGCCGGTGCCAACCGAAGCCGCACGCAGCATGGGGGCGCAAGCCGTGATCGGAGTTTCCGTTGGCTTCGAGGACGGCAACGGGGGCGTCCCCACAAACATTTTTCAGGTGGTGAGCCGGGCGGTTAGCGTAGCCCAGAAGCATCAATTGGAACTTTGGGAGCGGCACGCCGACCTGGTGCTTCGCCCAGACGTGCAATCTCTAGCCTGGGACGATTTTGCGCGCGCCGATGAAGCGATTGAGGCCGGGGCTGTGGCCGCACGCCGCGCTCTGCCTCGCCTAGAGAAGTTGCTCGAACGAGCCGCGGAAGCGGAATTCCCCATGGAGGCTCGGTTGTTCCTGGAACAGAGAAGTGACATGGGGCTAAAGGAGGTCCAGGCATGATTCGTCCAGGCGCAGTGCTGGGAGCAATGGGCAGCCTTGTCTTCTTGTGGCACGAATGTGGGCAGGATCCAGGCGTTTTCTGTTACCGTATAGGTCGGGGTGCCGTGACGGGGCTGCGCACGCGCGCGCTTGTGCCGGCGTGTTCACGGGCATCATTTCATTTTTCTGTTTTGAGGGACAGATCGGAGTGCTTGACGCCATCCTTCAGTTCTTCCACGCGCTGTTTAACCCCGACGGACTCCGAGAACTAATCCGCGCCGGCGGATCCCCCCTTATCTGCACCATTGTTTTTGTGGAAACAGGATTCTTCGTCGGCTTTTTTCTTCCGGGCGATTCCCTGCTCGTCACCGCGGGCATTCTCTCTGCCGGAGGCGTCATTCCGCTGAGGCTGCTGCTTTTCCCGGTCATGCTGTGTGCCATAGTGGGGGACCAGATTGGTTACTGGATCGGACGTTCGGCGGGGCCAGCGCTCTATCGCCGCGAGGACTCCTTCTTTTTCCGTCGCAGCCACCTCGAGCGCGCGCATGATTTTTATGGGAAGTACGGGGGAAGGGCTGTTATTCTGGCGCGCTTTGTTCCCATCATTCGGACGTTTTGTCCGCCGGTCGCCGGTGCGGCGAAGATGCCGTACGGCCGATACCTGGCGTTTGACATCTTCGGCGGGGTCTTCTGGGTGGGAACGATGATCCTAGGTAGCTACTTCCTCGGTCATCTGATTCCCAACATCGCCGAGCGCATCCACTACGTTATCGCCGTCGTGATTCTTCTTTCGATCGCGCCGGCCATCATCAGCATCTGGCGAGCGCGACGCCAGCTCCACACCATCGGCCCCAACCGCGCTGCCTCCCTGCCGGGCGCCGACAAAGAATGACCCGTGCCGTCTCCGGTCATACGCGCAATTATCTTCGACATTGGCCGGGTCCTGATTCGCGTGAACGTGGCGCACGCGACCGCCGGCCTCGCCGAGGGGCTATCACTGTCACCAGAGCAGATTTGGTCGGCCCTCGAAAAGGATCCGCTTTGGAAGGACTGGCAGGAAGGCCGTATCTCGCCCCGGGACTGGCACCTGCATCTGTCGAAACGCTTGAGCAGCAAGCTCAATTTCGACCAGTTCGTAAAGGTCTGGAACCGGGCTCTAGACCCCGCTCCCATTCATGAAGACGGGTTCCTTGAGAGGTTGGGAAAGCGTTACCGCATGGCAGTGCTTTCCAATACCGACCCGCTGCATGTGGCTCACATGGAAACGACTTATGGGTTTCTGCGGCTCTTCCCGGTGCGCATCTACTCCTGCCGCGTGGGTGCAAGCAAACCTGATCCCCTCATCTACAAACTAGCGCTCGACGCTTGCAAGGTCCGGGCTCAGGAAGCCCTTTACGTTGACGACGTTCCCTCCTATGCCCGGGCAGCCGAGAGGCTCGGTATGCGAGGCATCGTTTTCGAGACCAAGCAACAGCTGCAGGATAACTTTCGTCACTTTGGTATTGATATTACTTAAGTCCTGGCAAGCAAAAAATCCGCTATTCGGCCTGTTTTCACGTAATCTTTGCTAGGTATAGTACCAGCCCTGCTGGCAACCTCCCAGGCAACCGTCCGTCCTTCTATCAGTTAGCACATCCGGGGGCCCCTTTCTTTTGGTGGGGGGCATGCATGCTCTTCTTTACAAGCCGGTAAACCCGGCGTTGCCCCTAGGGGCGAGGAGAGAAATTAAACTTATGTCAGAAGATCAGATAGTGGATATGAAGGGCGGTTCTTCCTGGCAGCTTCCCGCGATCGTGGTTCTCGGGTTAATTGCACTGGGCGGACTGGCCTTCGGCTGGAGCGCATCGTCCAAATTGGATAGCACCCAGCAGGCGGTTGCGTCACAACTGAGCAAGACCCAACAGTCGGTTCAGCAGGACATGTCATCCCTGAAAGACCGTTTGGCGCAGGATGAGAAGGCGAATACCGATCTGCAGGGCGATTTGAAAGTGGTCACGGATAAGCTAAAGATCACCCAGGGGCAGTTGAAGAAGGCACGGACGGAAGCCGCAAAGTTGAACGACGAGACGAACCAGAAGGTTACGGCGCTCGACACCTCCGTGCATTCCGAACTGGCCACGAAGGCATCCAGCGATGACGTCAAGACGGTGGACACCAAGGTTGTCGGCGTTAGGACCGATCTGGATACCACGCGCGAAGACCTGAAGATGGCCAAGAGCGAGATGGGAACCCTCATCGCTCGCAACCACGACGAAATTGACCAGCTCAGGCGCTTGGGCGAGCGCGACTACACCGAGTTCACCATTAACGGCAGGAACCGCCCGCAGAAGGTCGCCAATGTCACGGTTGAGCTCAAGGCTATAAACCAAAAGCGGAATCAGTTCAGCTTGGCCATGGTCGTGGAAGACAAGCGCTTTGAGAAGAAGAACCGTGCGATAAACGAACCCATCTTCTTCTACACGACCGGGACGCATATTCCTGAGGAGCTCGTCATCAACAAAGTGTCCAAAGACCAGATCAGCGGATACGTGAGCATCCCGAAGGCAAATTCGCAAGGTGCGCCCGGCGCAACGAAGTCTGGTAACTAACCTGAGATTGGGACCCGGGCTCGTCGGGCCAAGCTCATAAGAAGCGGACAGAGAAATCTGTCCGCTTTTTTCTTCCCCCCTCAATAGCAGTCCAATTCCGCTAAAATCAGAGCGCCCGACAGCGGGAGATTTGCTTGCACCACACCCCCAGCGTTCTCTATATAGCGGTCGACCAACTGGTTCCTGAGCGCGGAAAAGGCATCGCCGGCTTCGATGAATTTAGTGCGGCGCTCGACCACGCCGGAGTTCCCGCCGTGTGGCTTACCCGTCGTTCCCGCCTCCAATTCGACGAGCCTCGGCGAAAGCTGGGCCACGCTCACCCATTCATTGGCGAGGACGGGTGCGGCGTCTATCTTCCCGAAGACTATTTCCACTTACGTCCGGAATCAGGAAACTCCCGGTCCCGTCAGACCTCGACGCTGCGCCTCGGACGGTTTACTTGCATCCCTTTGGCGGAACCTCTGCCGGCTGCCTCCGATGCCCTGGAATCGCTTTCACAAGCGACGGAAGTCCCGGTCGTGACCTTGCGCTCGCTCTCGGTTCGCGAGTTGGTTCAGAACACCGGTCTGCCCCCGCGTGAAGCAGAACTGGCCAGGCAGCGCGACTTTGACGAGTTGTTCTTTTTTGCGGGTGCCTCGCCTGCGCAAATCGAGCGCTTCCTGGCGGACGGCCGTAAACAAGGAATCGATCTACGGCAGCACGAGGTCCTCTGGTCGGCTGCCATTGGTGCGAGCACCCAGCGCTCGATCGCCGCGCTGTCAAGACTATATGACCGGGCGCTGCGGTATCATGCTCCCTCCGTCGCCGTCGCTACGGAAGATCTTGCTCCTAGCCTTTTTCCCTTCTGCGACCGGAGCATTTTGCTAGCTGAGCGTACATCCAAGACGGAAATCGACTCCCCTAGGCGCTCGCGATCCCGCGAAATCCATTTGCTTTCCCGGAACGTTTGGGAGCAAGTGTTGGAAAGCGTCGCTGCAAAATCGTGACGGGCGGAAAAAAATTTGCTCCATCGTTAGCAAGTTTGCATGGCGGGCCTTTGCGCGCGCGCAAAGACAAACACACCGCGGCTTAAACAAGGTACATGTTGTCCGCGAGATGAGTGGCACTGGAGAATGTTCGCATGTGGCGGTTCGATTGCTCGGCTTTTTTTGCCGACAGCGACGCGTCCCCAACCACTGTCTGTTTGGAAAGGCTCATGAGTACTAGGAGAACTCTACCATGCCATCGATTCGCCGCATCCTTCGGAGTGAAATTCGCGAGTCGCACGTCGGGATCGCTCTTATCCTCTGCCTCCTGGTCATGGCTGCCATGTCTATCGCCCTTGTCTGGCAGGCACAGATCATTGCCAACCAGCGCGACGCCATCCGCTGGCTCGAACAGGTCAAGCTCCGCAATTGAGAGGTTGCGGCCTGCACGCAAAAGCGAACGCGACTCAGCTCCTCACGCGAAAGCCCTAGGCGTGAATTCCAGCACCGGCTCGACATTTCATCTTGATAGCAAAAAGGGGAACCTGGCGGCTCCCCTTTTTTGCCAAATTGTCGTATCGTTCCAAAAGCGCGCTAACAACGTGCGCGTTTTTTCAAACGACTCGCACCGCAAAAGTGGTGCGTTCAGTTTTGGTGCAGCTCTAAGCCCGGTGGAGTCATAGTCCCTCCGGAGCTCGCGGAGCTCACATCTTGCTTGTACTCCCGGAAATTGCGGGACGCAAGAGAAAAATTAGCGAACCCGGCAATTTCCTCGCGGGGCGGCTGGAGTCTTGTTACTTTATGAAAAGGGTCTCGCGCAGTTGATCGCGGCCGACAAAGGATTTCACTGTCCGGTAGCGGCCGAAGAGGTCCTGGATTTCCCTGTTCTGATAAACCTTCTGTGCGGGGCACAAAACCGGGGTCTGAACCATTTGTAGGGTATTCGAATCGACAACACGGTAACGCTGGAAGCCTTCCGGCTTCTTGCTGTGAAACATCGCGAAAACGACGCCGCCGGGCCGCAGTAATTCTGTGAGGCTCCCCACAATCTGCTTTACCAAAGCTTGCTCGAGATAGTCCAAAAGGTCCCAGAGGAGCACGGCATCGAAGGAGCTGCGCGGGTATTGCAAATTTGCTTTCAGAAAGCGCGCGGCCCTCGCGCTAGGAGTCATCTCAAGCGTTTCACCGGCAGCAAAATCGTTTCTCAATCTGGCTTCTTCTTCCGACAGAAATGTTTTCCAAGCACGAAGAATATCTTCGGAGGAAACTCGGAATCCCCGGGCAATGAAGAAACTCAAGGTCGTTTGCCAAGCGGGCCCCAAATCCAAGAGCGCACCACGCTCCAAACCATCCAGATTCCACAACAGTTCTTTTAGGCCGTTCGAAAGCCGGTTGGATTCCAATTGATCGGCAGCGTCGGGAGTGTTGGCAGGCGGAGAAGCACCCCCAGGAGTGCGTGTCCGGGACGTCAAGTGAATCGGCCCGGTGACTTCGCGGCGCGCTCCTGCGCTGCCAACCCCGATCCCAAGTTTGTGGAGGAAGCTCATCGTGGCTCAATCCGCCGCGGTTTCGGAACCAAGCGCCGTGGGTTGCGGAGAAGGCTTGGTGGTAGTGGTATTGGCCGCGGCTGCGGCAGCAATCGTTTTCGCCTCGGCGGGCCTGCTCACTTCCAGCTTCCCTGCTTCCACTTTGCCCCGAAGCGTGGCACCGTCCTCGATGACCAATCGGTTGGTTTCCACTTCACCGGTAATCTGGCCGGTGCTGCCGATTTGCAATCTATCTCGGGCGATAACCTTTCCCTCGACCTTGCCGCGGACAATGATTTCGCGGGCATTGAGGTCGGCCTTCACGTCTCCGTTCGGCCCAACCGTCAGGCAGCAGTTCGAGGTGAGGTTCAGTTTTCCTTCCACGAAGCCATCAACGAAGAGGTCTTCGGTTCCCGTTACTTCGCCTTTGATTCGGATTCCCTGGCTGATGCTTGCCGCAACTTTGGGGGAACCAGGGAACGAATTCGAAGAATCAGAGCTCTGTGGAAACCCGACGGTACCTAAGGAACTTTCGACAAGGGTTTGCGGCTTTGCATCTTCTTTTCTCCACATCTGACACCTCGACGCCGAAATGGGTTTCTCGAAGTCGCTCATCGCAGGGCTGGTCCGGAAGCCGCGACTCAGAAGAGTGAACAACTCGACATCCGCCCCGCCTTTTCGAAGGGCGAGGATCCTACGAGGCCCTGGTTTGTTTTTAACCCAGAGCACTTTCGGCGGGTTCCTGTTTCATCGATCGGCCTTACCGCGCCGCATCTCCTCAGGCTTGACATCGGGCCTGCCCGGCCCTAGGTCTTGCGACGAAGAAATCATACACCAAAAGCGTGCGCCTTACACCCCCGCTCGCAAGAACGGCAAAAACGGAGCCTTACGACGCATTTGGGGGTAATCAAGAATGGCAGATGCCAAAATGTTGGGCGTTTGCTGAATTTCTACACTACAAATAGTGGATTTAGTCTCTTCACTTCTCCTATTCCCTGAGAGGTTGAGGATGTTTCTGCCCCATGCCGACGTTCCCAAACCGTTACCATCATTGCGAGGATCTCGCGCATAAAGAGCTTGCTGGACTTGCGTTTCTGCCACCAAGTTTCCGGGTCAAAGTCGCCATCACGCGCGCTGGCAACGCGCACGTCGATGCCCCGTGGAAAGACGTGCCGGAAGATGTACCGGGCGCGGCGGGTGTGGTAGTTGGAGGTGACGACAATCGCGCTGTGCCATTTTTTTGCCTGGACGAACTTTGCCAATGTTCCGGCCTGTTCCAGTGTGCTATCCCCCTCTTCGGCAACGCGCAAAATCTTGTCTTTGGGTACGCCGCGCTCGATCAAATCGTGTTCCATTAGTTCCGCGATCCCGGCACCCGGTCGCAACCTTCTTCCACTCGCGACGACGAGCGGAGCCTTGCCTTCCCTGAACAACTCCGCCGCACGTGTGGCGCGGTCCGCATAGAAGTTATCGTCACTCAAGACAATCAAGGCGTCGGCCTTATTGAGAGGATCTTCGACGACCCAGGATTCCGCAATGAAACGAAAGACCGGGTGACGCACCAAATAGAGAAAAAAGACAAAAATCACCAGGGCCAGGGTGACAATCAACTTCATCACGATGCCGCCCGCCTCCCGCCGCCTGGGCCCGAAATATTTCATGAATTAGGATCCACGGCTCGCAAGTTGGAGGCGGCTTGTTCGGGCAATTCGGGGTTGAAGTAAACTTCCTTGATACTGTAAGACTTGCTGCGCTTTTCCAGGATCGGCAGGATTTCGATGTGCCAATGGTAATCGTCCGCGAGCGTCTTCCAATAGCCAGCCATCTCGCCCTTTTTGTTCATCGTGCTCGGCGAGGTGTGCACCACCAAATGGTAGGCCGGCGCAACTTTTTCCAGGCGGCGCAGGATTCTTCCGAGCAGTGCCGCCAGTTGACGGCGGTTGGAGCCTGGCCGGGGCTGCTCGAAAGTGTGATTGTGCCGGCGGTGCAGCAGCCAGATCTCGTATGGCACGCGCGAAGCATAAGGGCACAGCGCATAATAGTCACCCTGTACGTCCACGATGCGCTTTCCCTGTTTTTCTTCCTGCCGCACCATGTCGCAGAAAATGCAGCGCTCCCTGTCCTTAAACCATTCATGGGCTGAACTCAATTCGTATTTAATGCGGCGGGGTACAAAGATGGTGGCGGTTATCTGGGAATGGGCGTGGGGCCACTCCTCCCCCGCCAGCGCGCCTTGGTTTTTGAACACGCTGATATATTTGAACCGCGCGTCCTTCTTTAGATCAGCGATGCGAGAAGCCCACACCCAGAGTACCCGCTCGATCTCTTCATCGCTGAACAGCGACAACCGCCGGTCGTGCTGCGGCGTTTCCACGACGACTTCATGCGCGCCGAGCGCACCCATCTTGTCGTATATACCTTCGGCTAATCGTCCCGGTTCGCCCTCGACGTGATACAGCGGATCAGGGTGTGGAACGACGCGTACTTGCCAGGAACCGGCGGCGGGCCAGATCATGATAGGGGAAACTCTCTCGATCTTTTCCGGCTCTAAGGGACACTGCTCCGCAGTCTCCGCAACAACTTCTCTTTGTCCCAGGATGACCCAACTTTGCGTGATGGGATCTTTTCGAAGTTCCATGCATTATCTTTAGCGGGTATAGCGCGCGGGTGTGGGCCCCTGCTCCAAACGGTGACGGTCCCAGATTGCTCCTTCGCGAGTGTAATAAGCCATTTCGAAATCCTGCGTCAGTTCCAGGGCGTCTGTGGGACAAGCATCTTCACACAGCCCGCAGAACATGCAGCGCGAAGTGTCATAAGTGAAGTGGGTCAGCACTTTGCGGCGGGTAGCATCATCTCTCAGCCATCCGACAACGATGAGGTTTTCCGGACACGCCAAGGCACACAGATTGCAGCCAATGCATAGCGTCTCACCGGTTTCCGGATTGTTATTGAGACGGGGCGCGCCGCGATAGCGCTCCGCCACCATCGGCCGCTCGAGCGGATACTGTTCGGTGACAATCTCCCTGGGATTCTGCATCCGGAACGTAACCAGGAGACCTTTAATGAAATCGACTTGAAATAGCCGCCCGAGGAGCTCCCTCATAGCATGTAGTTTGTTTCGCATGCCCGAAATTGTCAAGCGATCCGGTTAAGGCCTCGCGAATCCGGGAACTCCAGCGACGTTTGACGGCATCGGCAACGACGCCAACAGCCGCTGGAAGGTGGGAAACCTGTTTGACGTGAAGCTGCGAGCGATCGAAAACAGCGGGAATCGAGATCGCGCCTATGGTCACCATTGTTAACGGGGTGAACCAAATGGCCTGGTCATTACGTTCCTGGCGGACGTCCTGCTGAAATTACGGATCAGCCCGGGAATCTTTATTGCTTTTAGGCATACGTCATCGCCGCCGAAGAGGTTCATTGGCGCATTCACATCGGTGGATGGCTCCGTCGTGGCTGCTCTGGGCGCGAACATCATTTGATCCATCATGACCGTCCTAGAGGGCGCTACAACGTCTTTCTCCCGCGGTGATTGGCTTCTAGGCACTGCCAAGGATTGACGGTTAGGGAGTCTTCAAACAGAAAGGCGGCAAAGCAGGCCGCGACGCAGGCTTTTTGGAAATTAGTTTAGGGCTAATTTTTTTTCGAGCGTCGCGTGTTATTCTCACGGCGATGACGCAGTCTGACACTGCATACATGCAAGACGCCCTCAACGAGGCCCGCGCTGCGGCTGCAGCCGGCGAAGTGCCGATCGGAGCTGTGCTGGTGCACGAAGGCAAAATCATCACGCGCTCGGGGAACCGCACCATCCGGGATTGCGACCCAACGGCGCACGCCGAAATCGTTGTTTTGCGCAAAGGCGCCCGGGTTCTTGGCAACTACCGGCTTGCGGAGACGACGCTCTACGTAACCGTTGAGCCGTGCAGTATGTGCGCGGGCGCAATGATTCAGGCGCGCATTCCGCGGCTGGTTTACGGCGCGAATGATCCAAAGGGCGGGGCGGTACGCACTTGCTTTCAAATCCTGTCCGACCCCCGACTCAACCACCAGGTGGAAGTCACCGTCGGCGTGCTCGCTCCCGAATGCGCGGCGGTAATTCAGTCGTTCTTTACCGAACGGCGCTAGCGGAGAAACAAAGAAGCACCTGGCGCTGATGGCGCCGAGTGACGCATTGCCGCGCAATCGAAGGCTCTGCTACGATGGGAGCTGCAACCACTGGGGAGAGGTGACTGAGTGGTTTAAAGTACTCGCCTCGAAAGCGAGCGTGCGGGAAACCGTACCGTGGGTTCGAATCCCACCCTCTCCGCCACATAATTCAATCATATTTATCCCGTGCTCATGCAGGTTCTTCGGCCGGGATCGAGCTTCTCGCAGCACAGGCGTCAACCTCTTCCCGGAAAGCCCGTCGAGCGGTGGCACCAAATCCGCGAACGTGATACGCGATCCGCATCTGGACGTAAGGTTCGGCTAACTCTCTCCAAGTCCGCCCACTCTTTCGGTCTATTTTGGAGTCCGGTTTCGTCTGCGGCTTTTGTTGGTTCGCTTCGCATCGTCATGATTATAGTTTGAGACCTGCCTCCGTGTTCGGGCTAGTACCTTCGTTTTGATTCGTACTATTGCTTTTTGTTGACAGTGATGTTTTTGTGAATTTAACTCAGCGCAAAAGAACTCGGTGCGGTGAACCAAGGGCGGGTTCCCGGCTGTGCTACAGCCGGGAAACCCTTCAAGCGCGTCACGTAAAAGGGTACATGACCAGCTTGCCCAACCCGGAGTATAACGCTTTTCCCCGGCCATTTGCCGCACCGAGTCTTCGTGTGTCTGATCTGTCCTCGCGGTGGTCCAATCAAGGCGGGTCAGTTTCCCCTGACTGGTCCGCCTTCTTTCCTAAGCGAATAAAATGTCAAAGCCGCGTTTTCTTTCCAGAGGACGAACGTACTCCTCCACAACTGACCGATAGTCTTCGGGACGCTACCACCACGAGAAGAACAGCCAAACGCTTAGGCGATCAGATTATCAACGTCACGCTCCGTCTTTGCGAAATTTGCGCCCGACATTTTGATAAAGGCGAGAACATCCGGCCATGAACCGTAAATCTGATGCAAGACACCGTTAGTCAGGCGGGGACTGTGATGCAGTGCTACCGACCGAGAATACGGGTTGCTGTGCTCCTCGTGGTCGTGATTGCGGTGGCGATTTTGTGGATGGCTGAAATTCTGAACCTAGGGTTTTCAAAATGACATACGTGCTCGAAGGCGATCAAGGCTTCCTTTCTGAATGGAGCTTTTGCACTCGTGGCCGGAAGGTCGAATGGAACTTCCACTTCACTTCCCATTTGTGCTGTGCTCGTAAGTTCGAACGGTCACGCGCAGAAGCGTTTCTCTTATTGCTGGCATGGAAAGGGTTTGCAGTGCGGATGTACGAAGTTGACGTTGAGCAAGAGTAGGTGGTCGCAGTAGTGAAATTCAACGAAAGGCACCTATAGAAAGTAGTTTCGTTCGCAACCCTAGGGTCAGGCAAACCTTTGCATTCCCGAAGTTTGCCGATCCTGGAAGATGCTTTGGCAAACCAGTTTGCAAAGTTAGCGGGGTTTTACAGGCAGGTCCAGAGCATCTTTCCGGGTCTGAAATCTTAAGAGGAAAGATGCACGCCGTTCAGTCCAGGTTGCGCCGGAGGATTGCGTGAACCGCAAATTCCAATCCATCGAAGAAGCGATGCAGCAGCTAATCCGGGACGCAGAACATTGGAGCGGTCAGGACAAGCGAGAATGCGCTCAAATCCTCCGCGACCATACTGCAAAACTCGTCATGAAGCAGAAACGAGGCATCACCGATCTTGATCCTCACGGAATTTTGGCAACCAGAGCGACTGCGAAGAGAGCAATTCGCATGATCCATTGAAATTTAGCCACACAATCCGACCCTCGTCGCGCAGGTCACGATCATAATGAACTTCGGTTCTATAGTCGCAGCAATCCTTGATAATCCATCCGAACTTCGCCAGTTCGGTATTCTGTCCTGGCCTCGTGCTTCGTAATCATTTCCACATTTCTCGGTTTCCAACCGAACTAGTGGGATGTGGTGGCGTTCCTTAGCAACGTCCTGGGTTTAGGAGGCTTTGCTCAGACTGCTTATCGGTGAATGCAAAATACTCTCGATCTCCGTCAAATCATCCCGCATTTGAGTTGCTTCAGCCGCTACACCCGGTCTTTTTGTGGAGGAACCTGGAGGTCGACGCTTTCTAAATCCAGGTCTATGCGTTTACTGTACTTGGCGAAATCTAGTGCAAGCAGAACTTTGATTCTTACCAGGTCACCCTTGCAATGCACGGTGCCGTAAATCTCCAACAGCATTATCATCGCACTCACGCGGGCATCATTCTCAGCAGCGACCTTATTCAGTTTGTACGCTACCTCGCGTTCTATAATAGTGAGTCCGAATGAGAAAACTCCGCGAAGTCGAGAAAATCCTGTGCGTAGATAACAAGATGCTTTCGTTTCGCATCAAGAAGGTCGAGATTCGGAGCGGGTCGGATCGGCAAAATGCCCATTTGGGCAAAGTTGCAATCAGCCTCGACTAACAAAGATAAGACACAAAAGATAACGGGCCGCAGAATCCAGTCCTCAAACCTGCGAGTCGCCATTATTTTGCCCCTCTATTGTCGTTCATTCGGCTTGATAAGTGGCGAAGCATACCACGGCCCGGAGCAGCGGGTGTGTTATCCTCGGCCAAGTGACCGCTCCGCTTCGATGCTTTGTTGTGATGGCCGTAGGCCGCAGCGACACTGACCAAATTCACGACAAGCATATCCTGCCAACCCTCAGGCGATGAAAACTACCGCCGTCTTGACCCGCTGGACTATTACGGTAAGAAATGGGCTGATTCAAAACACGGGAAGGAGCCGTGAACGAGCTACGAGTCTCCACCCCTGTAATCTCTAGCAGCTTTTCTTTTTGAGCCATTTAGCGTAGCTTGTCGCCGGGAGGGTCCCGAATGAAACTACTAGCAGCATTGCAAAAAGAAGCAGAAAAACTCACAAAGGCGAAGGCTAACCTGGATCGGCGGTTGACCGCAATCAGTGCGGCTGTGAAGGCTTTTGGCAGTACTCTAGCTGCTGATTTTGCTAATGGTCGTAAAAAGCGTGGTAGGAGAAAAGGCCGTAAGATGTCTGCCGCTGGTCGTAAGGCGATTGCAGAGGCGCAGCGCAAAAGATGGGCGAAAATTCATGCGGGGAAGAAAGCCGCGTAGGTGTCGCAATAAGATGGACAACCGGCCCGGGAGCAATCCCTGGCGAGCCTTACGATTATCTCGACATTCCAGGGAAGGAATCGAACCCGCTTCTCAGTCAGGTAGTCAAAGGCGACCGAACAAAGTATAAGGAATTGCAAACGATGCCGGCGATGGTGAGAGGCTCGGTATGTGACCGGCCAGGTGCGCGATCGGCGCAGCCATGAGCGAGACATTCGCAAACAGCATGAGCTGCTTGTGCACGTCTGGCCGGCGACGATAGCCAATTGCCGCAATGGCGAGAATGATGAACGTCAGCAGTGCGGCAAGTTGCATACCGAGCAGTGGGCGCGTCCTGTGCCGTTCGGCCGTCAGGGTGAGGGTCGACGTGTTGATCGCCATTCAAATCGAACCCTCGCGGGATCATGGCAGTCGTCGTGGTGAAACCTAAGGGGATCATCAATGCCAGGAGCACGACCGAGGAGAGGCCGAGTCTTCGGTGCAAAGCCACGCGTCGGTTCGCGATCAGCAGACTTGAGCCAGGTAGAGCAACAGCCACATGAAGAACACAATCCCGTGTGCTTCGGCGAGCAGCGTGAGGGGTGTGCGTCTCGTGGCAGGATCAACGATTCCGGGCACGAATCCGATAATTGATGTGGCAATCATCACCAACGCCCTTCCGACAAAGAACCACCGGCCGGCCCGATGAGACAACGGCTTTGTGAAATG
>Ga0182034_10000380_pt1 | contig 20111 bp, 30 predicted proteins | sample flu12Cox44000172_FD_125972 | JGI IMG/M metagenome (GOLD analysis project Ga0182034, IMG submission 125972) | Lab enrichment of tropical soil microbial communities from Luquillo Experimental Forest, Puerto Rico - flux4day.12C.oxic.44.000.172 | ecosystem: Environmental > Terrestrial > Soil >... | reverse complement strand
TAAGAAAGTTTTCCAACCCGACTCTACCAAGAGTCGGGTCGAGAACCGCCCCTCAACCTTCAACTATGCGTGGGACACCGTCGGTTATTCGCACTGGTATGACTAGATGGCCCTGCTCGCTCTGTCTTACGCTCAAGCGTGCGCATGCCGGGTTCTCCCATGGTTTTGCGATTAGCCACATGAGTACAGGGTAAGGGTGAGGTGTGCCCGAAATCGGTCAGGTCAAATCCATCCCAAAAGCTATCAAGATTCCGATATTCACCGATTGATTTCGCAATAGCATGGGCCGTCCCTCGGCTTACAGTGATCCCAGACCGTTTCTTAGAAAAACTGAGCAGCGTCCCACGTCGTCAATAGAAACACTCTCAGCAGTACGGGGGGAGCGCTCTCGGGACGATGCCGCTAGTTGCCGAAACCGGTCCCAACACTTCGCCGGCATCCATCACCGGCCAGGTCACAACTAGCACCGGTTGCGGAGCGAGCATACAGCAGGTGTCCGAAAGTAACTTGGCCCCGTGTTGATATCGGGTCTGCGATTCGATGGACAATTTTTTCTGTCAAACGGGCTAGTGGTCGTGTGTATTTTCCGAGGAGACTCAAGATGAGATGGACCTGGATGCCTGGCGTACTGCTCGCAGCCGCGATGGGCGCGCCGAGTTCAGCGATTGCCGCGCCGAGTTCAGCACAGATTTCGGTGTATATTGGGACCCCGCCACCAGCCGTCGTTTATGAAGAACCTGGGCTTCCTCCCGACGCGGGATTCGTTTGGATCGAAGGATATTGGAGACCAGTGGGCCACCATTACAAGTGGGTGCGGGGACATTGGGAGCGTCCTCCGTTTGAAGGGGCGTGCTGGACGCATCCGCACTACGACCCCTATCGGGAAGGCTGGGAATGGCACGAAGGACACTGGGACCACGAGGATCACGACAATGACCATTGGCGAGACCATGATCGTGGGCGGTGGCATCGCCATGACAACGATCAGGGAGATGAGGACTAAACCTGTTGGCAACAGAATCTTCTCGATCTGAATGGATAAGGCGTACGGGTATCCGGGCACCTACCGTACGCAACAATGGGCGTTGTTGAAGGTCTTAACGGGATATACGTTGACTGGAACTTTAGCCGTGATGCAAGTGGGGCTAATCGAGCAATTTTCTTGTCGAGTACACAATAATGTTCGGGGTCGAGGAATATGGGCAACTTCGTGATGAATGCCATATTGGTAGATTCCGGCAGGGCTATTCGCCTAAGACGCAGTACTGTGACTCTCCTCACATCCGAAGCAGCGAAATTCGATGTACAGTTGAGCGACCTCGGCTGCCTCAGCCTTTAACAGCAAGCAAGCGAAGCATTCGTTACGGTTGGCGGTGGTTAATTAGCCAATGTGGGACAGGGTAGGGTGAGGTGTGCCCGAAAATCTGAATGACTCGCTGTCAAAGGATCGGAAGCCTTACGGCTGATCGATTACCGGCAACCCTTCCTAGAACGGTCTCGTGGAGCAAGCAGACGGTCAATTATTCTGGTTTTGAGCCGCTCAGGAAGACCACTTACGGCGCTAGAAACGTCCCGTGGGGGCACAGACGACGCAAAGCATGGCCAAAATGTTTAGCGCCTCGTTAGCGACGTCGCCAAGGCCAGAGCTCTTCCCCGTGCAGTCGTCGGCCAGTACGTGCAGCACGTAACCAAAGAAGTCCATAACATAGGCCGAGCACCCCCACGAGGAGTACGCTCCAGTGGCCACGTCGAAAGCTCAGCAGGATTGCGGTTGTGCTTGCGACGATCCACACGGCGGCAAGCGCCACTGCAATGATCCGATCCCACGTGGAGAATCGTTCCTTATGCCCTTCACGATGCTGCACACGAGGATTATCTCCTGATGCGTTGAGATGGCTAAACCGGGAGAGTAACTAAATGGCATCCTAGCGTGATTCGGACGCATCGTGTAGGTTGTGCGGGGGGTGCAATATGCTCTGGCGCCTGATAGCGATGATTCTGGTTGGTTCGACACTCGCTGTTCCCTTGGAGGGACAACGAGCAGGCGGCGGGATGCACGGCGGCGGTAGACCAGTGGGCGGGCACGGTCCTGGCTTTGTTATCAATGGGGGTTTCCCGGGTGCTCCATTTCGCGGAAACTTTGGTTTCAGGCATTTCCGCAATTTTGGTTGGTATGGAGGCGCTTGGATACCGTGGGATTATCCCGGGTGGGGTTATCCATGGCAAAGCCGCGAAGGATACACCGGCTTAGCCCAGAATAGCGTTGCGGCACCAATAATTATAGAAAGAAGCGCCCCAGCGGTGCCAGCCTTGCCTCCTGAGCCGCCGAAAATAGTCGAGGCGCCGGCGAGCGCAGAAACAGCGCCATCACAGCCGGTGCTGCCGGCACTCTTTGTGCTGGCGAACGGAGAGCGTCTGGAGGCACGTCGCTATATGCTGACGGCGGAGTCCGTTGACATTGAGGTAGGCGGGAAACACCATAGGGTTCCAATGACTGAACTGAATGTCGAGCAAACGATCGCCGCTAACCGCGAGCGTGGTATCGAGATCAGAATCCCTCACGACGCAAGCGAGGTCTTCCTCGGCTTTTAAGGCAGCCACCCTGGGTGGGTGGTTGTGCCTAACATATGACCTCCGCGAGCGTCGCTCTTGATGATTATTGTGCGTGCCTCATACCACCGCATCAAGAAGCTCTTGAAAGAAAGTTAGCCATATCAGCACAGGGTAAGGGTGAGGTGTGCCCGAAATCTGGCCAGCTTATTGGATCGGCCGCGGGCGGCGATGCCCTCTCACTTCCACGTTGAACGCATCAAAACAGCAAACAATCAGCACGTCCCCACCTTTTTTGCCGCGCGTGTTTTCGTCCTTCCGCGATAAAATACCCGCCCATACAAAGACGGCATGAGCGGGTACAGGGCTCGGCACAAGAGCTACCAGACGAAAAGCAAATCAAAGTAGCTGTCTGTCGGAACACCAGCGCTGTTGTGGCAAAGAACCGTAGCCGAGAAGTCAGGCCCTCCTGTACCCCAACTGGCGACGTGGCAAGTGTTCGAGGTGAAGCCGTAGGCCGAAACTTGAACGTGCCCTCCGGGTCCCCACGATCCGCTGCCGGAGAACAGAGCGCCGCCTCCTATACCCTTACAGGTCACGCTATAGTCGCCGGTAGCCACCTTGGTAATGCTGTTCGCTTGAGCACGTCCTACCGTATTGTAGGAGTAAATGCTACTTGGAGTATAGGGTACCCCAATCGGGGGGGAAGGCTGGTTAGCCCACACGTAGCAGAGGATGTTCGCCCCGCGGCCTGGGTCAGCTAACGCGGGGAGGCTTGCAATCGCCACTGCCGCAGTCAGAACAAAAAGTCTTACCGTTGTCCGTTTCATACTACTCTCCTTTACTTCTTGATTTTTCGAGTTGTTGTGTGCGGTTCTCGGCCATCCCGCGATGTGCCGCTTCCCGCGTTGCACTTCGCAGCAGTTGGTCCCTTGTCCATGAGCGCAACTGCGACGAAAGAGAGATCAACGCAAGCCGGTGACGATTCGGTTCGGGGCGTTTGTCCATCGCGAACGTGTTGAATACCCAGCGGAATCTCTTAGCGGCAACGCTCAATACGTCGCTTACGGCGAGACTGACCCCTTTTCCAGTCGCCGACTCACGCGCTGCACAGATGCAATATGGGTGCCGCAGCGTGAGATGAAACTGACCGTCTGCTGCAAGGAGAGAAAATAAGGAGTTAAATCAACGACGTAATCAATTCGTTATTGGCGAGACTGCTAAAGCTATCCGATTCGATAGCAGAGCTAACCGACCGGATATTTGTGTAGCCCGGAAGGACTTTCGGAAGGTCGTGGTGGACTGCTCAGCGAAAGGGTTGTCAGCGTTGAGTGAGCTTCTTCTGTGCGGCATCTTTTCGGAGCTTGAGCCGTTCACGTCCCATCTTTTCAATTAAACCGGCCGCAGCCATCACACACTCCAAGCTGATTTCAGGAACACACGAATTTTGTCCAATGTAACCCGCTAGGTACTTGTCGGATGGGTTGTCGATACCGGCTCTCCCACAGACTACATAGCAGACCGATTCGGCCTCAAATTCGCGTATTGCTCGACGCAAACCCCTTCGATCGGGCCACCATTGCTCGTTTGGCGTGCCCAGATGTCCGCAGTAAAGGTGCGCTAACTCATGTACCAGAGTCGCGAACTGCGCTTCGCTTGAATGGTCCCTATTCAAAAGAAGCTCGTAACGCAAGGGTACCTTGATAGATTCACGTTTCGGTGCAAGGTGGACGACAACTTCGAGGAAGGCGTTGTTCGTCGCACTCCCGATCTCTCCGGCGCTTTGCGAACCGGCGTTCCGCAGACTGACGCGAACGCCATCACGTTTGGCATTCTCGATTGTCCAATCCAATTCGCGTCCTACTATTCCGCCACGCACCTCGAATGGCGATACAACCTCCGGCGGCAGCGGAGGGGCATCCGGCAACGGCTCAGTATCCGAAACATCGAAAACGAACATTACTGGCCCCATAGGCAGCAGCGCACATGAGTCTGGCTTTTAGGCTGCGATGCCTTTTATGCGCGAGGGCTGATTTCACTCGGAGAGGAAGGGAGGATTTACATCTCGATTCCAGCCGCCTCGACCCTAGCTTGGCAGCATTCCATACGTCGCCTCAAAAGTCGTAAGTGTGCAGCTTGGCGGACCTCAAACGCGGGGTATTTCAAATTGGCACCTTACTCATCAATACATCGGATGGCAGACGTTACTGGCGTGCCCGAAAAGGGGCATTAATTCTGCCGCTTCGGGCGTATCCTGATGGGTTTACTACACTCATTCCAAACTGGCCGGCGGCGGATTGATGTTTCCTGACATCGAATCGCCCGCGCCGCGACAAATCGGGAGTCCATGCTTACTGGCGAGCTTCGCAATCAAGTTGACCAAATCTGGAATCCTTCTGGACAGGTGGCATCTCGAATCCTCTGGAAGTCATCGAGCAAATCACCTACCTGCTGTTCCTGCGACGGCTCGACGAGCTACAAACCGTCGAGGACTTAAAGGCGAGCCGCACGAAAAAACCTCTTGAGCGGCGCATCTTTCCCGAGGGCAACGACAACCGCGGGCGCCCGTACGCCGACCTACGCTGGTCGCGCTTCAAGAACTTCGAGGCCCGCGAGATGTACACGGTGATGAGCGAGCACGCCTCCCCTTCCTGCACAGCCTGGGTGGTGCGAACAGCACTTACGCAACGCACATGAAGGACGCCCGCTTCACCATCCCCACACCAGCGCTGCTGGCCAAGGTCGTCGATCTCATCGATCACGTCCCCATGGAGGACCGCGACACCAAGGGCGACCTCTACGAATACATGCTGGGCAAGATCGCCACGGCGGGTCAGAACGGGCAGTTCCGCACGCCGCGCCACATCATCCGGCTTATGGTCGAGATGGTGAAACCCACTCCCACCGATGTGGTGTGCGACCCTGCTTGCGGAACTTGTGGCTTTCTTGTAGCCACGGGCGAATACCTGCGGAAAAATCATGCTGCGCTGTTCAGCGACGACCGGCTACGCCAACACTTTCATCACTGATTGTTTCACGGCTTCGACTTCGACAACACCATGCTGCGAATCGGCAGCATGAATATGTTGCTGCACGGCGTGGAGAACCCCGATGTGGCGTACCGGGATTCGTGGAAGGGCGATGTGCTGGAAATTCGGCAGACTGCCTACAAGGGGAAGTTGCGCAAGGCCAAGACAAAAACTGACGGCTCACGGCGCAGCGTTCCAGTCCCGCCCGATATGCGGGCAATGCTGCGTCGCTGCATTGACGAGAGCGGACTTAGTGGCAATGATCTGCTCTTTCCCGGTAGACACGGTGAGCATCCACTGTGGCCGGGAACCTGGTTGCAGAAGCACCTACAGAATGTCGCCAAAGAGATAGGCATTGGGGGGCCGGTCACGTTTCAGGTGTTGCGTCGTTCGTTTGTCACGCGCCATCGCAATGAACTGAAAGATGCCGCCGCCGTAGTCGGTCACACTAACTACGCGACCACCACGGCGAACGTCTATGCGCAGTCAGTTGAAGAATCTGTGATTGCGATGCTGGAAGAAGACGAGCGGCGAATCGGGCTGCTAGAGCATGTCGTTGGAGGCGTGCAGTGAACCCTAAACGCCTACAAATGCCTACAAAACTGGAGCGGGAGAGGGGAATCGAACCCCCGACCAACAGCTTGGGAAGCTGTGACTCTACCACTGAGTTACTCCCGCTCATCTGAAAAGATCAGATTCCTCGTCCGCCACAGCGGGGACGAAGCCTGAGATCCTTCGTCGCTGCGCTGCCCAGGATTTCGGCTCCTTCCAATGCGCTCAGGGGAACCGCCCGCTTCGCTCGGGATTTCGCCTGGGGCCTTAGACGCCCGCAAAGCGGCTCGAACTATCTTCGTTCGGCGACTCGAAAAGTGTAACACCCCGGTAAAATCAGCCGCAATTTCCACTGCCGGCGAGCCTGCAATTTCCACAGACGGGTTGATCGAATGAATACCTGCGGTGCTTCATTCGTCAACAATTCACCATTGACTCCACCCCTGTCTGCTCTATGATGTTTCAAACATTTGCCGAAACTTTTGTTTCGGAATCTTTGACTTGCCGCTAAGCTTCACATCCCGTGACGTTGCCCGTTTCACCGGCATCAGCCTGCGTCAGTTGCAGTGGTGGGATGAACGTGGCCTCGTTGTTCCCGCCCGCCAAGGCCACAAGCGGCTCTACTCTCTCGACGATCTTGCCGAGATTGCCGTCGTCTGCGAATTGCGCGCCCGCGGATTCTCGCTGCAGAAGATCCGCCGCATCCTTCGTTTTCTTCAGCGCGAGCTTAGCAAGCGCCTCGTGGATACCGTGCGTGCTGCCTCGGAGGTTCACCTTCTCACCGACGGTCGCCATATTTTCCTCGAGGACTCCGCCCGTGGCGTCATCGACATCCTGAAAAACTCTCGCCAGCCAATGCTGGCCGTCTGCCTCAGCGACACCATCGAGCGCATCCAAGACCGCGTGGGCGGCAGGAAACGCAATGCCTTTGTCGGCCATCCAACCCGGCAGTGGCGCAAGGCTTCATGACTTTGTGCAAGGCCGGCCAGTCCGGCGAAGGAGGGCACGTGATCGGAGAACTGAGCATCCTGAGCGAATGGATCCCCGAACAAATGGAGCCTGGAACCATTTTCGTCCTAGAGAATGCCGGCGATGTCGGCGATAAGGATGATCCTTACTGGGCCGTGCTCTCTTGTCCCAACTGCGGCCAGCTCGGATTGGTCACGCGCAAGCAGGTTGCAGGGCTCATCCCTGTGATCTGCGGCTCCGACAAGTGCCCGGCGCAGTTCTTCATCCGCGACGAGCAGATCGTCCTGCGTAAAGCCAGCTAGCGCTGTTTTGTCTTGAAGGGGCACGGCTTCAGCCGTGCCGATACCGGCTTCCTTGTTGATTCCGGAGCGGATTTTAATCCGCTGCGCCGAAGCACAATCAACTCTAGTTGTTCGCGAACCAACCTTGCCCCAACATGGGGGCGGGCACAAAAGTCAGCACTAACAGCCCTAGCGCCATTACGGCCATCAGCCTTCGCCTTGGACTCAACTCCGGCCACGGCGCTACCGGAGGATGCCACCACCCCGTTACACCCAAGATCACCGCCCAGAGCAGCCAGCCGCGCCATACGACCGACAACACCGCTAACATCATTACCATCGTCCGTGTAACCCACTTGTGTGCGCGCGGAGCCACGGCATAGATGATGTGCCCACCGTCCAGTTGTCCGCCTGGCAGCAGATTGAGCGAGGTGGCAAACATACCCACCCATGCCGCCACCGCAATTGGGTGCAGTGCGATGTGCGCCAGCGGCGGCGATTTGCCGGCATGGGCGATCAGGGAGTGCGCCAGATAGAAAATTGCCGGAAACTGGACTTCAATGAAATCTCCGCTGGGCTTCGCTACCACCGTCCCGGAGTAATGCAGCCCCAGCAACAACAGCGGAAACGCCACCAGAAATCCCGCGATCGGCCCCGCCACTCCAATGTCAAACAATTGCTGCCGCGAGCGAATCCGCGACTTGATGCGGATGAATGCTCCCATTGTGCCAATCATGAACGGCACCGGAATAAAGAAAGGAAGTGTCGCATCCACCCGGTTGCGCACGCAAAAAATGTAGTGCCCCAGCTCGTGCGCCAGCAGAATCGAAATCAGCGCCACCGAGAACGGCACCCCCATCACCAGTTGTGCCGGATGCCGCCAATACACACCGGGATCGAACAACGGCAGGAAGCCATCGCCGAACGAAAAGGCGGGCTGGTGATGCAGAAAATTTTGTTCGAACTGCGCTCCTACGGTCAGTGTGGTCAGCATGGTGAGCAGCAACAGCAACCCGTGAAGCCAATAGCGCGGCTGTCTTTGTGTTTGAGCAGCTACGAATTCGGGGTGATGAGCAACCTGGAAGGTGTGCGTTAGCGGTTGCTGGGATTCAGACATCGTTTCTAGGATATTCAATTCCGGGTGTCTCGCCCGAAAACATTCGAGGTCATCCGGAGCGGTCGCCTGGAGTGTTCCCAGAGGCCGCCCTGAGCCTCTCGAAGGGTTCGCGCCCATCTCCTGGGCGCTAACCCGGATAAAAAACTGCGACGCGAGGATGTGCCGCCCTACTCGATGGACTGCAATTCCTTCCCAGGCTTAAACCGCACAGCCTTTCCCGGCGGAATATTAACCTCGGCTCCCGTGCGCGGGTTGCGGCCAATGCCCGTCTTTCGCGGACGCACCGTGAACACCCCAAAGCCCCGCAACTCGATCCGGTCGCCCTTCGCCAGAGCATTCTTCATACTGTCAAAGACTGTTTCGACCGCCATCTCAGCCTTGGTCTTAGTCACCCCAGTTTTCGTCACGACTTCGTTAATCAAGTCAAGTTTGATCACAAGTGGCTCCGCAATGTGCTTTCCCCGGGAACCGCTCTAACCCGAGCGCTGCAGGCATTCTACCCGACCTCTCTTATTCCGTTAAGTCTTACTTTATGCGCGAGTTAGAAAATGTATCGAATCTTGGACCACCCACTCAAACTGGATGCCCCATCCAATCCCTTCTCTTGGGGCAGGGTGGTTCGGGTGTCCCCGTGCGAGCTACCTTCATTCGCCCTGTTAGGCCTGGGTCTCTCTCCCCATCCACTTGTTCTGACAACGGAGCACTGACCACCGGCGAACTGGTTTGTCAATCCACAACCTCATTCCGTAAGATGACACTTTCTCGAAACTCGAAACTTGAAACTGGCAACTGCCTTTGGAGACCCATGCCCATTCTCAGCGACCGTTGGATCCGCAAGATGGCCCTCGAACACGACATGATTAACCCTTTTTCCGAGAAGCAGGTTCGCGAAGGCGTCATCTCCTACGGTCTTTCCAGCTACGGTTACGATCTGCGCGTCGCCGACGAATTCAAAATCTTCACCAACGTCAACAGCACCGTCGTCGACCCTAAAAAGTTCGACGAGCGCTCTTTTGTCAGCGTTGAGTCTGACGTCTGCGTTGTGCCCCCGAACTCCTTCGCTCTCGCCCGCTCCGTCGAGTACTTCAAGATTCCGCGCGACGTGCTCACCGTCTGCGTCGGCAAATCCACTTATGCGCGCTGCGGCATCATCGTCAACGTCACCCCATTCGAGCCGGAATGGGAGGGCTTCGTCACCCTCGAAATCTCCAACACCACGCCGCTGCCCGCCCGCATCTACGCCAACGAAGGTCTCTGCCAAATCCTCTTCTTCCAGGGCAACGAACCCCCCGAGATCAGCTACAAGGACAAGAAGGGCAAATACCAGGGCCAGAAAGGCATCGTGCTGCCAAAGCTGTAAACGCTGAGATGCGTGGTGACTGGCTTGCATGACTGAGTCCTTCCCCAATCACGCGCCGAACAGTGGACTCCAACGGCTCTTTCGCTCTCTGAATGTGTTTCCCTGATGCCTCATCACGAGGCTCTGATAATTACCGCCTCCAGCTCGCTCCACTGGGTCCCGAAACTACGCAATCACCTCTTCATCCAATCGGATCGTGATCCTTGTTTTTCCTTTTGGCAACGGAACCACCGGTCCACGCTTTCCGTTGCTGAAATCGTATTCTCTCTTCATCGCTTCCCCATAGTGTTCTGGCTCGCGTTTCGTCGCCGATCTTGCCGAGATAGTTCGGTCTTGTCCTCGCACCGCGGTCTTAACAGGCAAGTCCTGCATTCGCTAAGTCAAAAACACGTTTCCATAACTCCCTAAACACCAAAGGCCCGGTTTTCTCCGGGCCTTCTGCGATTTAATGTGACAACTGAGAACTGACAACTTATTTTCGTCCTGTCGCCTCGCTCTCCTTGTACATGTATTTAATGCTGGGCTTGTAGATCAGCAAATTGGGTTCGGCATTGCGGTTCACCTTCAGGCAGTACTTATCGTACCACTCGATCACGCCATGAATCTCTTCGTCATCCTGCAGCACGATGACCATGGGCGTTTTGCTCTGCATCTGTTTCTGGTAGTAGAAGTTCTCCGCGTGCGTTTGCTCTGGCGGCGCGACCTTCTTGCCATTCGCCGCCGGCCGTTCGGCGCGCTCGCCCCGTTCCCCACGATCCCGCCGGTCACCGTTCTCCGGTCGATGGCTCTCATTGCGGTTCAGCGAAGGACGAATCAATCGGCGATTGGCAAACACCTCCGTGTCGGAACTGCGCCCCACAATGGGGGAATCTAGGGAATCTTTCATGGCGTTTGCTCCTATGACTGCACACCAGTCCGGCCATTCAAGCACCAGCCCCTTGCTTTACATTTCGTTCTGGCGAGACTCTGGAGTGGATTTACCAGGACGTCTTCAGGTGTGAACTTGGCGATACCCTACCACAGCAGCCACGCCAACACAATGCGTTACGTCACAATTCTCGCCCCGAAGGGCTGCTACCGCTCAAGAGAAGTCGCGAATGCGTCCAAAGCAAGCGTCCGCAGCAGGTTGCGCCGCATGCCGCTCTCTAGCTCACCCAGCCGGTTGACAGCCTCCACAATCCAGTCGAACTCCACCTGCTCGGCCATCTTGCGCAATTGCGCCTCAATATCCGAATTGCGCATCAGTTCCGGCGTGCCCGACTTCAGAAACAGCATGTCTTCCAGCAGCGAAAACAGCGTCCGGATCGTTTGCTCCGTCTTTTCCTTGCCTTCCGCACCCGCCCGATAGGAGTCCGTCACCTTAAACAGCTCGCTGTGATCCTTCTCCCCAAGCGCCGGACCCAGCAGCACCAGCGCATCCTGCCGAGCCACAAGATATTGCGCAAGATCGAAACTCTTTGCCCGCCCCAGTCCTCCGCCCGAAAGCCGCGCCACCAGCGCGCGCTCCCGCGGCTTGAGTTCCGGCCGCTCCGCCTCCAGGTGCTTCTCCACCGCGTCTGGGGACAGGGCCAACAACCGCAACTGCATGCAGCGCGAGCGAATCGTCGGCAGCAGCGCTGACGGGTTTTCGGCCAACAGAAAAATCGTCGCGAAGTCCGGAGGTTCCTCCAGCACCTTTAACAGCGAATTCGCCGCTTCCTTCATGAAGCTGGCCTGGCTGAAGATATAAACCTTGTGGCGGCCCTCTGCGGGCCTGAAGTAAATCTCCCGGATCAAGTGCCGCACCTGGTCGACCTTCACCAGCATCTGCGGAGGATCGGGCGGGATGATCGTCACATCTGGATGCGTCTGCACGAAGATGCGCGTCTCCCGCTTGTCCGCCTCGCGTAGGCTCTCGCGCGCCTCCACCGCCTCCGCGAAGCGCTCCTCGAGGGCATCGGCGTCCGCAATCCGTGTGCAGTTCGCGCACTTCCCGCAAAAATCTGGCAGGCCGTCCGTCATCGGTTGCTGAAGGCAGTTCACCGCCTTTGCCACCATCTGCGCCAGCATGAATTTGCCGGCGCCCTGCGGTCCCGACAGGATCACCGCATGCGGAAAATGGTCGCGCGCCAGCATCTCGCGTACAGTGCGCACTACTTCGGGGTTGGCCTGGAAATCAGCGAATGCCATGTGTTATGCAACTCTGCCAGCCGCCGGCTGGAGAGACTCTTTATTGATGTTTTGAAGGGGCACGGCTTTAGCCGTGCTGCAAGGGTCTTTTATTTTTGTCATCCCGAGCGGGCCTCAGCCCGCGAGGGATCTGCTTTTTCTGGTGTATGCCCCAGGTTCACGCCCTTCTTTTCGGCGCTAAGCTGGGCGAAGCGTTCCTGCACAATCCTCGCGATCTCCGGATGCACCACATCCGGAGGCCGCCTCGCATCCACCATCGCCACCCGTTGCGGCTCTCGCCGAGCAATTTCCCGGAACGCCTGCTGCACTCGCGTAAAGAACGCTTTGCTCTCCTGCTCGAAGCGGTTCTCGTCCGCTTTCGATCCTTGTACCGCAGCCTTGTTACGGCGCCGTGCACGCTGCACGCTGTGCTCCACCTCCGAGTCCATCAGGATCGTAAGGTCGGGCCACACGTTGCGGCACAGCACGCGATGGACTTGCAGCACAGCATCGCTCCCCAACTGCCGTCCTCCGCCCTGATATGCCTCGGTGGAATCGGTAAAGCGATCGCACAGAACCCACTTGCCGCTTTCCAGGGCCGGCAAGATCACCTGCGCCAACTGCTGCGCCCGAGACGCAAACATGAGGGCCATCTCCGTCATCGGGTCGAGGTCCGCGGTGCGCGAATCCAGCAGCACCACGCGAATGCGTTCGCCAATCTCCGTTCCACCCGGCTCGCGCGTGGTAAGCACTTCGATACCCTGCGAGCGCAATACTGCAGCCAATCGCTCCAGTTGCGTGGTTTTGCCGCAACCGTCGAGCCCTTCGAAGGTGATGAACTTCCCGTGCTCTTTGGAATTGCTCACCTGGCCATGATACCAATCGAATACCACTGAGTGCCCCATCCTTTTCACCTGCCTTAGGTGGAAGGCGTGGGAAGAAATCCCGTTGCGAATTCCCAAGCATGGGGTTTTTCTATCCACTCCGCATTATCCACTGGCCACTTGCCGCCTGTGTTACTCTCAAACGTTCGCGCCATTCTTACCCCTACCACGGGAGCACTCTGCTTGATTGAGCGACTGAAGGAATACAGCTGCTGGGTCTTCGGACTGAAAGTCACCGGCCGTGTCACCGAAGACGAGGTGAAGACCTTCGAGGCGCAACTCAAGTTCGCCATCGACCAGCGCAAAAAACGGCCCATCGGCATTCTTGCCGACCTCACCGAAATGGACGGCGTTGACCTCAAGGCGCGGTGGGAAGAGCTGCGCTTTCTGCACAAGTATTCCGACCACATTGCCCGCGTCGCTCTCGTCGGCGCGAAACCCTGGGAAGAAGTCGTCTCCACCGTGGTCGGCGGCACCGTACTGTTCACCGCCGAAACCCGCTATTTCCATCCCAACGAAATCCAGCAGGCTCGACTCTGGGTGCAGACCGCCAAGCACGCCGACGACATTCCCGTGCGCCCGATCTATCAGGGCGGCATCTGGCACGACTACCAGGAAGAGTTCAATCTCTAGGCACTGTTCCTGCCGGCGTGATACCCAGCCGGATGCCCATCCTTTGCCTTCTTTGGAAAAGGATGGGATCAACTGACAGCTAGTCACTAACCACTCCCTCAAACAAGTCCCCCTCCAACCTCGCTTCCTGCGGCTCCCTTGTTGCCGCCAGATGAAACATCTCGGTCGTCGGCATGCCGCCCAGGCTCACGCGCAAGCGAGCGAACAATGGCTCTTGCGTCTTGTGATGCATGAACGCCTTGATCTTGCGCTCGAAGCGCTCCGCGCCGACTTCTACTCGCGCCGTCACCGTTGGCGGAGACGTCGGCATCCGGTCCGGCAACTTGAAATTGGCGGTGGCGTAATACAGCTTCTGCCCTGCATACTGCTGCAATCCTGACGAAAGCTGCTCAAGGTAGCGATCAGGCCTACCCGCCCACTCAAACGCCTGCGTGGCGAACGCACCCGCCATGGCGTGATCGGCGTGGCCGGTGAGCCCGCCATCCTGTCCGAAGGTAAGCACTACCTGCGGACGCAGCTTCCGGATCCTCAACACCAGCTCGCCCACCACGTCGTGGAAGTTGGCACGATCGAGCTTGCTGTCCAGATACCCCAGCACCTCTCCGTGCGTAACGCCGAGAAACTTGCACGACGCCTGGAACTCCTGAGTGCGAATCAAGGCGCGCTCCTCATCCGAGCGAGCCGCGCCGCGGTTTCTGGCAGCAGTTCCTGCAGTGAGACAAACCACCGATACCTCAACCCCGCGCTCGGCATATAGCGAGATCGTCCCACCAAACGCTCCGGCTTCGTCGTCAGGATGTGCAGTGATGCAAAGGAGACGATACATATCCGTAAGAGATGCTAGGTTTGATGCCCAGTTTAAGCGAGTACGCCGCGGCGACGGAGCGGAGTCGAAGGGCCGTTTGACCGACTTACCTACAAAGACAAAAGCGAAGAGCGAACAGCGAGTAGCTAACGCCCCTCTCTCAACTGCTGCTTCCACCCCAATACCCGGGCTTTTGCTGCTTCAGCCTCCGCCTCGGGCACCATCCCCTTTCGCTGATACAAAATCGAAAGGCTGGTATGCGCCAGTACATCATCGGGGTCGAGCTCGGCAATGCGATTAGCCACAGCGATTGCCTTGTCCAGCTCTTCGCTGTCTTGATACGCCCGTGCCAGCCCGTGCATCGCGTCCAAAAACGTTGGATCGTAAGCGATCGCGGCTTCGTAATCTGCAATCGCCTCATTCAAGCGTCCTTCCGCGTAGTGGTCCAGGGCTGCGTAGTATCGTTCCTCTGCGTTCTGCCTCGACATGCGAGGCGAGTGTAGCACGTCGGTACTCGGAGAATTTCGAGCTGTCCCAGTGCTACACTGCGATGTTTGCTGTCTGGCTTATCATGGCCCAAATCGCTTACCTCGAATGCTCTAAATGCGGTACACACCTCACTGCCGACGTGGCGCGCAACGTTTGCCCAACCGACAGTGGACCGCTCTACGTCCGCTACGATCTCGCGGCGATTCGCGCAAACATTTCGCGTGATGCAGTCAGCCGAGGCCCGAAGTCCATGTGGCGCTATGCCGCCGTTCTTCCCGACGCGGATCCCGTAACCCTCGGCGAGGGCCTGACTCCCTTGCTACGCAGCCGCAAGCACACCAATCTGCTCATCAAGGACGAAGGCCTCAACCCCACTGGCTCCTTCAAGGCGCGCGGTATGGCTGCCGCAGTTACGATGGCTCGGCATTACGGCCTCAAGAAACTCGCTGTACCCTCGGCCGGTAACGCCGGAGGTGCGCTTGCGGCTTACGCCGCTTTGGCAGGACTCGAAGCTCACATCTTCATGCCAAAAGATGTACCGCTGGCCAATCGCCTCGAAGTCGAAGCAGGTGGCGCGCACCTCACACTAGTGGACGGCCTCATCTCCGACTGCGGGCGCATGGTTGCCGACCGCAAGGAGGCCGAGGGTTGGTTCGATGTCTCCACACTGAAAGAACCCTTCCGCGTCGAAGGGAAGAAAACTATGGGTTATGAAGTGGCCGAACAGCTCGGCTGGCGGCTACCCGACGCCATCCTCTATCCAACCGGGGGCGGCGTGGGCCTCATCGGAATGTGGAAGGCGTTCGAAGAAATGGAGGAGCTTGGCTGGATCCCCGCCGGCAAACGCCCTAGAATGATATCGATACAGGCCAGTGGTTGCGCCCCAATCGTCAAAGCCTTGGAGGAGGAAAAGCTTGCTTCGGAAATGTGGTTCAATGCGAGCACTCTTGCCGCCGGGCTGCGCGTGCCCAAGGCCTACGGTGATTTCATCATCCTCGACATCGTTCGCAAGAGCCGGGGCACTGCTGTGGCGGTGAACGACGACAAAATCATGTCCGCCGTAAAACGCATGGCCAGCGACGAAGGCATCTTCGCTGCGCCCGAAGGTGCTGCCGCCCTCCCGGCATACGAAACCCTGGTTGAGCAAGGTTTCCTCAAGCCAGCCGACGAGGTAGTGCTGTTTAATACCGGCTCGGGTTACAAGTACCTCGACGCCCTCGCCCAATACTGGGAAGTCGAACCGTTCGCGCTCAAGTTGCCAAAGTCGCGCAATATCGGCGGCATTATCGGTCCTTATTAGAGGCCGATTCAAGACTCGTTTGAACGATGAAGATGAGTCACGACTTAAAACAGTTCCTCAGCGACTCTTCAGTGGATGCGGGAATCGACGCCTTAGCAGTGGCCATCTTCGAGAATCAGCTGGCGTGTTGGAGAAGCGAAGAATATTGCGCCGCGATCAACCAGGTTGCGGGTGTCGCGTCCGAAGAACCGAAGCAGTTCCGCATCTCGCGGGTCATCCGCCCGCAGAATGCTGAGCGTGCCCAGGTCTCTCAGGTTATCGACTCCTACGAGGACTCCGGTTTGCGGACCGACCTCTATCGGCCCACCTTCGGCTTTTTCTTGGTACGGTGTCGTGCTTGCCTTCTCAGGCTGATGGTAAACCACAGCGGACTCTGTTTCGTCGTTACATCTACCGTGGCGAGCTGCTCGCCACCCTGCTCGATATAGAGGTATGTGCTGCCCTGCTCCCATTGCGTTTACAGGCGAGTGGCAGGCAGGCCTTGTAGTGGAAGCTGAGCAAGAACCTTCACATCCTGCGGTGCATGGAGGTTTACGGATGATACCGCCCCGTCCGGAACCGCCGCGCTCATTACTAGTGCGCGTGGGAATGGCGATGAATTGGAAAGAAAGCAACGGAATCAGGAGCGAAATAGTTTTCTCTGCTGTCCATCCGCTCACAGAACTGGACAGTACTTCTTACATTACAACTCTCCCGCCAGCCGGGAATTTCGCCACGCGAATTCCGAGCCAAAATTGCTCTCGTGCTATCGCTGGCCTGCTACAAAGCAGGACACGTGCTGAAGTATCTCTCTGGAGAATTGCTACGCGCCTGCTATGCTCGCAGCGCTCGCCATAGATAACTGGCGCGTCTCAATTCATTCCTGCGGCTGACGCAGAGCGGTAACGTTGATTTCGTATCGGGCGTGCCGATTCGTAGTTGATCTGTTTTCCCGCCGAATGTCTCTCGTGCGATATTCATTTCATGCGCATCATACGCGCACTGGCTCTGTTGACGGTTGCCTCGGGGGCTATGTGCCAAACATATCTAGGGATCGACCGCAACGATTACCCCGGCGATGCCGCCATGCAGTCGCTGCACAAGACATTCGCTTTCACGGGATACTGGTTGAACAAACCTCCCGGCGCCAACCTCAACAGCTGGATAGGTCACCGTGCCCAACTGGAGGCAGCGGGCTACGGCTTTCTGCTGTTGTTCAACGGAAGGGAGTACGCTGCGCTGAAGGCCTCGGGGGACGCCGCCGGGGTGGGGAAACGCGATGCTGCAGCAGCGGTAAATGCCGCGAAATCAGAAGGCTTCCCGCCGAGATCGATTATTTTTCTCGATCAAGAGCAGGGTGGCCGCATGCTTCCAGAACAGCGCGCTTACATTCATGCTTTCGTAGACGGGATCAACGCAAGTGGGTATCGTGCCGGCATTTATTGTTCCGGGATACCGTTCCGCGAATCGAGCAGTGTATCCGTAATTACAGCCAACGATATTCGGGAGAACGCTGGGGGACGGGATATTAAGTTCTTTATTTCCAACGACCAGTGCGGTCCGTCGCCAGGTTGTGTCTTTTCGGCGCCGACGCCCTCTCCGGGCAAAAGCGGAGTTTCCTTCGCCGAGGTATGGCAGTACGCACAATCACCCCGCAGACCCGAGCTAACTAATTCGTGTCGTGCGACTTACGCAGGCGATGGCAACTGCTATCCACCCGGAGTAGCGTCCAGTTCGGGACTGCGCATCGATGTCAACTCGGCCAACTCGCCGGATCCGTCGCATGGACGGAGCTGGCCGTGACGGACGAGTTGGATCAGTTTCGGGTCAGTGAAGCGCAAATAACTCATGCCGCAGTGCTTATAAAAGAGGGGAGGCTAGTGGCCTTTCCCACGGAAACCGTCTACGGCCTGGGCGCAAACGCGCTGGATGCAGCGGCGGTAGAACGGATCTATGAAACCAAAGGTCGCCCGCACTCCAGCCCGATCATCGTTCATATCAGTGCCCTAGAGATGATGCATCGGATCGTTGCAGCTTGGCCGGAAGCGGCGCAGAGGCTGGCCCAAAAGTTCTGGCCTGGGCCATTAACCCTTGTGCTACCAAAGACTTCTGCTGTTCCTGATTTGGTAACTGCCGGATTGCCAACGGTCGGCGTCCGAATGCCGGCGCATCCTGTTGCAATGGCATTGCTTAGGGCTGCCGGCGTCCCGATCGCTGCACCCAGCGCCAATCGCTTCACCGAAGTCTCGCCGACAACAGTGGAGCACGTTCGCGCAAGTCTAGGAAGCAGAGTGGACTACATTCTGGCCGGCGGTGCCTGCCCGGTTGGCATCGAGTCCACGGTGCTATCGCTGGCAGAAGAGCGAGCCGTGTTGCTGCGGCCGGGTGGAGTTTCCCGCCTGGAAATTGAAGCGCTAATCGGCAAAGTTTTCGACAAGCAACAGGTCGTTACCGATGGGCCGCATGCCTCACCAGGGTTACATCCGCGGCATTATAGCCCGAAAACGCCAATGTACTTGGTGGAGAATGGGGAGGTTCCGCGGCAGGGAAACGGGGCGTACCTCCAGAGGAAGCGGCCTCCAGTAGGCCAAATTGCGGAACTGATTGAAATGCCCAAAGATGCGGCGGGTTATGCGGCGAGGCTGTACGGCGTGCTGCACACCTTGGACGCGCTCGGCTACGACTGGATCGCGATTGAGGTGCCGCCGGAGACGCCGGAATGGGAGGCAATCCTAGATCGCCTGCGGCGTGCGAAGTGGCGACCTTAAGCGCGGGAGAAAAGCGGGCAAATCGGATTGGTTATGAGTTCGGTTCTATAACCCGAGCAACCGAGGTGGGTAGAAAGCAGGAATTCCTTAACCGGCGCAGTAATGGTCGTTATACGCAAAATCGGAGCTGAGTGTGAGCTTTACGAATTGCTATGACAATGCCATCAGAGCGGATGCTTACTCGCAGCTCGAGTTTGCCAACACTTACTACCTGGCGTTTCGGGATCTGCCGGCACTCTTTCGACGCCACGTAACAGGAACGAAGGCCGTCGACTTTGGCTGTGGAACCGGGCGGTCGACGCGCTTTGCTCGGCAACTTGGTTTCGAGACCATCGCAATCGACATCGCACCAGAGATGATCGCAAAGGCGCGAGAACTTGATCCAGACGGAGACTACCGCCTGAGCAAGGGTGGCGATTTCAGCGGGCTGTCTTCTCATGCCTTCGATCTGGTTCTCTACATGTTCCCCATTGACAACATCGCCGGATTCGAGGTGAAACTCGGGCTGTTTCGTCAATTGGCAACTTTGCTTAGAACTCGGGCAAGCTCGTCAACGTAGTGTCATCACGTGAAATCTATCTGTACGAGTGGGTCTCGTTTAGCACCAAAGAGTTTCCTGAGAACCGGAACGCAAAATCCGGGGACATCGTGAGAATCATCACCACCGACTCCGCTGGCCGAACGCCCGCCATAGACATCCTTTTTACGGACGACTCGTACCGACAGCTTTACTCGCAGGCCGGCTTCGCAGTCGTTGCCATGCACAAACCACTAGCAAATGGCGACGAGCCCTACCGATGGGTGATCGAGACGAAGATCGCGCCTTGGGCGATCTACGTCCTGGAGCGGTCGAGCCCCCGCTCAACCTGAACTCCGGCAGGGAGGCTCCGATTCCCGCCCTTATCGCCAAATGAAGGCGATAAGGGCGGGACACCCGTGTCGGTTTGGCATCTGGGTGTCTGCTCGCGTGTTACATTCACTGCTTCACCCTTCATGAAATCAGAGCCGCCTCAACTTCTGCGCCGAGTTGGACAGTTCGACGCCACGATGATTGTGATGGGCGGCATCGTTGGCGCAGGCATCTTCATTAACCCATACGTTGTTGCGCGTCAGGTCCACACGCCGATTCTTATTCTCATGGTCTGGGTGGCCGGAGGCGTAGTGGCCATGCTTGGTGCCTTCATCTATGCCGAGCTTGCCGCGCGAAGACCGAATGTGGGCGGCCAATATGCGTACCTGCGCGATGC
>Ga0182034_10000374_pt1 | contig 20217 bp, 18 predicted proteins | sample flu12Cox44000172_FD_125972 | JGI IMG/M metagenome (GOLD analysis project Ga0182034, IMG submission 125972) | Lab enrichment of tropical soil microbial communities from Luquillo Experimental Forest, Puerto Rico - flux4day.12C.oxic.44.000.172 | ecosystem: Environmental > Terrestrial > Soil >... | reverse complement strand
TGGTTGCCCTGGAAGGCGATGTCCGAGTTCGCGAAGGCCAGCTCGGCGATCACCAAATGCATCTCCTTAGGAATCTTTGCTGTCATGTTGCCGATGCCCAGTTGACCGATCACTTTCTGCACTTTTGGATCATCGGGATCCGCAGCGCCCAGTTGAAATGCATCGGGCTTCTTGACCAGCGCCAGATGCTTCATGCCCATCGCGGCTTCGCCGCCGTTATACAACCCAGGTCCGAGCTTGGCGCGCGGATCGTTCGCGTCGGATCCGATCATCCCCGGCGGAAGCACCGGAGCGGGCTCGGGAGCAAAAGGATTCGCGTTCTCGTCGTCCTCGTTCTGCTTGTCCTGGTCTTTGTCCTTATCTTTGTCCTTGTCCGCGGATTGCTGTGCCGTCGCCCCAGCAGGCGGAGGGGTGCGAGGCGTTTGGCCTTGCACCTGTGCCGCGACTCGGCTCACAGCGAAAGAGAAAAATAGCGCCGCCAGCAGCATACGAAAAGAACCCTCGGCCAATCGGTTCATCGTCTCTCCTCCAATGCTTTTTTCTCCAGCATTCCCTGCATGATCCGGATCTCAGCCCTTTGCCCCGTGTCCACATCGGTCGTGAAGTTGAACAACTCGGCGTCCTGACCCGCGCCAGCGGTGTCGAACAAATCCTTCACCATGATCAGCGCGCCGTTGTGGTGCTGAATCATACCGGTCAGGAACAAGCGGTCGAACTCCGCACCCTTCGCTTTCCCGAGCGCTTCCATCTGCTCCGGCGAAAGCATACCGGGCATAAGCCCCATCGCTCGGTGGGACATATTCGACATGTCCATTCCTGGCGTGGCCCCGGCCCCTTCAGAATGGCCTGCGCTCGAAGAAGTCCCCGAGGAGGTTGCCGCAGGCGGGCTTGGCATGGTGACTGCCTCTCCCCGCGCCGCGAGCCATCGCTTCATAAACTTGATCTCATCCGACTGCGAGCGGCTGATGCGCGCCCCGAGCAATCGCAACTCCTGATTGTCGGTGTGCGACACGATCAGCGCAGTCATCTCGATAGCCTGTGCATGGTGCATGATCATGCCCTGCATAAACTCCACGTCCGCTTGCGCGAGCGGCGGCAGTGTGCCCGTCGTCGATGCCGGGAGCGGTTTGCCCGGCTTGCCCGGCGCACCCGGCTGCACGAGGGCGGGCTTGGCCGGTTCGGTCTGCTGCGCCCGCTGAGCGCGCCCAAAAAGCATGGTCGCGGACAAAAGGCCCCAGGCGCACAACCAGAAAACTGGGCAGCAGAAGCCCGGGAGACGGAGAGAGGCATGTCTGGCCTTCACGATTGCCACGCAGCATAGCCCAGGAGCGCGCGTGATGGCAACGCTGACCGCCGGAAGGGTGCCCAAGGGAAACATGCCGTTCGGGAGTCTCGGCGGGCCTGTCAGCGGGAGAGATGAGCGGGAGAGACCAGGCGTCCCCCAGCAGGTTGCACGACCGCACCGCGATCATCACGGCGAGCGCGGGAAAGACAACCGTGTGCGGGGCGTCGAAGAGGTGGAAGCGGGCATCGTTGAGCATGGCGCCCCAACTGGGAACGGGCGCGAGAACGCCGAGGCCGAGGAAACTGAGGGTGGATTCGGCGGGGATTGTTCCGGCCAAGCCGATGGTGGCCTCGACCAGCACGGGAGGGTGTTGCTCCGTTTGCTAGGAATCTCCTGGTGAAGATTTCGGGCCTTTGGCCAATTGGAGCATCGCATCGGCGGCGTTTCGAGGCTTGGCATCTGTTTTGCCTTCGGTGTCGGCCGGGCGCACGCGCTGAATTTTCACTCTGGCGACACGCTTGCCATCCATTTCAACGACGGCAAAGCGGTAAAGGCCAAAATCAAAGCTCTCGCCGCCCTTGGGTATGAAACCGAGCTGATCAAGCACGAAGCCGCCAACCGTGGCGTAGGCGGGGTCTTCGGGCAAGGTGATGTTGTACTGCGCATCGAGGTCGCGAACGTTGAGGGCGGCGTCAAAGATCATCGCCCCGTCGGCAAGCGGGAGCGGCTTTTCGACTACGTCAAACTCGTCGTGAATCTCGCCGACCATTTGTTCGATGATATCTTCGATGGTCACCAGGCCGAGAATGCTGCCGAATTCGTCGACGACCATGGCCATGCCGACGCGGCGCGTGCGCAATTCGAGAAGCAATTCGCTGGCAGGCTTGGTTTCGGGAACGATGAGCACCTCGCGCAGCACGCGCCGCAAGTCAAAAGACGGCGCAGGAAGGTTTTCTTCGAGGCGTCGCTCGCGATCAGGAAGAACCCACATCATGTCCTTGATGTGCACGAACCCGAGAATGTGGTCGAGAGAGCCGCGGTAAACCGGAATGCGGGAGCGCTGCGTTGTGGCAAATGCCCGCATCACGTCATCGAGACTGGATTCGATGGGCAAAGTATGCATGTCCGGGCGAGGCACCATGATTTCGCGGACCTGGATTTGTGACAGTTCGATCGCGCTGAGAATGAATTTTTCCTCGCCAGCGGCAAGCAGCCCACGCTCGCGCGCCTGCTGGATCTGGATTTGCAACTCCTCGGTCGAGTGCGCAACGCCGTGCGCCGGAGGGACGGAGACACCTAAAGCCTTCACAATGGCGCCGGAGACGCCGTCGAGGAGACTGATGACCCAGCGAAAGGTGTTGAGAAACCAGCGAAAGGGAACGGCCACGAGCAAGGCCACGCGCTCGGCGCGCGCGAGGCTCACGGTCTTCGGGACCAGCTCCCCCATGACCACGTGAAGGGCACTGAGAAGCGCGAAGGCACAGGCCAAGGCGATGCCGTGGGCCAGCAGCACCGAGTGCGCGCCGGGTTTGCCAGGCCACAAGATGCGGAGTTCCTTGGCGAGTGTGACTTCGCCAAGCGCGCCGATGGCCAGGCTGGTCAGGGTGATGCCGAGTTGCACGCCGGAAACCACGCGGTGCAGATCGCCCAGCAAACTCTCGACGACGCGGGCGCGCACGCTGCCTCTGGCCACGAGCTGGCGGATGCGCGACAAGCGCACGGCAACGAGAGAAAACTCGGTTGCAGCGAAGAAACCGTTGAGCGCGACCAATGCCAACACGCCGATTAAGCGCACGACGAACATGGCAGCGAACCTTCTCCTTTTGGCGCTTCCTGCAATTGTAGCAGGAGAAATGTGGGATGCTGCCGAGCGTGTTTCGCAAGAAACAGGAGACCAGAAGCGGCCGGGGCGCCTTTTTTTGAGAAAGATGCCATCAGCGCTAGGGAGGGAGAGCAGGGGGAGCAAGAGAGGGTTGACACGTGGCTCCCCGAGTTTTTAGGATATTATTTCACTGCTACGCACTCAGTGAAGTTTTCATCAGTTCTCAAATTGAAAAAATCATGATCAAAGTAAGCGAGCTTACAAAAAGGTACGCACGCACGACCGCTGTCGATCACATCTCCTTCGAAGTTGAGAAAGGCCAGATCGTAGGCTTTCTTGGCCCGAACGGAGCCGGCAAAACTACAACCATGCGCATGCTGACGTGCTTTTTGCCTCCTACGTCAGGCGCGGCGTCGGTCGCGGGCTTTGACGTCCTCGAACAACCCATGGAGGTAAAGAAGCGCATCGGGTATCTGCCGGAGATGCCGCCGTTGTACCAGGAGATGCGCGCGACGGAGTATCTGATGTTCGTGGGGAAGCTGAAGGGGTTGTCGGGCACGGACCTGCGGCAGCGCGTCGATACGGCCTGTGAGCGTTGCGCCATTAGCGATATGAAAGACAAGCTGCTCGGCAAACTCTCGAAGGGCTACCGCCAGCGCGTCGGTTTGGCGCAGGCCATTCTGCACAATCCCGACGTGCTCATTCTGGACGAACCGACGGCAGGACTCGATCCGAAGCAAATCAATGAGACGCGGGATCTGATCAAAAGCCTCGCGGGCGACCATACCATCATTTTGAGCACGCACATTCTCCCGGAGGTCGAGCAGACCTGCCAGCAGGTGATCATTATCAACAAAGGAAGACTGGTAGCGACGGACTCGGTGAGCAACCTGCAAAGCCGCGCCCGCGGCGCGGAGATCATGCTCGTGGAGGTCGGCTCGCGAGACGGAGCGCTCGATACCGCGGCGGTCCGTGAACAGCTCGGGAAGGTTGCCGGGGTAAGCCGCGTGACGTTCAAGGAAAAACGCCAGCACGGAAGCACTTTTGAAGTGGAAAATCGCAAAGCCGCTTTCGCGCGCGGCGACTTGGCGCGCGCGGTGGTCGAAGCCGGCTGGGACCTGAATGAAATGCGACCCGCGTCGGTAAGTCTGGAGGAAATCTTCCTGCAACTGACGCGCGAGCAATCGCCAACGCCGGAGGAAAAACCAAAGGTGAAGGAAGCAGCGCAATGAAAAACATCTGGGTCATTTGCCAAAAGGAGCTGCGAAGCTATTTTGTCTCGCCCGTGGCGTACATCCTGTTCATCATGTTCGCGCTGATTTTTGGCTGGTTCTTCTGGAACATGGTGGGCGCGTTCATTTTCTACAGCATGGAATCGCAGATGCGCGGGGAGATGTTTCCCATGAACGTGAACGACCAGATCGTGCGGCAATTGCTGGGCAATATGAACGTCGTGAATCTGTTTTTTGTGCCGCTTATGACCATGCGCCTGTTTGCAGAAGAGAAGCGCAATGGCACGATCGAGTTGCTGGCGACGTCTCCCATCCGCGACGGCGAAATCATTCTTGGAAAGTGGCTGGCTTCGGTTCTTCTTTACGCAGCGATGCTATTCTTGACGGGGTTGAACTTTGCGTTCCTCTTCAAGTACGGCAATCCGGACTGGAAGCCCATGGCTGTCGGGTATCTGGGAGTGCTGCTCCAGGCCGCGGCTTTGCTTGCGCTGGGTACTTTTATTTCCACGCTGACACGGAACCAGATCATTGCGGGCACCGCCACGTTTGGCGTGTGCCTGCTCATTTTCGTGTTGGGCTGGGTGGGCGGCTATCAGTCGGGAACCTGGGCGAATGTGGTGACGTACATTTCCACGACCACGCACATGGATTCGTTCGTGAAAGGGGTCATCGATACCAAGGACGCGATTTATTACCTCAGTGCGATCTTCCTGGGATTGTTTTTGACGGCGCGCTCGCTCGAGTCGTTGCGGTGGAGGGCATAAATGAAGTTTCCGTTGGTACTCAAAGCGAGACAAACCAAATATGTGGCTTACGCCACGCTCTATATTGCCGTAGTTCTGGCGGCAATCACCGTGGCAAACGTCCTCGGCGACCGCTACAACAAGACGTATGACTCGACCGCGAATAAGCGCTACAGCCTCTCGGAGCAAACCGCAAAAATTGTGAAGGGCCTCAAGGAGCCGGCCACGATTTATTACTACGATCGGCCGACCGGATTCAGCCATGCCAAGGACACGCTCGAGCAGTACGCGAATCTTTCCCCCAAGGTCCACGTGAAATATGTGGATCTCGAGAAGAATCGCCTAGCGGCAGTAGAGGCCGGGATTAAGAGCCTGGGCACGGCCATCGTTGAGATTGGCACGCGAAAGGAAGAAGCCAACGGCCTGACCGAGGAAGGCATCACCGGGGCTTTCATTCGGGACCTCAAGTCGAACAAGCGCACGATCTGCTTCCTCACCGGTAGCGGCGAACATCAGATCGACGAAACCGGCGGCGATGGATATTCGCGGTTCAAGGACTTGCTTGGGAAAGAGGCCTACGAAACGAAGTCGATCAATCTGCTCGGGACCGCGGAAGTTCCCGGTGACTGCACGGTGCTCGTGGTGGGCGGGCCGAAGTCGGATTATCAACAACCGGAAGTCGACGCGATCACGAAGTATGTCGGGGACGGCGGGCGCGCGATATTCCTGCTCAATCCGCCGCTGAAAATGGGACGAACGGAGATTGCCGACAACGACGCGCTCTCGAAGGCTCTCGAAAGCTTGGGGGTGACGGCGGACAAAGACTTAATCCTGGACCTCAATCCCATCGGCCAGCTCGCAGGTCTCGGCTACGAAGATGCATTGGTGACGCGCTATGACTCGCACGAAATCGTGAACACGCTGAAGGGCACCGCCACAGCGTTCCCGTATTCGCGCTCCCTCGCAGTCAAGAACGGAGACAAGACGACGGTCGACAAGCTGTTCGAATCCTCCGATAGCAGCCTGGCAACGGAAAGGCTGGATACCCCGCGCGTCAACGCGAGCGACCCGAAGAACAAAAAAGGCCCGCTGACCCTGGCCGCCGCCGGTACCTATCGGACCGGTAAGGAGAATTCACAGGGGCGCTTTGTGGTCGTCGGCAGTTCGGATTGGGTGGCAAACGCGTTTCTTCCGTTTAACGGAAACCGGGACCTGGCGATGAATGCCATCAACTGGCTGGCCTCGGATGAAGAGCTGATTTCCATCCGTCCGAAAGACCGGGACATCCGGACCATCACTATGACGCGGTCGCAGCTCAATTGGGTGGGCATTACCAGCCTGGGGATCCTGCCGATAGGGATCGCGGTTGCGGGAGTCTGGGTGTGGTGGCGGAGAAGGTAGAAGGCGCGGAGAAGCAGGCTAGAATATTTTCAGGAACGATTTATGAAGGGTAGAGGATTGCTTATCGCCGCGATCGTGCTGGCAGCACTGGGCGGCACGCTGTATTGGTCGAACCATCGAAAACCTTCTACGAGCAGCGTGACGTCCGCAGCGGAATCGTCGCCGAACATTCTGGACGTGAAACCGGCGGACGTTACGGGCATCACGATCTCAAAGACGGGCGCCCCGGACCTGACGCTGGCCAAGAACCAGGCGGGCAAGTGGCAAATCACTGCGCCAAAACCATTGCCTGCGGACCAGGACTCCGTCTCGAGCCTGCTTTCCAGTCTCTCGCCGTTGAATTCCGACCGCCTGTTGGAAGAGAAAGCTGCCGACCTCGATGCGTACGGGCTGGCAAAGCCCGCGGCGCAAATCAGCATTCGGGAGAAAAACAAAAGCTCCCAGGAATTGCTGCTCGGCTACGACACCCCAACGGGCAGCGGAGCTTACGCCGCGCTGAAGGGCGATCCGCGGGTGTTTATTGTCGCGAGCTACCATAAAACCGGCCTGGAGAAGACGGAAAACGATCTGAGGGACAAGCGCTTGCTAACATTCGATTCGGAGAAGCTGAGCCGAGTCGAGCTGACCGCCAAGAAACAAACCATGGAGTTCGGGCGCAGCAAAGACCAATGGCAGATCCTCGAGCCCAAGCCGCTACGGGCGGACCAGACGGCGGTGGAGGACCTGGTGCGGTCGCTCGGGGATGCGAAGATGGAGTTAAGCGCGACGGAAGATGAGAAAAAGGACCTGAGCGCGTTTAACTCCGGCACGCCGGTGGCTACCGCAAAACTCACCGACGTTGCCGGGACGGAAGAAGTCGAAGTGCGCAAGAACAAAGACGACTACTACGCAAAGTCCAGTGCCCTTACGGGAGTCTACAAGGTTTCGTCATCGGTCGGCACATCGATGGACAAAAGCCTGGAGGATTTTCGAAACAAGAAGCTGTTTGATTTCGGCTGGGCCGATCCCGAAAAAATCGAAATTCACGATGGCGCGAAGAGCACTCTTCTCACGCGCAGCGGCTCCGACTGGTGGTCCAACGGGACAAAGATGGATGAAGGGAACGTCGGCACGCTGGTGGCGGACCTTCGCGATCTGACGGCGACAAAATTCCCAGACCATGGCTTCACGAGCGCTGCGATCGAGATCACCGTGACATCCGACGGCGCGAAGCGCGTCGAAAAAGCGCAAATCGCAAAAAGCGGCGACGACTACGTGGCAAAACGCGAGACCGAGCCGGCGCTGTATGCCTTGAGCGCCACCGCTGTTAAGAGCTTGCAAGAGGCGGCGGCTGGCTTGAAGCCTGCCGCGCCAGCCAAACCGGAACCCAAGAAAAAATAGGCGGTCTTCATTAGGACGGGAAAAGAGACCCGAAACGGCAAGTGGTGGTTCGGCTCAAGATTCTGCCGTGGCAAAAGACGAGACCTCCGGATGACATGTACGTCGTGTTGGCTAGGTGAATCACTGATCCAGCTCGGAATGCGGGCTAACCGGTCACGCCAGGCGAAGCATGCCTTCCCTGGCTTCTGGCCCGGTTGCACGCGCGTAGGGCCTCCTCTAAACTAATTTCTTCTCACGTTACCCAGGAGTGCCATTGCAAACTTTCGCCCGAGCCTTTTCGTGGATTCTTGGGTTCCTTGTCATCTTTGCCGGCGCGGCTGCGTGGTGGTTCGTCTACCGGCCATTGCCGCAGCTCGCTGGCAGCATTGCCCTGCCCGGTCTCGAACGCGAGGTTACCGTGGACCGCGATGGCTGGAGCGTGCCGCACATCCGCGCCGCGTCGGTCGAGGACGTTGCCGAAGCGCAGGGATACGTCATGGCGCAGGACCGGCTATGGCAGATGGATTTGCTGCGGCGCGTGGCGCGCGGGCAACTATCGGAGATTCTCGGGACCCGGACTCTTGCCATTGACAAAGATTTCCGCACGCTCGGGCTGGGCCGCGCCGCGGACCGGGAAGCGGCGACACTCGGGCAGGAGCCGCGCCAAATTCTGGAAGCGTACGCCCGCGGCGTGAATCAATTTATCGAGCAGCACCGCGGCAACCTGCCGCTGGAGTTTTCGCTGCTTCGCTACAAGCCGCAGCCCTGGAAGCCGGCCGACACCCTGGCGATTTCCGGCTACATGTATCGGACGTTGGCGGACACCCGCGAACGCGAATTGAACCGCGCTAAAGTCACCAGGCGCGCCGGACCGGACCGCGCCAAGGACCTGTTTTTCCAGGACTCCACGATGGATCATTTTGTGATCGGCGATCCCAATGTGCCGAACGATGGGTCCGAGCGCTCGGCAACCGATCCCGACGATGACGATGACGACATCCAGCCGGATACGGTTTTTAAGGCGGAGCTCGGGGGCACAACCGGCGGCGAGTCGTACGGAAACGCCCCCGATTTAACCTCGGCGTTAGCGCAATCGGTTGAGATTTTTCTGGCGGAATCCTGGAACGAAATTCGGCAAGGACTGGGCAGCAACAATTGGGTTGTCAGCGGAGCGCACACGGCCACGGGAAAGCCGCTGCTCGCGAACGATACGCACCTCGATCTGATGATGCCTTCCATTTGGTACGAGGTGCACCTCACGGCCCCGGATTGGAACGTTAAAGGTTTTGCCTTGCCGGGTGCGCCGATGGTCGTCATCGGCCACAACGAGCACATCGCGTGGGGATTCACCAATAACGGCGCGGACGTGCAGGATCTTTACATCGAAACGTTGAATCCGGCTGCGCCCGACGAGTATCGCGTGAAGGGCTCGTGGGTCAAGGCGCAGATCATCGATGAAACGATTCGTGTGAAGGGGCAGCCCGACGAGCGCTTGCCGGTCATGGTGACGCGGCATGGACCTGTCGTACGCCGGGAAGGCGACAAGGCTTACGCGATGCGCTGGACGGCTAGCGAGCCCGGCGGGCTGGCGAACAGCTACAACTGGCTCGGCAAGGCGTGCAGCTGGAAAGAATTTCGTGACGCGATGAAACGCGTGTGGGGACCCGCGCAAAACGCGGTCTATGCCGACGTGGAAGGAAATATCGGCTACATCATGGCGGCGCGTGTGCCCATTCGAAAGAAGGGGCATGGCGAAGTGCCCGAACCGGGAGACACGGACGATTACGAATGGACAGGATACCTTCCGTTTGATCAGCTTCCCCAGGCGCTTAATCCCGAGAGCGGATTGATTGTCACCGCAAACGCGCGCGTGGTCGGACCAAGTTACAAGCCCTACTTGACCGACCGCTGGGAGGAACCGTACCGCACGATGCGCATCTATGATTTGCTTCACGACCGCCGCGATTTGCGGCCAGAGGACATGATGAAGGTCGAGACCGATACCTACAGCTACCCGCATGTGTTTCTCGCCGAGCAGTTGCTCGGCGCCGCGAAGGCGGTAAGGCCAAAAGACCCGCGTACGCAGAGGCTGATTGATGGATTAAAGGATTGGAACGGAATCGCCGATGCGAATTCGCCGGAGATTTCCTTTCTTCACAACGTGCGCCTCGCCGCGCTCAAGCTGATCCTGGAGCCGGTGCTCGGCGAGGAGGCCGGCCTCTACCAATGGCGGAGCATGACGTTTGTCCAGAAAACGCTTACGAGCCGCCCTTCCAAATGGCTGCCAGCCGCCTACAAGAGTTACGATGAACTTCTGGTTCGAGCGGCGGACGCGGCGGTAAAGAAGCTGGCCGAAGACAGCAAGAGCGAACGCGTGGAAGATTGGGCGTGGAGGAATTTTGATTCGCTCGAAATGTTCCACGCACTGGGACACGAGGGGTTTTTGAAAACGCTCCTGAGCATTACCGGCAAACCGCAGTCAGGCACGGTTTATAGCGTGCGCGCTGCGACGAAGACGCACGGCCCTTCCATGCGCTTCGTGGCCAATCCTGCAAACTGGGACGAGTCTATCTTGCTGATTACTTCCGGCGAATCGGGTCAGCTGGGCAGCAGCCATTATTCAGATCAGTTTCCGTATTGGTACGAAGGAAAGCCGATTCTTGCGCCATTCAGCGCGACGGCTGAAGCCAAGGCGAAGAAGCACACGCTCACGCTGAAGCCGGGTTCTTGATCATCCTACACGCCCGTGCCGGAATTGCCCGAAGTCGAAGCTGTGGTACGTACGCTGCGCCCCCTCGTCCAAGGTCAGCGCATTCGGCGTGTCCGGGTCTTTCATCCCATCGCAGTGAAGCCGCAGAAAGCATCTCGTTTGGCCGATCTTGCAACCAATCGTTTGATCCGGCGGGTGGACCGCAAAGGCAAATATGTGCTTCTGGCACTGGATCGCGGACTGCTTACAGTGCACTTTCGGCTCGATGGGCAGCTTATATGGTTTTTGGACCGGCGAGAATTGCTGGAACGCGCGAACATCAAGGAGAACGGAGTTCATGTGGATGTTGCGTTGGAGTTCGCGAAGGGTGTACTCGGCTTCGCGGACCGTCGCCATTTTGGGCGCGTTCATGCCTGGGATTGTTTGGAAGACAGTCCTGGGCTGACTTCTCTCGGAGTCGATGCACTTTCTAAGGATTTTGCTTTTCCGCGATTCCTTGAGCTGGTCGCCGCATCGGCGCGGCCGCTGAAAGACTTTCTGCTGGACCAATCCCGCGTCGCGGGGCTCGGAAATATCTATTCTTGCGAATCGCTGTGGCATGCGCGCCTCGATCCACGGCGCCGGGCCAAATCATTGAAGCCGGAAGAGGCCCGCCGCCTGCACAAAGCAATTGTATCGGTTCTCGCGCGTGCCTTAGAATGCTGCCTACACCCAGCGCCGGACTTTCACGATTCGCAATGGTGGTTTCAGGGGCTTGAGAAGATTTTGCGCGCCTACGGCCGGGAAGGAGAGCCCTGCCGCCGGTGCGGGGCGGCAATTCAGCGCATCGAGCAGGGCGGCCGCTCGACATACTTCTGCCGGAAGTGCCAGAAATGAACAAAGGCTTTCTTTTGTGAATACACCTGCACCCAAAAAGCCTGAACCGCCAAAGAAGCCGGACTTCGAGCGCTCCCTCGCACGCCTCGAAGAGGTCGTGCGCCGGTTGGAGAGCCCGCAGCTCTCCTTGGACGAGGCGATGAAGCTTTTTGAAGAAGGCGTGGCCCTGTCGCGGGAATGCCATAAACAACTGGAAGAAGCCGAAGGCCGCGTGGAAATTCTGCTCAAAAAAGCGGATGGCAAGCTGACCGCGGAGCCGTTTGATCCGGAGCGGGAGGCCGAATCATGACACATCGCAAGCCGCTTGCCCCCGTGGATTCCATCCCACGATGAAACTTTCCGCTTTTTTTGAGGAAGATCGACTGGCGGTTGAAGCTGCGCTTGACCGATTGCTGCCCGACGAGACCGTCGAACCAGCTTCCATCCACACCGCCATGCGCTACAGCGTCTTTGCCGGCGGCAAGCGCATGCGGCCGATTCTGTGCCTGGAGACCGCGCGCATTTTTTCAAGCGACGTCGGTCCCGCTTTGCATCCGGCATGCGCACTCGAATTCATTCATACCTATTCGCTGATTCACGATGACTTGCCGGCGCTCGACAACGACGACTTGCGGCGCGGCAAAGCGACCTGTCACAAGAAATTTGGCGAGGCCCTGGCGATTCTTGCCGGTGATGGCCTTTTGACACTGGCATTTGAGACCATCGGTGCAACTCCAGTACCCGCCGAGCGCCGCACCGCCATTCTCACGGAGGTTGCCGGCGCCGCCGGCACCATCAATGGCATGGTCGGCGGACAAGTTGCGGACATCGAAGCAGAACGCAAGCCAGTCGACGAGCAGATGCTCGAATACATTCACCGCTCGAAAACCGCGGCGCTGATACGCGCGTCGGTTACTGCGGGAGCGCTGTGTGCGGGTGCAGGTGCCGAGGATGTAGGGCGACTCCGCCGGTTCGGGGAGACGATTGGCTGGGCGTTTCAGGTCACCGATGACATTCTTGACGTGGAAGAATCTTCGGCCGCCCTCGGCAAAACGGCTGGCAAGGATTTGGCACAGCAGAAGGCAACTTACCCTGCGGTGTATGGACTAGAACGCTCGCATCAGATTGCCAACGAGCTCGCGACCAAGGCCATTGCCGAACTCTCGCCCTACGCCGAGAGTGCCGTGCGCTTGCGCGAGATCGCCGAGTTTCTTGTTCTGCGCAGAACCTGAAAGATTCGGTGCCCTCATGAAGGAAAAGCCAGCTCGAAAGCGCCTGGACTTACTTCTTGTGGAGCGCAAGCTTGCCGAGTCTCGCGAAAAAGCAGTGGCGATAATTCTTGCCGGTGAAGTCCGGGTGGACGGCAAGCGCGAGGACAAGGCTGGTCTGGCCGTCTCGAGCGATGCGAAGATTGCCATCGCCAGCCGGCACCCGAAATATGTCAGCCGCGGCGGTTTCAAGCTGGAAGGCGCGCTCAAAGATTTTTCCCTTCATCCGACGGGCTTGGTCTGCCTCGACGTTGGCTCGTCGCATGGCGGCTTCACCGATTGCCTGCTGCAGCACGGCGCGGCTCGCGTCTACGCCGTGGACGTCAATGTCGAACAACTCGATTGGAAGCTGCGCCAGGACACGCGCGTAGTTGCCGTCAGGAAAAATGCACGCGAACTGGAAACGGGGGATATTCCGGAACTGGCGGACCTGGCCGTCGTCGATGTTTCTTTTATCTCCGTTGAAAAAGTCATCGAACCTGCGGCAAGGCTCACAAAGCCCTCCAGTTTATTCTTGATCCTGATCAAGCCGCAGTTCGAATTACGGCGCAAGCAGGTTGGCGCCGGCGGAATTGTGAAGAGCAAAAGGCTCCGGGAAAAGGCGGTTTTATCTGTAAGCAAACATGTGAAGTCTCTCGGTTTCAAATTCCTCAAGGTCCGCCCTAGCAAGGTTAGCGGCGTTGAAGGCAATCAGGAGTATTTTCTCTGCGCGCGAAAAAAGTCCATGGAGTAGAATCACACTCGCCCATGCAGCAGGGAAAAACGGTTCAAACGATAGGCATTGTTTCCCGGCCTCGGCGCGAACAACTCTCCGTCGTCGTTCCGCCTTTGTTGAAATGGCTCGAGGCCCGCGGAATCAAACCGGTGCTGGACGAGGACACGGCGGCCGCCCTGACGGGTGGATTCCAAGGCCAGCCTGCCGCGGCGGTGGCGGATGGCTCCGACCTATTGCTAGTTCTCGGCGGAGACGGCACGATCCTCGCGGCTGCACGTTTGGCTGCATCACGCCATATTCCCATTTTACCCGTCAATATGGGCCGCCTCGGCTTCCTCACGAGCTTCACCCTCGATGAGCTTTATCCCGCGCTTGAAGAAGCGCTCAGGGGGCAGTCCTCGTTCAGCCAGCGGGTGATGTTGCAGGCGGAACTCGTGCGCGCGGGCTCGGTCGTCGAAACCCAATGCGCCCTCAATGAAGCGGTTGTTCACAAGGGCTCGTTCGCACGAATGATTCAATTGGAGTTGAGCATCGATTCAGATTTTGTTTGCCGTTACCGTGCGGATGGATTGATCGTTTCGAGCCCCACGGGCTCCACCGCCTACTCTCTCTCCGCCGGTGGACCCATCTTGCATCCTGCGGTGGGCGCGTTCATCATCACCCCCATCTGTCCGCACATGTTGAGCGACCGCCCGCTGGTTGTTCCCGACACGTCCACCATCGAAGTGCGACTCGGCGACACCGAATCGGTTTATCTGACGATCGACGGACAACGCGGTCTGCCCATGCAGCCCACCGATGTCGCGCGCTTCCGGCGGGCTCACGAACCGTTGCAACTGATTCAGCCGCCAAACAAGCCGTATTTCGAGATCTTGCGCAGCAAGCTGAAGTGGGGCGAAGCTTGAATTCGGAGTCATCGTTCCTTTTCTTTTCCATCGCGGAACCTATCTGGAGCTATTCATGAGAGTTGCCTTCGCCGTTGCGATGATCCTTGTATTTTCCTCGGCAAGCGCTTACGCGCAACAGCCTTCTTTCGCGGACCTGGTTATTGTTCACGGGCACGTGTGGACCGTGGATCCCCGGAACTCGCGCGCGGAGGCGGTAGCCATTCACGACGGCCATATCGTTGCCGTGGGCTCCGACGCGGAAATCGCGAAATGGGTTGGGCCGGCAACGAAAAGGATCGATGCTCAGGGGAAAAGCGTGCTCCCCGGATTCATCGACGCGCATGTGCATTTCAGCAGTGGCGGAGGGGAAATCAGCGGCGTGCACCTGCGCGACGCAAACACACCGCAGGAATTTGCCCGCCGCATCGGCGAACAAGCCAAGAAGCTGGCCAAGGGCGAATGGATGCTGGGCGGAACGTGGGACCACGAACTGTGGGGCGGCACGCTTCTTCCCTCGCACGATTGGGTGGACGCGCTCACCCCGGACACTCCCGTTTTCGTCAGCCGTTATGACGGACACATGGCCATGGCCAATGCTCTCGCTTTGCGCCTAGCGGGCGTCACGCGAGAGACAGAAGATCCTCCTGGGGGCACCATCGTTCGCGGCAAGGACGGCAATCCCACGGGCCTCCTCAAGGATGCTGCAATGAACCTGGTTTATCGCATCATTCCGCCTCCGTCCGAAGAACAACTCCTTCGTATGGTTCGGGCCGCGATGGAGGAAGCGCGCCGCTTCGGAGTGACCAGCATTCACGACATTAGCTCTACGGAAGATGTTCGCGCCTACCAAACGCTTGCCGATCGGGGCGAATTAACGCTGCGCATTTATTCCATCACCCCCCTTCCGCAATGGCAAGCTCCAGCCACGGCTGGAATCCGCGCGGGCTTTGGCAATGATTGGATTCATCTCGGCGCGCTCAAGGGATTTGCTGATGGCTCGCTCGGCTCAACCACGGCGCTTTTTGAAAAGCCATACGACGACGCCCCGGAGACCTCTGGCTTGCCCAACGAGATGATGCTGCCCGAGGGCAACATGCTGAAGATGGCTCTGGGCGCCGACAAGGCCGGCTTGCAGCTGGCTGTCCATGCCATCGGCGACAAGGCCAACCGCATCCTGCTGGACATTTACGGAGAAGTCGAGAAGCAAAACGGCGCGCGCAGCGACCGGCGCTGGCGCATCGAGCACGCGCAGCATCTTCGCCCCGAAGATTTCGCGCGTTTCGCGCGACTTGGCGTCATCGCGTCTGTTCAGCCCTACCACGCCATTGACGATGGCCGCTGGGCCGAAAGGCGCATTGGCCACGAACGCGCCAAAACGACGTACGCTTTTCGAACGCTCCTCGACCACGGCGTGCGGCTCGCTTTCGGAAGCGATTGGACCGTCGCTCCGCTAAATCCGATGGTTGGCCTGTACGCTGCAGTGACACGGGCCACGCTCGACGGGAAAAACCCGGGTGGCTGGTTTCCAGAGCAGAGGCTAACCCTTGAGGAAGCCCTTCAGGCTTACACCATGGGCTCAGCTTTTGCGGAGTTTCGCGAACGAGAAAAAGGCTCGCTCACGCCAGGAAAACTGGCAGACCTGGTGGTACTCGATGGCGATTTGTTTGCGATGGCGCAGGAGAAAATTAAGGACGCGGCGGTGCGCTACACGATTGTGGGAGGAAGAGTCGTATACGAAGCCGGAAAGAACTAGCGCTCAACCTTCGTCTCAAGAATGCACCGCGGCTTTCTGACCCGCTAGAAACGGGTAGGTTAGGCGGTTCTCGAAACGTGTTTCTGGTCCACGATATCCGCGCGTTCCAAATCTTCCTGCGTCTCGCGCCGGCGAATCAGCCGAAAGGTGTCGCCTTCCACCAACACCTCCGCCGGGCGAGTGCGGGCGTTGTAGTTGGAAGCAAGCACCATTCCGTAAGCGCCGGCGCCCCAAATCGCCAGCAGGTCGCCGGTTTCGACTTCGCCCACAGGCCAGTCGTGCAAGAAACAGTCTCCGGTTTCGCACACCGGACCAACCACGTCCGCGCGTTGCCGCTTGGCGTTCCGCTCTGACGTATCGCGCGTCAGCTTGGTAATGGGATGAATCGCGCCATAGAGCGAAGGCCGCATGAGATCGTTCATTGCGCCGTCCACAATCACAAACCGCTTGCCGCGGTTGGTTTTCGTATAAACAACCCGCGTTAGGAGTACACCCGCTTGGCCAATGATCGAACGTCCCGGCTCCAACAGAACCTCGACGTCCATCCCGCGCACAAGCTCTCTGATGAGCGTCGAGTATTCGCCTCGTTTCGGCGGTTTTTGATCCGCGTATCGAACGCCTAAGCCACCGCCGACGTCGAGATACCGCAGGCCGATTCCCTGCGATTTCAGTTCATGGATATAACCTACCAGCCGCCTCACCGCGAGGCGAAAAGGCTCGAGCGTGGTGATCTGCGATCCGATGTGCGCGCTGAGCCCTGCCCAGCGAATCCATTTCGAATCGGCGTGCGCCAGATACAGTCGCTTTGCTTCCTTCCAGTCCAAGCCGAATTTATGCTCGTGCCGGCCCGTGGCAATGTGCGGGTGGCCGCCCGCATGCACATCCGGATTTACGCGAATGGCGGCTCCCGGAGGCTTCCCGCCTTGCGTCATGGCGCGAGCAGCCTCTTCGGTCAAGATTTCGAGTTCCGCTTCTGACTCCGCGTTAAACAGAAGAATCCCCGGATGGCCGTCTTGCCTGCTGACCCCATAGTTCAGCGCTTCTCGAATTTCCTCGCGACTTTTCCCTACCCCCGAAAAAACAATCCGGTCCCCGGGTACGCCAATGCGCTGCAAGAGCCGCAGCTCGCCGCCCGAGACGATGTCGAAGCCGCTGCCTAGCCTGGCCAGCCGCTGCAAGATCGAAAGATTCCCGTTGGACTTCACCGCAAAGCAAATGGTGTGGTGAATTCCGCGCAACCCCTCCTGGAATTCGCGGTAAGCGTCGTCAATCGCAGCGCTGCTATACAAATACGTCGGCGTCGCAAACCTGTCGGCCACGGCTGGCAGCGATACTCCCTCGCAGAACACTTGTTCTTGCGACGGTGCGGGGGAAGCCTTCTTCCAAGAGAAATACGGCGTGAACGCCACCGGATCGACAAACTTCAATTTGCGCGGAGATCCAGAGAGCGAATGGCTCATCGGACCTTCATCACCACTAGCGTACGGTCATCTGACAGGGGCGCACTCCTCGAAAACCAGTCCACTTCGCTCAGAATGTTGTCGGCCAACTCTGCTGCCGGCAGATCGTGGTGTTTCTCAATCAATTCGCGAAGCCGCGTAGTCCCAAAGAATTGGCCCTCGCTGTTGGTGGTTTCGGTGATGCCGTCGGAATGAAATACCAGAATATTTCCCGCCTCCAGCGTGACTCCCCATTCGTCGTAGGTCGCATCTTCGTAGATACCCAAGGGAAAGCCCGTCAATTCGATCTTGCCGCAGCGATGGTCTTTATACAGCAAAGGTTGAGACTGTCCGGCGTTCGCCACGCGCAGCTTTTGGCGGCCTTTTTGCCAGGTTGCGAAACATGCGGTCATGAACCGCCCTTCGATGCGGCGTTCACCTACAAGCTGGTTCATTTGCTTGAGCATTTCCGCGGGCTGCAGTTTCTGCGGCGCAAGGCTGCGCATGATGCCAATCGCCACGGCGCCGTACAAGGCCGCGGCGGTTCCTTTGCCGCTCACGTCCCCGAGCGCAATACCGAGTTGCTGCGGCCCGTATCGCAGGAAATCATACAAGTCCCCACACACCTCGCGAGCCGACAAATACCGCGCCGCGATGTCCACGCCGTAATCCTCCGTGGGCACCGGCCTGAGCAGCGCGCCCTGGATTCTTTTTGCCGCTTGCAGATCGCGCTCCAGGCGCGCCTCTTCCTTTGCGAGTTGTTCATACAGACGCGCATTTTCGAGCGACACCGCCAGGTTCGCGGCGAGAATCGAAAGCGTCTGCACGTGGTCTTCGGTGAAATAATTCGGGATGGGGCTTTCCAGGTCCAGCACGCCAATGACTTTTCCCTGGTGCATCATGGGAATCGCCAGTTCCGACCGCGTCTCGGGATTGACCATGACATAGCGCGGATCCACGGTGACGTCAGGAACCAAGACCGGCTCCTTCAGAGTTGCTGCCGCGCCCACAATGCCTTCGCTGGTCGTTGCTCGCAGACGCCCCTGCACGCTCTGGCCGTGTTTCACATCCACACGGTGCCGGAAAACCTTCTGTTCCTCGTCATACAGCATGATGCTCAAAATCTGATAATCGATCACGCGCTTGGTTTGTTCCGCGGCGCGCCGGAGCAGTTCTTCTACGTCCAGAATCGCGCTGGTCTCACGGCCCACTTCACTCAGCAAGAGCAAGGTGTCCGCCTGGGCCTTTACTTTTTCGAATAGGCGGGCATTTTCGATGGCGATCGCCAGCCGACTTCCGAGCAACGTCAAAATGTTTTGCTGATCGCGCGTGAAGTAATCAAGATGGCGGCTCTGAATATCCAGCACGCCCACGCATTTACCGCGCACGATGAGAGGAACGGCCAATTCGGAGCGCACGCTCTCGATGGCGTTGATGTACCGGGGGTCCTTAGAGGTATCGCTCACGCGAACCGAATGGCCGGTGGCCGCGGCCGTCCCGGTTATTCCCTGCCCCATGGGAATGCGCAAGCTTTCCGCGAGTTCCCTTGGATAGCCGATGGCAAACCGGTGACGGAGATAGTTTCCGTCCCCTTCGATCATCAGCACGCCGAAGATTTCGTAATCGATGTGTCGCTTGATGAGGGCTGCGGCGCGCGCCAGGACTTCATCCAAATCGAGCGAGGCATTCACGTCCTCGCCGATCTCGGCAAGCGTGGCAAGCACTTCTGTAGAGATCTCCGAGCCACCGCTCAAAGCGGCGGTGATAATATGTTCCTCAGTGGGGTTCATGGACGAAAACTATTATAGCAGGTGCCCTATAACGGGCTTGGTTAGAGGCACTGGCATTCGCTTATTACTCCTAGTCCTTTTTGGCCTGCTCGGGATAAAGCAAACAGCGTCGGCAAGAGAGAATTCAGGAAGCCTCGCCCTTCTTACTTCTGCGGCTTCGCTCCGCTTCCGAGCTTCAAAATCCCCACATAAGGCAAGTTGCGGTAGCGCTCCGAATAGTCCAGCCCGTAGCCGACCACAAATTCGTTGGGAATCGTGAAGCCCACATAATCCGCGCGCACCGCCGCAATGCGCCGCTCCGGCTTGTCGAGCAGCACCGCCACCCGCAAATGTTTGGGTTTGCGCTGCTGGAAAAGCCGCAATAGGTATTGCAGTGTCATCCCGGTATCCAGGATGTCCTCGACGACGATAACCGTTCGGCCCTCGACGCTCGAGTCCAAATCCCGCGTCAGGCGCACTTGACCGGAGGAATGCGTGTTCTGTCCGTAGCTTGCGACGGCAATGAAATCGAAGGAAACTTCTCCCGGGATGCTTCGAGCAAGGTCCGTCAGGAAGAATACTCCGCCCTTTAGAACACTCACCAGGTGCAGCCGTTCTTCGGGAAAGTCACGGCGAATCTCCTTCGCCATTGCGCGAATTCTTTTCTGAATCCGGGCCGCCGGGATCAGCGGGCGAATGCTTTCTTTTTGCCCCTGCCGGATTTTTCCCTCGGCCGTTCTTGCTTCTGCCATTGGTCTTCCCCGCTTGCGGAAGCGAGACTCTACCCCACGCGAGACCGCAAGGCAATCGCCCAGGCTGTCATGGCTGTCATGCCGGAATCGCGAATCGTTCATCGACCAGTAAAGTCCGCTGACCACTCTCCTCCGGTGCAGGGGCCAGGATGTCGCTTCCTAGGTCGGTGCGCATAGGCATCAGCACGTTCCGGCGAGCTTTTCCACGGACCCTGGCTTTATCTTGG